>Ga0256405_10003274_pt1 | contig 33992 bp, 32 predicted proteins | sample RumenRJG_02DNA_FD_189096 | JGI IMG/M metagenome (GOLD analysis project Ga0256405, IMG submission 189096) | Bovine rumen microbial communities from Lethbridge, Alberta, Canada - RJG_02 | ecosystem: Host-associated > Mammals > Digestive system > Stomach > Rumen | place: Canada: Alberta...
AATCTGACCGAACCGTGCTTTTCTCAGGTATCCTGTTATGGACACTTTGGCAGCAATGCCAGCAACATGCCTTGGGAAAAGGTTGACTGGGATGTGTGATCCTCTCATGAGCCGGAAGCGGACTGATTATTCGCTTCCGGTATTATCGTTTTGATGGGAAGGAAATAAATGTGAAGAATAAAATCGCAATCCTGACAGATACCAACAGCGGCTTGTCTCCAGAATGGGCTGAGTTATATGGGATTTATATGGTTCCTATGCCAGTTGTTATAAACAATGAAACCTATTTTGAACATCAATCTATCGATCAGAATGAGTTTTTTACCCGATTGAGGCAAGGTGCTTCTGTAAGGACTTCCCAACCAACTCCTCATATGTTGATGGAAATCTGGGAAAAACTGCTTGAGACATATGATCATATCATTTATTTGCCCATGTCTTCTGGCTTATCTGGTAGTTACGGAACTGCTTGTAGTATGGCACAAGAATATTCAGGACGCGTTTATCCTGTGGATAATCATCGTATTTCTGTAACCCTTAGGCAATCTGTCCTTGAAGCAAAATACTATGCTGACTTGGGGATGAAAGCAGATGAAATAGTACAGGAATTAGAAGAGGATGGATTGAACGCCAGCATATATTTGGCTGTTAATACACTGGAACACTTGAAACGTAGCGGTCGAGTAACGCCTGCAGGAGCCGCGATTGGAACAGTATTAAATATTAAACCTGTATTACAGATTCAAGGGCAAAGATTGGATGCTTACAGAAAGGTGCGTGGCATGAAAGCTGCTATGAATGAAATGATCCATGCTTTGAAATATGAACGCGAGACAAAATTTGATGGACAGAAAATAGCTATTCGCGCTGCTTATTCTGGAGATGAAAAGTTAGGAGAAGCATGGAGAATTGAATTACAGTCAGCTTTTCCGGATCTTTTGATTGAAAAAGATGCTTTATCTGTCAGTGTCTCATGTCATACCGGAGAAGGTGCGCTGGGGGTAGGTATTATGAGAGACATCTGGAAGCAATAGAAGGAGAGAAAACGCATGAATAATATTTGGGGATATTTATGTTGGCGCGGAGATTTGTCGCTATCTCAAGCAGAGTTTAATGAGGTAGACAATCTCGTGCTGTCTACAGTATGCTACCTAGATTTCACGGATATCGTTCCTCCAAAAGGCGAGGGAACAATCACGGTATGTCAGGCAGCTGACCAATACTTTTCCATCCATGGCTTACCTAATTGTCCAGATGAGGACAAAGCTAGCCCCCTTGAATTGAGAGAATGGATGCTGTATTTATTGGCGGGTACTCGTAGGTTTAGAAATATGAAGTTGTGTAATTACTTGCAAATACTGGATGAAATCCAAGTAAAACAATTTTCAGCCCTTACCGTTCTTGTTTCCAGAAAACATGCATATCTAGAACTGCTGGATGAAGTAAGTCCAAAAGGCGTGCTGAGGCCATTGAAGGAGGAGATCTGGAAATGGCCCCGGTAAGGGAAAAAGCAGAAAATGAGTGTTTGAATATGACGATAGCCGTAATTTGTGACGTGCTTGGGAAAGAGAATAACGGTACGACCATAGCTGCTATGAATTTAATCCGCTCCCTGCGGGAAAAGGGGTACGATGTGCGTGTCGTATGTTCGGACCCGGAGAGAGCAGGACAGAAGGATTACTATGTTGTTCCCAAGCTGAATCTTGGACCCTTGAACGGGTATGTGGAAAAAAACGGCGTCGCGCTTGCGAATCCGGATGGGGATATCCTGAAAGCGGCACTCAATGGTGTGGACCGTGTCCATGTCATGATGCCCTTTGCGCTCGGCTCCGCAGCGGCCAGGCTTGCTCATGAAATGGGAATCCCGCTTACGGCAGGCTTTCATGTCCAGGCGGAGAACTTTACCGGCCATATATTTATGAAGGACTTTTTCCCTGCCAATCGGATCGTCTATCACGTATTCTATCGGAATCTCTATCAGTATTGCGATTGCGTCCATTATCCGAGCCAGTTTATCTGCGATACCTTTGAAGCAATCGTTGGCCCCACGCCGCATCGGATCATCTCCAACGGTGTGAATCGGATTTTTCAGCCGAAACCGGCAGAGAAGCCGAAAGAGCTGAAGGACCTGTTTGTCGTGTTGTTTACCGGACGATACAGTCCGGAGAAAAGCCACAAGGTGCTGATCGACGCTGTCGCCAGATCCCGTTACAGGGACGAGATACAACTGATTTTTGCAGGCGACGGGCCTCTCAAACAAAGCCTGGTGCGGCAGGCAAAGCGCCGAGGCATTCACGCCCCGATCATGAGGTTTTTTAGCCGGGAGGAACTTGTCAAAGTAATCAACTACACAGACCTCTACGTACATCCTGCGGAGATTGAGATCGAAGCCATCGCCTGTCTGGAGGCCATCGCCTGCGGCAAGGTTCCCCTGATCGCTGATTCCCCACGCAGTGCAACGCGGTATTTTGCCCTGTCTGACCGAAATCTTTTCCGTTACAATGATCCCCAGGATCTTGCAGAAAGAATGGATTGGTGGCTGGAACACCCGGCAGAAAAGCTCATTTGTTCACAGAACTATCTGGGATATGCCTCACAGTTTGATTTCACAAGCTGTATGAACCAAATGGAGAAAATGATTCTGGATGCGTCGGAGGCCAGGCATGAAAGCTAAACGGGTTTATACCTACTCTGATCCGCTTAACGATGACTTTGCGGGTACGAACATCAAGACCTGCCATGTAGGCAAAGAGTTTTGTTATATTCGGACTTCTTTGCTCTGGCGTGTGGCATCTTTTCTTGTTTATTACATAATTGCCCTTCCCATCGTTTGGCTGGTGGCCAAACTCTATCTGGGACTGAAATTTGAAAACCGGAGCGCATTGCGGAAGCTGCACGGGAAGGGATTCTTTCTTTATGGAAACCATACGCAGATCCTGGACGCTTTTATCCCTCCTTTGGCGGGCTTCCCGAAGAGAAGCTATATTATCGCCGGCCCAGATGTTGTATCCATTCCAGGAATAAAACATCTGGTTATGATGCTTGGCGCTCTGCCGATTCCTACATATCTGCCCGCTCTGCGTGGTTTATTGAATGCAATTTCAGTCCGATGCAGCCAGTGTGCATGTATAGCTGTATATCCTGAGGCACATATCTGGCCGTTTTATACAGGAATTCGTCCATTCCCCGATACGGCTTTTCGATACCCTGTTTCAGAAAATGTTCCCGCCATAGCGATGGTAACTACTTATCGGAAACGCAAGGGACTGTTTCGTTTTTTTAAACGGCCTGGAATGACAGTAAGTTTCTCTGAGGCCATGTTCCCAGATCCTTCTCTGGCGCCGCGAGTTGCGCAGGCAGAATTAAGAAACCGGGTTTTTACGTTTATGGAGACTACGGCAGGAGAAAAAAACCAGGTTTGTTATGTGCGTTATGAATATGTTCCGAAAAAAGAAGAGATAAAATAAACACAGCATTCTGTGATTGTGGTTTTGATTACATCGTTTATTTCGTATTTTAAAAAGAACGATACTTCAGCGTTTTGCAAAAAACGCGCAGCTCGCACAAAGTGCGATCTCTGGGCTTGGGATGTGTTCCCAACGAGCTTGTGCAGAAAAGCGCGCAGGTCCGGATCTGTACACTGCTTGCAAAGTTGTAAACAGCCATTCGGACACTGCTTGCCAATTTGCAAAACCTGTAAGGGGCTGCCCTGCTTGCCAAGTACCAAATCGTATAGGTATGCATTGCTTGCCAGGTAGTATATATGGACGACAATGCACTGCTCGCCAGGTAGTGAAAGCCTGGCGAGCAGTTACGTTGACGGCAAAAACCGTCAACGTGTTTTTGCCGTATTGACAGTAGAATGTCGAGTTGATATATTTATATCTGTCCGGAAAAAGGGACCTTGGGTGAATCGGGTTCGGCCCGGTTCGTTATCGGTTCTCTCCTAAGAAGGTGAGTTCCCGATTCATATAGAGTATCTGTCTGATAGAACAGGTACAGTGGGCTGCATTTGGGGCGGCCACCGGCAATTTGATCGCCGGGTTACATAGACACATATCGATTTTGGCGGACTCTCTGAGTTCGTCTGTCGGTGCGTATCTATGTGACCCGGCTTTTTTGTTTTTCATCAAAAGCAAAAACCTCCGGGTGTCCTACTCACAGTTTTCAGAAAAAGACAAAGGAGGTAAAAGCGATGTCACAGGTATTTCGAGTAGAACGAAATAAGAATTTCACGGTCATGGCCAACTACCATCTGAAGGACAAACGATTGTCGCTAAAGGCCAAGGGGTTGTTATCGGTCATGCTGAGTCTTCCGGACGATTGGAACTACAACATGAAAGGACTTGCCAGGCTCAGCAAGGATGGTATCGATTCAGTCCGAAGTACCGTGAATGAATTGGAGAGGTATGGATATGTCACGAGGCACAGGATCCGGACAGAGACCGGCCAACTGGCAGACACAGAGTACTTGGTTCGGGAACGTCCGCTGGATCAGGAAGAACAGCCGATAACCCTACGGACAGACTCTCCAGGACAGGAGAATCAGTTGACAGGCGGAGCCAATAACGGTTTCCCCAATACTGGCAATCCCAACACTATAAAAGACTAATGGTACTTAAAAACTTATCAATTAAATATCCATCCTATCATATCGTGGAACAGGTGATGATCTAATCGGATGGAAAGAGGATTTTTTGTTGGCCTGTTTGCCCGAAATTCCTGCCCAAGAGGAAGCAGTTCTATATCTACAGGATGTAGCTGCCCAGTTTCCAGACAAGCTTCTGATGGTCGGCGGCCATTCCAAAGGTGGAAATCTGGCTGTGTATGCTGCCGTACAATCGCCGGGAAACATACAAGATCGAATATGTGCTGTTTGGTCAAATGACGGCCCTGGATTTACCGATGATTTTGTTCACTCCGAGGCTTTTCATAGAATTGAGCATAAAATTCATTTCATAGTGCCGAAATCATCCGTGGTAGGTATGCTGCTGGCGCATGCAGAGAATTATCAAATTGTAGATAGTTCACAGATTGGTCTTTTGCAACATGATGGGCTTTCCTGGCAGGTGATGGCAGATCATTTCGTCACTTTGCCGGAACTAACACAAGAAAGCATTCGAACAGAGCAAAAAATTCGAACATGGCTGCAAAAGATACCGTTGAACGAGCGAAAAGAATTTGTAGACGCTCTGTTTGATGTATTACATTCCACCGGTGCAAATACAGTTTCTGAGATTAAGAGGGACCGCGCAAAAACAGCAGCTGCGTCAATTCCTGCTATGAAAGAATTACCCAAAGAAACGAGAGATCGTATTTTGGAGTTTTTGATGCTTCTGAACATGATCTCCAGGCGCCTCAACGACGAAAGCAAAAATGTGCAGATGGGCAAATACGTATTTCAGAAATTTACCCGAAAATCAATTTTGAGGCACTCATAAGCATAATTATTCTACGACTGTGCAGGAAAACACAACGGACATTCTAAACCGGCATATGTGACTGACATTGATGAATTTGCAAAGGAGAAGCCTGTATGATCACCGCTGAGAATTATCTATATTATGTCCTGCTTTTTTTCACTGGTTCTATTCTTGGATGGTGTATAGAGGTTTGCTGCAAATTGATCCAGTATCACCGTTTTATTAATCGGGGATTTCTGGTCGGCCCATGGTGCCCCATATATGGATTTGGAACTGTATTCATCTCCGTGCTACTCACCAGATATTCAGAAGATCCCTTTGCTGTATTCGGCCTCGCAATATTAATCTGTGGAGTATTGGAATATACTACAAGCTATATGATGGAAAAAATATTTCATGCTCGCTGGTGGGACTATTCCACCAAGAAATTTAATCTGAATGGTAGAATATGTGCTGATACTTTGTTACCATTCGGATTGCTCGGGTTGTTGTTAGTTTATGTCATTACGCCTGTAATGTTTTCCTGTTTTGATCATCTTTCAGAAAAAGCGATTCAGATAACGTGCTTTTCTCTCATATCAATATTTGTAGCTGATATCATTGTATCAACAATCACACTTATCAAAATCCGCATTCATGCAGGCAAGCTCAATGGTGACAGCACCGAAAAAATAACCAATGAAGTTCGAGCTGTATTGGCTGAAAAATCAGCTCTTGTGCGCCGCACAATGAAGGCATTCCCAGAAGCCAAGCTATACAATAGGAAGATTCTCGTTATCATGAGAGAAAGACGTTTACAGATCCAGAAGGATATCAAAATAGCAAAAGAGAAAACTAGGCAGAGAATTCAAAACCATTATGACTGAAGGTTAGGGGAAGCGATTTTCAGCAAGCAATGCATCGTTAATAACTTCTGCAAAAGCTTGTTGGTAGGCTCCGCCCCCAAGCCCCTGAAAACCAGAGCTGAAGCTCTGTGGTTGTGTCGTTTTCCTGCGTCATCCGACCTCCTGGCTTCGCCCGAAATGCAAAAAAAGAAAGGCCCCTGAGCCAGTTTGCTGCATAAAGCAGTGTCTGACACAGGGGCCATATTATCGTTCTTGATGCTCGTCACGGCGAAGATCCTGCTCTTCTGGCAGATAGTCGCGTTCCAGAACATCAAAATTATACTTGATATGATTCAGGGTTGTGAGTTGCGGTTTCAGTTCTTCCAGGGCGGCATCATCGTTATCTTTTTCCGCCTTCAGGGCATCATATTCAGCAGAAAGCTCCTTCAGCGTCGGCATCTTTCCATCAACAGAGGAATAGACGGCCTGCGCTTTTTTGTGTGATTCAATATCTTTCCGGTGCTCATTGTAGAATTTTGGAGACCAGCCGGAAGCTTTATACTGCGTGTAAACATCTTTCGTCCGACGGTAATCACGGATTGCCTGCCGTAGTTCGTTGATCTCTTTCATTCGGTTTTGCTTCTCGCGAATAGCAGCATGAAGCGCGTTTCGCTCCGAGCGCAACACGTTAATCTGATCTTCCAGCTCTTCGATTGATCCGATGTTATGCTCTTTCAGGAAAATGATCGACTGAGCTTTCGCGTCAATGTTGTTTCGCTCAGCCCAAATCATGTATCCTTTGCCTTTCCCTTCGCGGAGTTTCGCTTCAACATCAATCAGCCGCTTCACCTGGCTGTAGTTGTATTCGCTCCTTGGGATTTTCGGAATATGAATATGATGGCCGTCAAGCACCTGCCTCAATTTTTCTTCAGAGTATTCCGCGCCGAGGCTATCCAGACGAATATACCGTTCACCGCTGGGCGGCTTAATGCTGACATGAGCGCCGCGTTTGATCCAGCATCCTGCTTCTTCCATCATCTGCATGAGCGCATCAAATCCATCAGGCTGCATCCTCAGCGCTTCGTCAATCGTAATTCGGAGACTATCCCGGCTGGTCAGTTTGGACTGTTCGCCCTCCCATTTCTCATACGAAACGGTTTTGTTCTGCGGATTCTGAACAACAGAAAGATGATGCTCACGGCAAAGCTCATCGCTGATCTCCGCGACAAGACGGCTTGAATTCCACACATTTCTGAATTTGTGAGAGCAATCCAGAGCTGTTGCACAAAACACAATATGATTATGTATATGCTTCCGATCCGTATGTGTCGCCACAATGAAGGCGTGCTCTCCATGAAGAAGACGCTCCGCCAGCTCATAGCCAATCTGATTTGCTTCCTCCGCCGAAACCTCTCCAGGCTTAAAAGACTGCCGAAGCTGATAGGCAATCACTTCGTTTTGCTTTCCGCTGCCGATCCTGGAGATGTACTCATCCCGGGCCATCAGGAACTCGTGATCCGCTGATTCCGGCGCGCAGGCATAAGACGAAATGAATTCTCCGTCTTCTGTCTTGTCCGGATTCTTTACATAATCAATCCGGGCCTTCATGCACTGCGCAATTGTTTTGCCCTTGTTAATGTGCATGGGAATGATGCGTGTCGTTGCCATGGGTTCCTCCAAAAAAGAAAAACGGCGATCTGTGATTCACACAAGCCGCCGTGGAATTGCTGCTGATGATCAGCAGAGAAGTCCTTCAAAGAAACCGAGAATGTGATCCATTCTGTTCAGCAGGAAATTCGCAATCGCCGGAAGTCCGATTGGACTGGCCAGCAGTGCAAGCACCATGAAAGCGATCCCGTTCTGCCAGTAGCCGATAGCAAACTCAACAACAGAGAGAACAACGAACAGGCCAACAGCCAAACCGATGACCGCTGAAGCGATGGAAGAGATGAAGGCAGCCAGGCCAAGCATCAGCCTTGCAATCAGCATGAAGGGTGTCAGTGCGATTCTCAGTGTGCGCTTCATCATTTTCGTTTCCTCCTAATCATCTGCGTGATCTAACCTTGCCAGGATCTTTCTGAAGACGATCCAGATCTCATCGACCCGCTGTTTGACGTCATCAATCTCCGTTTCGTACATCGAGCCGTGCTCATGAAGTCTTTTGGCGATCTGGTTCACGTTGTTCGTCAGATTCTTCAGCAGTCGGATTGTTTCTTTAAGCTCCGGAAGATCCAGCTTCAGCATATAGCCATTCAGGATCATCACCCGGAAGAAATTGGATTTGTTTTTGATTCCAAAGAGTTTCATCTTCTTTTGAATCAATTCATTCTCAGCCTCTGTCGTAGCGAAGCTGTGAATAACAAGGTTGTTTTTCCTCGTCATGATCATTATCGCTCCATGCTGTTCTTCCTGCAACTCTGTCGCCGGGACAAATCCACAATTTCAAGCTCAGGCTTCACGATTGGTTTCAGTCCGAAGGCGGCTGAGATTTTCTCAACGGCCAGATCACGTTTCTCTTCAAGTCCGGCAGCCAGGACAGTTGCTTCTTCCTTTGTCAGCAGCGTGAGGCGTTCGTCCTCGGCACGAACAACCATCACGTTTCCGACGATAGCGTCTCCATGACGGTCAGCGCCATACAGATCACTGGCGAGACAGTTGATGGAGACCGGCCCCTTTTTGAGCTTGCCTTCCTCATCGATCAGCATCAGATAACCCTTCTGAGCCAGAGGTTCAGCCTCCACCAGTTCGATCCATTCGCAGCCGATAGTGCCGCGGGCAATCTCAAAAAGCTCTTCCTGGGGATCACATTCCAGTGTTTTGATTTCCTGTGTATCGGTCAGCATGACCGCAAACTTCTTTTCGTTCATCCTGATCCCTCCTCATCGTTCCATGCTGTGCGTTTTCTTTTTCACCGGCTTCGCGGGATTCAGTTTTTCTTTCGCTTCAGCAGCTGCATCCTTTTCAAGCGGATGCTCCATGGCTCTGATCTCCTGACGAACCAGATTGATGAATCCATCCAGCACGGCAGGATGCGTTTCCACGGCATAATCATGCCGGCGATCAAAGCCCAGATCATTGACAGGATCCGGGAAGTCAAAGCTGAATGCCCAATCCTTATTTGCCGAAGAGAAGCGGCCGTCCCAGGATTTTGTCTGCACTGTTGCCGCCAGCACCAGCGCGACACGCTCCGCGCCGAAGCGCTCGATTACTTCCGGTGCAGCCTTTCGTTCCAGACGCATTCCGTCAAAATGCGCTGAGACAGTTTTCTCTATATCCCGTTTGCAGTCGATATTAGCGCGATGCGACTGCCTGTATTGTTCCAGTTCACCATGCTCCCGCGCATAGGCAGCGGACTGATGATAGACCGGTGTTTTCACCATTGGTTCCATGCTGATGGCCTCCCTTTGTTCCTGTTCATCCCGCAGATAGTCGTTCACGATCTCCTTCTTTTCCTGTTCTTCTCCGCCCTGCAGCAGATCCAGATCGTATTCCACCATTTCCAGATTCCGAATGGCTTCCATAAAACGGGGATGTGGTTCTTCATCCGGAGTCTTTGGCGCGTACTGCTGCTGCCACTGCACCAGAAGATTCCGATAGCTCGCAAGCTCCTGATAGCAGTAGGACACCTTGTGAAGGAAAATATCCTGATCACTGACAGTGTGCTGTTTTCTGACCGGCGCATTCTTCTGATTGCGGTCATACTGGATCCCGAAATCATCGGACAGCTTCTGCGCTGCCGCCATGGGCGTGAGATTAAAAAGGCGGCTGGTGAAATCAATCACATCACCATCCGCCTGGCACCCAAAGCAATGAAATCGTGTGTCAATCTTCATGCTTGGATGCTTGTCATTGTGAAACGGGCACCTGCACATGCCCCCGTGCTTCACCCTCAGGCCGTAGCGCTCAGCGGCCTGAAGGGTGGTCACGTTGGATTTTACTTTTTCAAACAGCGTCATTTGCATCACCGTTCCTGTTCCGGCTTTTTCTTTTCAGCCTGCGCGGTAGGACGATCCAGATTCAGCTTTGCGTCCAGCTCCGCCAGACGTGCGCTCTTGGATCGCAGCTCTTCTTCCTGCGGGAAGGGCTTGCCCAGCTCAGCCTTGGCCGTAGCCATCTGCTGATTCAGGTCATTCAGCTTGTTCTCCACATTCTGCATACGCCTCGGAATGCCAGCCAGGGCATTGTCGATCCTGGTGATGTTGCCGCGCGGATCGGAGCCCAGCTCCACCTGATGGGACATCGCGCCTTTCAGCGTCAGCTGATACATCTGCGACATCGGATTGTACATGACGCTCATGGAAAACCCACGGTACTCGCCGAGCGCGTGATCTTTCTCGTTGCTCACCTGTTTGCAGGCTGCCAGGATTGCCTCGCCAGCATCCTTGGCTTCGGTGAATGTTTCACCGCCGATGGTCATGCCAACAAAGTCCTTCTCCGGAAGAGGATGCGCTGCGACAGTTGCCTGATCCTGCTCAAAGCCGCGAATGTAGCCCTGATTCCTCTCGATTTCCTGCGGGAAGAATTTCAGCAGCCGGTCTTCCAGCCGGTACTGCTGGCTCTGGTGATCTGCCTTCATCAGGCGAAGACGCGCCACATCCACATCCAGATCCATCTTTTCCTTGATAGCTGGATCGCCAGCGCACAGAGCTTTGATCTCCGCATAGGACAGCGCGGCCTCGTCGATATCCTCGCAGGAACGGACAGGGCTTTTGCTGGTCATGATCTGGCTGATGAACTTCTGCTTGTTCTCCACTGTCTGCCAGAGGTAGCTATCGAAGGTTCCTTCTGTGGCATAGCGGTAGATCTGCACATCCGGATTCATATTGCCCTGACGGACAATACGACCGGAGCGCTGCTCCAGATCACCGGGACGCCAGGGACAGTCCAGATCATGCAAGGCAATCAGTCGATCCTGACAGTTGGTGCCCGCGCCCATCTTGGCCGTACTGCCAAGCAACACACGCACCTGACCGGCGCGAACCTTGGCGAACAGCTCCTTCTTTTTCACTTCGGTATTGGCGTCATGAATAAAGGCGATCTCTTCAGGAGGCACGCCGCGGGCGATGAGCTTGCTGCGAATATCCTCGTACACGTTGAAATTGCTTTCGACCGCGTTGCTGGATACCCCGGCCAGCTCCGTCAGATCATCGACAGGCTCCAGCGGCGGCATCTCGTCGTCTTCCTTCGAAGCATCAGTGGCTTCCGGCTCAGTCTGCTGCGCCATTCTTTCCATGCCCTTCGGTGTGGAAATGTCGCAGAATACCAGCTGCGTCAGCTTCTCATCCGCGCCATCCTGCCAGATGCGGAAGATGTTATTGATGCAGGCATTGACCTTGCTGCCTGGATCATCCGGCAGCAGTGGGTTGATCAAACGCTGATCCAAACCCAGCTTTCGGCCATCACTGGTGATCTTCAGCATGTTATCGACCCTCGGATCGACGCTGCCGGAGTGCACCTTTCCGGCGCGTTCTGATAGGCTCTGTACCATGGCTTTCTGAATGTCTGTGGGCTGCACAACAACCGTCTCATAGTGCGGTGTAGGAGTCGGCAGATTCAGCTGATCGGCAGTCTTGATGTCAGCAACCTCTTTGAACATGGACATCAGCTCAGGCAGGTTGAAGAACTTGCTAAACCGGGTTCGTGCCCGATAGCCTGTTCCCTCCGGTGCCAGCTCAATCGCCGTGGAGGTTTCACCGAATGTGGAAGCCCAGGCATCGAAGTGGGTCATGTTGTTCCTTTGCAGCGTGCCGTATTGCAGATAGCGCTGCATGGTGTACATTTCCGTCATGGAATTACTGATGGGCGTGCCGGTGGCAAAGATCACGCCGCGCCCTCCGGTCAGCTCATCCATGTAACGGCATTTCAGGAACATGTCCGTGGACTTCTGTGCTTCCGATGTGGAAAGGCCCGCGACATTGCGCATTTTCGTCGTCAGGAAGAGGTTTTTGTAGGCGTGCGCTTCGTCCACAAAGAGCCGATCCACGCCCAATTCCTCAAAGGTGACTACATCATCCTTCCGCTCTTCCGCCTGAAGCCTCCGCAAACGGCCTTCCAGCTGCTTCCGGGTACGCTCCATCTGCTTGATGGAAAATTGCTCGCCCCGCATGAATTTCAGTTCCTGAATGCCCTGGGTGATCTCCTCAATCTGCTCCTGCAGGAGCCGTTCCTGCCGGGCCTTTGACATAGGGATCTTCTCAAACTGGCTGTGGCCGATGATGATCGCGTCATAGTCGCCGGTAGCAATCCGGGAGCAGAAACGGCGGCGGTTGTTCTTCTCAAAATCCTTTTTGGTTGTCACCAGGATTTTGGCAGACGGATACAACCGCAGGAACTCAGAGGCCCACTGTTCTGTCAGGTGATTGGGCACCACGAACATGGATTTGCTGCACAGGCCAAGACGCTTGCTCTCCATGGCGGAAGCAACCATTTCATAGGTTTTGCCTGCGCCTACTACATGCGCCAGCAGCGTATTCCCGCCATAAAGCGTATGCGCAATCGCGTTCCGCTGGTGTTCCCGCAGTGTGATTTCCGGATTCATGCCAGAGAATGTAATATGCTGTCCGTCATATTCGCGGGGACGGATGCTGTTAAACAGTTCATTGTACTTTTTGACCAAAGCTTCGCGCCGGTCAGGATCTTTCCACACCCAGTCCCGGAAAGCGTCCTTGATCGCCTGCTGCTTCTGCTGCGCGAGCGTAGTCGCTTTCTGGTTCAGGACACGTTTTTCCTTGCCATCGGCATCCTCAATGGTGTCATAGATGCGGACATCCCGGAGATTGAGCGTATCCTCCAGGATGCGGAGGCCGCTGGCCCGATCCGTGCCATAGGTCAGGTTGTTGGGAACATTGTTATAGGAAAGATTGGTCTTGCCGCTGATACGCCATTCGGATGTGAAATTGGAATACTGCACCTGAACCGCGCGCCGCTGATAGAAGGGCACCTCGAACAGCTCATGCATAAACTGCTGGATATATTCCTTATCCACCCAGGTCGCGCCAAGCCGCACGTCGATCTCGGAGGCATCCAGATCCTTGGGCTGCGCCTTTTCCAGCGCCTTCACGTTCGGCTCAAAGATGGACGAAAGATCAGCCGCGGCACGGGCATCACGCAGCTTCTGCCGCACGTTCCCCGAAAGGTATTCATCCGCGGTCACATATCTCGGCTTCCCTTCATCATCCACCGGCGCAGGCAGGCGGAAGATCACGCCGGTCAGATCAGAGGCGATATCATCTTCGCTCTTTCCAGTCAGTTCCGCCATGAAGGGCAGATCCACAGTGGCCTTTTCCGCAATGGAAACAGCCAGTGCCTCCACTGCGGTATCCACATGCTCCACAGTATGCTGCTGCCGGATCGTCCGTTTAGTGAACATATCGGCTTTGCGTTCAAGTTCACCGTTTTCTGTCAGGATTTCCAGCGAGGAAAGCAGATAATACGAGGAATCGTCCGAAAAAGCCTGCGCGTTGGGCCTGCTGTTGATCAGACCGTATTTAGCGGTAAAGCTGTCATACAGGGTGTTCAGCTCTGCCTGAAGCTCATGGATCGTGTAATCATCCGATTCCTGAAGCTGGGCGTCCATCAGCCGGTGTACACAGTCCCGAAGAGCAACCAAGCCCTTGATGCGCGCCTCTGCCGTGGCGTTCAGGTCAGGATGCACCATGGCGGAGTTTTCTCGGTAATAAACCTTGTCATCGGCAACGGTATAGGAGTAATTCCGCACATTGGGATCGGCAGGGATGCTGTCTCGGATGGCTTCGCCTTCGGCAAGCTCCGGCGCTTCCTCCGCACGATAGGTGCCGGAAATCCTTGTGACGGCTTCTGCCAGCTGCTGAGAAAGGTCTGCGCCATCCAGGGGCTGACAGGCCGTTTCCTGATGCGCTCCATACATGGAGTCGTCCCAGACCATTTTGCCGAGGATCATATCGGGATGATCTGCAAAATAGCTGTTGACGGGTACGCCGTCCTCCGTCTGACCCAAATGCACCCAGTCAGGCTCAATGTCGATGGCACGGTCGCGCTTTTGCAGGAAAATGATGTCGCTCGTTACTTCTGTTCCCGCATTCGCCTTGAAGGCTGTGTTCGGCAGACGGATTGCCCCCAGCAGCTCAGCACGTTGGGCAATATACTTTCTGACCTCCGGCGACTGTTTGTCCATGGTACCCTTGGAGGTAATGAACGCCACAATGCCGCCGGGCCTGACCTGATCCAGCGCCTTGGCGAAGAAGTAATCGTGAATCAGGAAATTGTAGCGGTCGAATTGCCGATCAGCAACCTTGTACGCGCCAAAGGGCACGTTGCCAACAGCCAGATCGAAGAAATCCTTCCGGTCAGTGTTTTCAAAGCCTGTGACGGCAATATTGGCCTGCGGGTAAAGGTACTGTGCGATCCTGCCGGTAATGCTGTCCAACTCCACGCCGTACAGCCGGCTATTGCGCATGCTTTCCGGCAAAAGTCCGAAGAAATTGCCGACACCGCATGAGGGTTCCAGAATGTTGCCGGTACGGAAGCCCATCTGCTCCACAGCGGAATAGATCGCCCGGATCACCGTGGGCGATGTGTAATGAGCGTTCAGCGTGGAAGCACGCGCCATCTCATACTCTTCCGGTGTCAACGCAGCCTTCAGTTCCCTGTACTCATCTGCCCATGCGGCGTTTCTTTCGTCAAACGCCTGCGGAATGCCGCCCCAGCCCACATACTGAGAAAGCACCTCCTGATCTTCAGGAGATGCCGGCCGGTGTTCCTTTTCCAGTGTTTTCAGCGTGCGGATCGCCCGCATGTTGTTTTCAAACTTTGTCTTCTGTCCGCCTTCACCCAGGTGATCATCCGTGATGTGATAGTTCGTAGCGGCTGCCGCTTCCTCTTGCGGGCTGTCAAGGAACGATGGTTCCTGACTTGCCTGTACCTCTTCCGCAGAGGGTTCAGCTGCCGACTCCTGCGCCTCCAGAGGTTCCGTCCTGAAGGGCCTGTTCCGTTCATCACGGTCCAGCAGCGGCCCCAGAATCGTTTTGCTTTCCGCACGGAAGATCGGATAAACCATGGCCGGATCCCTGAAGGTGACATCAAAGAATCTCGCCTCATCGACCGTGAATGGCCGGTTGTCCATATAGATCGTATCGCCCGGATGCAGATCATAGGCGAAAGGCGGTTCTTCCGGCGGCTTCTGCGGATGCCTGGACACCGGGGCAGGCTCATCCGGGGACAGGTCAATGGTGATTTCCCGCATGGCAGGGATGCCGTCATGCTCAGGAATACGCCGCTCGCCGGGTCTCAGCGGAGGAATCTCCGGTTCAGCCGGAGGCTCCTGTTCTTCAGCCGCTTCCTCTGCCGCAATCGCTTCGACGTCCGCTTCGACCTGCTGGATGAAGGGATTCCGCTCAAGTGCCTCCGGATCAACAACCTCTCCGTTGACGATGCCATTCCGGGCCAGTTGTTCACGGATTTGCTCAGGATCAATCTCATCAAGAGAGTCTTCTGCTTCCAGAGTGTCGGCAGGATCGGGCGTTTCTTCCGTTTCAGGCGTTGGCACAGGCTGATACGCGAAACGTGGGACAGGCGCAGGCAGCTCCTGCCCGGCCAGTGCGCTGCGCATATCTTCCAGCTGCTGCTGTTCAGCTTCATCCAGATAATCTCCGCTTTCGACCAGCTTTCTGACATGCTGCTCTACAAGCGTCCAGCGCAGCCGCATTTCCTCCTGAAAGCCCCGGCGGGTCAGGCGAAGCCCCTGGCCGTTGTAATCCACAAAGCCGGAGGAACCGTCCAGGTAGGTATGACTGTGCCCTCCAATGCCGTATTCCTCTTTCAGGAATTCCTGCGCCGCCTTGGGCGTGGGCTGGCTGTCATACAGGGCAGCGATGCGAAGGCGGCCGCCGGCAAAGCCCGAACCGCGCCGAAGGACATGATCTATTTCTTCATCAGAAACAGAAAATGCAGAGGACTTTGCCTCTGCACGGGGTGGTGTTTCCGTTATATCCGGTTTCTGATTCTGCCGGTCGATTGCTTCAATCTGCTCTGCTTCCGTAGGAAACTCAAAGCCGATCTGGACAGTTTCCGGTTCTCTGTAGCTCAGGCGTAGATCAGTTCCGTCAGGATCATTTCCTCGGCCTGATTCTTCAAGTTGTTCATCGCTCCGACCCAGGCCATCTGATCCCTGGCTTTCAGTTCTTCCGTCACGCCCGCCTGCTTCGTCAGCAGGCTCATCAGGCTCTCCAGCCTGCTGTGCGCCGTTGTGTCGATCTCCTGGAGATGCTCCATCAGCCTCCCGCTCAGGATCAGCCTCGTGTACAGGCCGGGCCGGTTCTGCTCCAGGTACTGCTGTCTCATGATCCCGTACTTGCCCAGGGGCTTGCGCTCCGCTTCGGTCAGGCCCATGTCCGGCAGAAGGTAATCTCCGTTCCTCTTGTAAATCAGTTCGCTCATGGCTCATGCTCCTTTCAGTCATTCTGACGGTCGTTTCAATCTGGCGCAGAATCTGGCCGCTGATTTCACTGACAGCCTTGCCAAGCTCTGCGACGGTGGCGGGGGTATTCCAGTCCAGCACCTCTGTGAAATCCTCCCGGAACAATTCCGGATCCAGTCCGCACCGGGTCTGGATGCTGTAGGAGATGCTGGCGGCAGCGGCCTTCCGGAAGGAAGCTCCGATGCTGAAATCATCATACTCAGCAAGCTGAGATCCGTCCACGCTGTCGCGGATGTCACGGGAATGATTTCGCCAGTATTCCAGCGCCTGCTGCCGGGCAATCTGATCAATCTGACCTTCCAGCCCCATCGCCGCATCGGCATAATACTGATCCTCCAGCATCTGCCGGACCGGCTCCATGGCTTCATCCGACAGCGCCCACGGCTCAACGTTTCTGGAATTGCGGCGTGTGCCGGTATCCGATACGTCAAAGACATACCGGACATCCATGCCATAGGGACCGGGCGTCAGCAGTGCAATGCCCTTGGAGCCGCGCCGGATATAGCGCCGCATGGTGTCATTCCAAAGATCATAGGTGGCGCAGGCTGTGGCATCCGGCCGCTGGGCGTAGATCATCAGCTGATCATGGAAGGGATACTTGTACAGTCTGGAAGAAGTGTTCAGGAATGCCGCCCAGTCCAGATAATCCCCGGTGATTTTTCGGGCGGTATCATCCGCCATCTGTGCGTAAATCTGTGTTTTGTTGGGCATCGGGTATTACCTCCTCTCGGGTTATTCAATCTCTGCGTCCGGATCGATTTCATCCCACTCAGGATTGTCTGACCACCCGAACGCGGAATCCTCGTCCATATAGGGCTCGTCATCCAGCGGATAGAACGGAGCCAGCGCCTCCACAACCTCAAAGTATTCGGCATCTGTCATGCGCTCCAGCTTTTTCAGTACGCTGCGGGTCAGCGCTTCCAGATCATCCTCGTCGTGTGTCAGTGCCTTCTGCATTTCACGCAGTTCATAGATCAGACCATCCCGGCTGCCGGGATCGTAAAGGCAGATCAGATTCTGTTCTTCGGTATTAAAGCGGATCATGTTTCCTCCTTCTCGGTTTTGTTACCGGTTAGAACCCAAAACTGAACGGGGACGACTTTATGGGTCGTCCCCGCTCAAAACAGGTCGTTTTTATGCCCGGAAACCGTTGATTTTCCTTGCTTTCTGAAATCCTAAGTGGTAACAATCGCGGCCTTTTCAGGCTCTGTATTTCCTCACGCGCTGGGCACTCTGACGACGCCTGACAATCTTCTGACATGCGTTGCAGTATTTCTGCCGATTGCTGGCATATACAAAGGGCTTCTGGCATTCTGCGCACCGCTTCATGTTGGGAGGCAGTTCATCTTCATCCTCTTCGTCATACCAGAGTGCATAGGACACCAGATCATTCAGATCCCAGTCGGCAGGGAGAACGCACTCCAGAAAATAGTCGCAGTCAATCGCTCCGTCATGAATGCTCTCATAATTGGGATTCACCAGATGACACCGTTCATCTGTCAGGAGGCAGTTTCCGCGATCATAGTTTGCACACTCACCCCTGGCCAGTGCCTTGATGCTTTTCAATATCTGCTTATTGGTCATGGAACCTCGTTCCTTCTGCCGGATATGAACCCGGCAGAGAAAAAGGCATCAGTCCTCATCAGGGCTGATGTCTTCCTCGGTCATGAAGATATTGAAAGCGGCGAGCTCAGGAATGGCAAACACTTCCGCGTCAGCCTTGGCTTTTTCCAGTTCTTCGGAATTATCATATTCCTCAAGCGTGCTCAGAGAATAAACCGGGCAGTCAAGGCGATATCCCCGATAAGCATCAAAACGGGGATTCGTCTTCATCCCAAGCTTCCTGTTCAGGTAATCGGTAAGACCCAGCAGGAAGAAAGCTTCCCGATAAAACCCATTGTCGAAGAAGTAATCGATAAAGGTTTCACTGTTGAAGCTGGACGCCAGAAGGGAATCGTCCGCGAACTGGCGCAGCTGTACCAGCTTATCCACCGTGGAATAGAAAATCAGCAGCGTATGCCCATCATGCAGGGCTTTACGCTCGCATTCCTCATCGTCCGCTTCTAGGCACTCATCCCAGTAATGATTCAGGATGTCTTCGACAGTCGTGCCCAGTGCGTCCGCGATGCCGTAAATCGTCGCGGCTTCGCAATGATCAATCTGCGCTTTTCCGCTGAGAATATCCCGGAGGGTGGAATCGGGCACGCCGCTCATCATGCTCAGGTCGGCCCGGGTCATGCACTTCTTATTCATCAGATTCATCAGATACATATTTTTATCGCTCCATTTCATTCCTTTTGATTTTGGGTTTTGCCGTCTGCTGCTTTTCAGGCTCTTTCCGGCCCTTCAGCAGCGCATGCTCACGCTGAGCATCCTTGTCATAGGCATACAGATAGAAGTTGTAATCGCCTCTGCGCGGGGTGCAGCGCAGGCAGTAGGTGTAATGGGGAGACTCAGCCTTGAAACCGAAGCTGTCTTCACAGGAAAGACCATCCCGGCAGCCTCTGCTCATGCTGGCAAAGTTACGGAGCAGGCCATCCTGCTTCCGAAGCGAGTTCACCACATTCTGGAATTCCTCATGGAAAGCGGGGCTCTTCAGCTCCGGCTGGTGATCAAACCAGCTCGTCCAGAACTCACCGCCGCTTTTTCCGAAGTCGCCGCGCAGATGCCCCACGCAGCCGCGCTCCAGATCCTGTTCGCTGCTGCCGGAATACAGCCAATCGGTTTTGTATGCTTCGATGGGCTTCCACGAGAGCTCTCCCTGAAGCTCCTTTTCCGTTTCACCCAGAATGGCCTCAAAGGCATACAATGCTGTGCGGGAATACTCACCATAGGCGTCGGCCGCTCCCATGGGCAGCCCCTGCTGTTCATAGAAGGAAGAGGTATCCACGGCATCCAGATAGCCGGTGATTTCGCTCTTCAGATCAGAGACAAGCTCTGCCATGCTTTCCCGGCTTTCACCGCCATAGACCATTTCCTCAACGCCCATATCGGGATCTTCTGAGCTGAAGGAAAGCGTCAGCTCAGCCCGGTCTCCCTGACGGGTGTATTCCAGGGTCGTGTCCGCCGTATAGTCATGGGAATAGAACCGAACCTGATGCTCATCCGCCTCGGGCCTGGGATTGTCATGCAGGCTGTCACGCCAGTTTTCGTAATCATGGGTAGATTCGATCATTCTGTTCCTCCGTGTTTATCGCTCTGGCTCATTCCGGTGCCGGGGCTTGTGCGGATGCTCAGGCACATCGGGAACCTTTAGCGTTTTCTCTTCCTTCGGGCCGTTGTTGATGATTCCATCGATCATATTCAGGTCATCCTCCATCGACATCTCCGCATTGCGCAGCGCATTTTCCGGAGGAATGAAATCCGGCAGTTTCTGAAAACCAAAGCTGTCTGTGTAATAGCAGGTCAGCCGTCCCTTCTGCTTCAGAGCAATCACATCGCTGACGCTCAGGCTGTTCCCATGAAAGTCTTCAGGACGATCCAGATTGAACCTGGCATAGAGGCTTTCCAGAATGGCAGCCTGATCACGCCCATCCGTTGGAGGAAGAGAAGCCGTATATATCAGCTCATAGCTTTCAGGCTTCACAGTCTGATCAACCTGCCGCGTGTCGCAGCCTTCCAGCCAGCAGCACCCGTCTCCAAGGCTCAGATACAGGATTGCTTCCTGCCGCGTCATGTTCCTGACCGTGATCATCTGCGGGTCATCAGTGTGAATGACCTGGAAGCCCTCATCCCGGAGAAACTGCTCTGCGGCGGCTTTATCTGGGAAGGCATTCCCTTCGGCAGCGTTCAGGACTTGATGGACATCCCGCCGCAGGCGTTGACCATCCCGCTTCAGCTCATCCATGCTGGCAAACCGGAGCAGGTGATAATCCTGACCCTCCTTTACCTGATAAATCGCATAACTGTTATCTTTCAAAATCGTCACCTCCATAAGAGAATAAGAGATCAGGCTGGACGCCATCAAAGCATCCAGCCTGTAAGGGATTATTCCGTCAGCACCATGCCGCTTGTTTTGGTACCGTCCGACAGCACCAGCGCGTACTTGATCTTTCCGTTTTCAGCCGCCTGCCTGCAGATGCGCAGGCCGTACAGCTCCACCGAAGTGCCCCGGGCCAGGGTCAGCTCAAACTCAGAATCATTCCAGTAGCGGTTTCGATTGCTGTCATAATAGTCAATCGACCAGGAGCCGTTCCATTCGACCTCGCGTCCGCTTTCCAGCGTCGATCTGCCGGTCACAGTGCCGTCCTCATGGAAGACGATCCGGCTGGCATTGATCGAGCTGCCGGCATAGAGCTTCCAGCTGCCCACAATGGCTTTTTCCGCTTCACGCAGGGTGGTGACGGTGCCGGACAGGCATTCCGTCGGCACAAAGCCCCGGAAGAGCACATCGTTTTCCTTGCCCTCGATGTATGTCCATGCGCCCATGGTGCCAAGACAGGTCACCTTGGTATTTTCAGTCAGCTTCGCCAGCGGCGTTTTGCTGACCAGCGGGTCATCCGTGACTTCCACATCATAATTGACTACGGCGGCAGCACGCTTCAAGTTCAGATCAGGCACGGTTACATCCTTGGGCAGCGCGTTGATGTAGATATAGCCGATGCGGTTCTGCTTATCGGAAATATCATATTGCACCAGAATCCAGTCCTCTTCCGCGCCGAAGACCTGAATCCAGCCGTTGGTGCTCACACGGGCTTTACCTTTCGCGCCGCGGATGCTCTTCCTGGTCGGGGCGGAATATACAGCGTAGGTCTGATTGCCGGTAAAGGAAATGACCTCGGCGGACAGCGTGCCTTCCGGGATCACCGGCACATTGGATGTATCCATGGTAATGACCGTGCCGTTATCCGCCAGGGCTGTTCCACACAGCAGCATCAGAATCAGAATGAACGATACAAGCTTTTTCATCTATTAGCCTCCTTGCTTATTAAAGGTCGGACGGAGGAAGGGTTTTCCGTCCTTGTAGTCCAGATGCAGCGTTGCTTCATACCGGATGTGCGACTTGGCGGACAGGAGCCCTGTCTTATGAACAGAGCCCTTTTCCACCAGCGCTTTCACATCGCCGGCTGTCAGCGGATGCTCCGCGCCGGTCAGAATGCCGCCCGTCTTCCAGAGGGCAAAGCCGCAAATCCGGTTTTCACACATAAAGCCCTTGGGACGGTCCGTGACAGCGGCCCCGCACTTCGGGCATTTGCAGATCACCTGCCGCATGGGCTGGAAGAGCTGATCCGCGTTCTCCGCTCGGGTGGTATCCTTTGTCAAATCCCGTACAAAGGCGCGGACATCCTCCATAAAGGCTTCCGGCTTTTCTTCGCCCTTTTCAATCCGCTTGAGCCGCTGCTCCCATTCAGCCGTCAGCTGCGCGGACATCAGCTTCGCGGGAAGCACAGACGCCAGGGCTTTTCCCTTGGCGGTCGGCGTCAGGATGCGTTTTCTCCGGTCGCCGGTGCGCTCCACCAGCTTGGTCTCCAGCAGTTTTTCGAGGATAGCCGCACGGGTGGCAGGTGTTCCGATGCCCTTGTGCTCCGCGTCATCGGGCATATCATCGGCACCGGCCGTTTCCATGGCGTGCAGGATCGTGTCCTCGGTATAATGCGCGGGCGGCGTGGTTTGGCCTTCAGCCAGTTCAGCCTTCGGCAGTGCAATTTCATCGCCTTCCTTCAGATCATCCGGGAGTGCACCTGTTTGATCCTCGTCATCCTCCGGAGCACGTCCGCCGATGCTTCCCCTGAAAGCCTGCCAGATCCGCTGCCAGCCCATGTTCAGGACTTTCTTTCCCTTGAGCTTAAACTCACGACCGCCGCAGCTCACCGTGACGGTCGTTTCGTCAACCACAAACGGATCGTCCATGGAGCAGAGCAGCCGTGTACTGACCAGCGTCAGGAGATCCCGTACCCCGGAGGGCAGTGCGTTGATCGCCTGCTCCTGTCCCGGCATGGAATCCGTGGGAATGATGGCGTGATGATCGCTGACCTTTTCATCATTCACGATGGTTTCCGCATGACCGCCCAGATCCAGGCCAGCAGCGAAAGGAAGCGTGCCGCTGACCCGGGAGGCCAGCTCCGGCATTTTTCCCTCCATGTCGTGGGTCAGGAACCGGCTGTCGGTACGCGGATAGGTCAGCAGCTTTTTCTCATACAGGGACTGGGCATATTCCAGTGTCTGCTGGGCCGTATATCCGAAGATGCGGTTCGCGTCCCGCTGAAGCGTGGTCAGGTCGTAAAGCAGAGGCGGGTTTTCCCGCTTCTCCTTATGCTCGACCTTTTTCACCACGGCGCTGTCCCTGTTGCAGGCTTCCATCACCGTGCGGGCTTCGCTCAGGTCATGGATGCGGTCAGAATGACCCACCAGACCGCCGCCCAGATCCAGCTTCACGGTATAGAAGGTTTCCGGCTCAAAGTGCTCAATAGCAACCTCACGCTCACTGAGCATCGCCAGGGTTGGCGTCATCACCCGCCCAATGGGGAGCGTAGGACCGTAAAGGAGCGAATACAGCCGCGTGGCGTTCATCCCGATGAGCCAGTCAGCCTGCGCCCGGCAGAGGGCAGCCTGATAGAGATTGTCATAGGCAGACTGGTTCTTCATGGCATGGATGCCTTCACGGATCGCGGTTTCTTCCATGGAGGAAATCCATAAGCGCCGCACCGTCTTCCGGCAGCCTGCCTTTTCATAGACCAGACGGAAGATCAGCTCGCCCTCACGTCCGGCATCCGTTGCGCAGATGATCCCGTTCACCTTGTCATCGTTCATCAGGGAGCAGACGATGTTGAACTGTTTCGCGCCTTCTTTGGAAATGTTGTATTGCCATTTGTCCGGAATAATGGGCAGATCCTTATACCGCCAGGTGGCGAAATCCTTATTGTAGTCCTCGGGCATGGCCAGCTCGACCAGATGTCCCAGGCACCAGGTGACCATGAACCCATGGCCTTCCATATAGCCGTTCTTTGATTCTGTTGCGCCGATTGCAGCCGCAATGGCTTTTCCAACGCTCGGCTTTTCAGCAATGAATAATTCCATGTTTTCCTCCATGCAAACAGCCCTGCGGGGTTTCATTCCGCAGGGCGTGTATTCTTACTCCTGACTCGGTTCTTCCTCATCAGTATCTTCGTCGTCATCATCCAGAACAAAGTCGTTGTCAGCACGGCTCTTTCCGCCCTTGCCCTTGTTCTTCAGCAGGAAGATGGCAGCGCCGCCGCCCAGCAGCACGATGGCCGCCAGCGCGATAATCGCCGTCATCTGATCCGGCTTTTTCTCCGGTTCCGGCTCGGTGACCACCGGCGTCGGCGCGGGAACAGCGGTCGGTTCAGGCGTGACGTAGATGATTTCCGGCGTGGGCGTCGGAACCTCTTCCTTTTCCTCGTCAGACATCAGGGCCAGCAGATCCCGCTCGTCCACCAGGTTCAGGAAGTAGGTCTCATACATTTCTGCCTCTTCGTCAATCGGCTTATCATAGTCGATGACGAGATAGAAGGTATTGCCGGCCTTGGACTGAAGAGTGATGAACTGCTTATTGGTGGCTGCGCTGTACAGCACATCCAGCGTATGGGAATTACCGTCCGCCTGATAAGGCATACCGGGGCCGATGGTGATGTACTCGGTCTGGATGATCGGTTCCGGCGTCGGAGCGACAGTCGGTTCCACCGTGGGCACCATCGTCGGCGCTTGCGTGGGCTCCATCCAGTCATCGTCGGAGATATAGATCAGAGAGCTGCCCAGACCATGCGGCTTCTCCGTCACAGCAGGCTCGATAACAGGAGCGGTCACTACCGGCGTCGGGTCTGACACTGGCGCGTCGGAGGCCGGAGCGTCCGTTGCAGTCGAACCGGAACCCGGCTTTTTACTGGGCTTCGGCGTCGCGGTCGGTTCCGGGGTGGGATCGACCGGCTTCACATAATCCGGATTGTCCAGCGTAATCGGATCAGAGAAGTTGCCGGCAAAGTCAAAAGCTCGGACGGCAAGCTTTTCAAACTTGTTCATGTTGTCATCCAGCTCGACATCCAGCCTGCTGCCTTCCACAGTCGTGAACAGCATACTGTTGATCTGAACACCGGCAATACCGGACAGCTCTTCCCGCACCTCAATGTGCAGAGCGTGATTTGAGATATTGGCACTGACCAGCGGAGCCGCCAGGTCAATGCTGGTGACCTGCGCCGTTTCCTCAAACGTGCGATCATAGGGATCGGTGACGCGGAGCATGAAGGTGCCGTTCTCATGAACGGTGATTTCCGCCTTGCCCTTGTCAAACAGATTCTCGCAGTCCGTCCAGCTTCCGCCGTTCATGCGGTACTCGATCTTCTGCCAGCCGATGCTTTCCTTATCTGTCACCGTAGCCTTGATCTCCGCGCCGTTGTTGTTTGTCCAGCCGCCCGGCGCGACCAGGACAATCCGGTACGGGTTTCCGGGCAGGACAGGCGTTTCAGCCGCTTCCGGATCGCTCACGGTTTCCGCCATGCCGGGACAGATGCCCGCGAGCATGGAAGCGATCAGGAGCAGAAGAACCATCCGCCTCCCGCGCTTACGCATTGTCATCATCAATGGAATCCTCCTTTTCATCAGGCAGCCCATCCGATTTCGTCACACCCTTGGGAAGCTCCGGCACGGGCTTGGTCTTGTCGCCGTACAGCTTCTTCATGATTTCAGCCAGCTGCTCAGGCGTTACGTTGTACTGTGCCGCCGTCGCGTTGATAGCCGAAGCATCCGCCTGCTGAACCAGCTTCCGGATTTCTTCCACCTCTTCCCGGAGGCGGACAAGCTCCTTTTCCTTCTTTTCCAGAAGCGCATGCAGCTTCAGACGGTCCGTGGGATACCTTTTCTGTTTCTTTTCAGTCATATTCTTCACCTCATTCAATCGGAAGGCGGCCATAGGCGTAGATTTTCTTTGCCCACTGCGCGCTCTTCAGATCCGCAAACCCGATGGGGTCACCGGCGTGGATCATCATGTTGTTGCCTACATAGATCCCCACATGGGTGATGCCCTTCACATTGGCTCCCATGGTCTTTTCAAAGAACACCAGATCGCCGGGCATCACTTCCTCGCGGGGAATATCCGTACACAGGGAGTAGAGACCCTGCGCTCCCAGCCGTCTGGTCTTGAACACCCCGGACTGATTGAAGACCCAGCAGACAAAGCCGGAGCAGTCGAAGCTGGTCTCCGGACTGGAGCCGCCGTAAACGTATGGGTAACCAATGTATTTTTCCGCCTCGATCATCAGATCCAGGAAGTTCGGATCAAGCCGCAGGAGCATTTCAGGGATGGTGTACTTCAGCAGCTTATTCCGGGATTTCACCCCGTTGACCTTGACGTTTGTCTTGCCGGCGGAAGTAATCACAGGCACTTCCACGTCTTCATCTCCCATGAAATAGATGGAATCATCCAGGATGACAAAGGAACCCTCATCCCATTCAATGTCCTCGATCTCAATGAAGGGCTCGTCCTCCGCAACGGCTGCCTGGGACGGCAGGAAGGCGGATATCAGGATCAGCGCGATGATGACTGCCAGCACCTGCCTGGCAGTGAAGGTGGCCTGCTTTTCATTCATGCGAATCATTTTTCTGCATCTCCTTATCGTTGGTATGGAAAACGGAGCCCTGTCCTTGCAAGGCTCCGCTTTCAGAATCAGTTCGGGACGCGCCCGAAGGAATGGAAGTGCTGTCTCCAATAGGAATCATTCAGGTTGGCATAGCCCAGCGGGGATCCGCAGTGGATCATCATGTTGTTGCCCACATAGATACCGCAGTGGGTAATGCCCGCTACGCCTTCGCCCATGGTGCCGTCGAAGAACACAATGTCGCCGGGCTTTGCCTGATCCACCGGTACATCCCGGCACAGGCTCCGCAGGCCCTTTGCCCCCAGCCGTCCGGTGTTGTACACACCGCTGGCGGTGAACACATAGCTGACGAAGCCGGAACAGTCGAAGCTGGTTTCAGGGCTCGCGCCGCCCCAGACATAAGGATAACCGACATACTTGTTGGCTTCCTCCATGAGCTTAGCAAAGGTTGGATCGGCGTCCAGCGTTTCCTGCGGAATGTCGTACAGCATGGGATCCTTCAGCGGAACCGCGTGCGGCCCGTGGAAGATGCCCTCCATGTTTCCATGGGTTGCCATGTACAGGGCATACATGCCCATGGTGTGATGGCTCATGCTGACGACCGGCAGATGTGACAGATCTTTGTTCTCCAGCTTCACGTTGCAGATGGTGTAGGTGTAGGGAACGCTTTCGCCGTTCTCGGTTCTGTACCGTGTCTGGGTCGTAATGCTCTCAGTGACGATATACTGAAGCTTGAAGTATTTCTCGATCACCGGCATGGCCGAATCAATGTTCCAGTCCTGTCCGTCGTAATAGGCGGAAATAATGGCGATCAGCACATAGGGATTGTGCCAGATTTCATCGGCTTCCACATGGTACTCATCGAAGCCTGGATGATAGCGCTCATAGTGATCCATCTCATCCTTCAGCTGCCGTTCCTTTTCCGCATACACCCGTTCTGCGGCACGGACATCCTCTTCCTCAGCGGGATAGGTGCCGATCACGACAGATTCCAGCACAGACTGGGCCAGCGGCGTGCAGGATTGCAGGCTGCTCATGACGATCAGGAGCATCCCACCCAGGGCAAGAAGCAGCAGGATGGTCGGATGACGGCGGATACCTTCCACTGTTTTGGCAGCGGCATCGCTGACCTTCTCCGTTGCCTTCTCTGCGCTTTTTGCTGTACTCTGAACAGTTCTGCCATTCGCGCCGCGCTTGGCGGCAGCATATTCCCGGCGAATGGCGCGCTTCTGCTGCCACCGGGAATAGGGATTGCTGGTGAACTGCGGATGCTCCTGCTGGTATTGCTTTTCCATCACGCGAATGTTGGCTTTGTCCAGGCGCTTTTCCGCCTTTTCCAGCCGCCTGTATGGCCGCATCTTATGAGCATGATAGGCATGTTCACCCATCTGAAGGGCGGTTTCCGTTTTCTCATCCGCCTGAAGGACGGCATCCACTGCCACGTTGTCATCCTCGTTGGATTCCTTGACCTGACGGTGAAGCTGATCACCGGCTGCTTTCACAGCCTTCTGCACAGGATGCGTGAGCTGGGAGGGCTTCTTTGCCTGCGTTTCCTCAAACTTCAGGCGCAGCCCCTTTTTCTTTGCGCCGGCAGATGCGGCAGGAACGGCCGCGTCCGGGCCAGCTCCATGGAAAAGCTGCTCAGGCTCCGGCGTACTGTCGGCATCAGGAACCTTCGCTTCAGCCTTTGCGGGCTTCGGCTTTTTCCGCGTGTTCTGCACAGCGGGAGCCCTGGGATCTGTCCGGACATCCGGGATTTCTTCTTCCTGCGGCATGGCAGGATGTTCATCCGGAGCATTACGCGGATGGTCCGCAGAGGAAGAGGCTGTGGTTTCTCTGGTTTCCCGGGTCAGCCTGACCCGATAGCCCTTCCGCAGCTTCTTTTGCGCTGCTTCATATTTGTCAGCAGCCTTTTCCGCTTTGGCGATGGGCCGGGTCAGGGCGTCGTTTTCCAGCTCCTCCTTGGAGAACTGAAGCCGGGGAGAGCCGCGGCTGCGATGTTCATCCATCAGGCATCATCCTCCTTATGGTCCTGCGATTCCGCAGCGTCTTTCTGCATCTGAGCGGCAAACAGCTTTTCCTCCTGCCTGTCGGCCTGGGCGGCGATCTGTAAAATCGCGCAGGTCATAAAGCCAAGGAATCCGGAAACCGGAATCATGATGATCAGGAAAATGGTCACGCTCGTCCTCCTTTTCCCAGCGATCAGGACGCGTGAACCTCGGTGGGCTTGGTCGTCATGATGCTGTAAAGCTTGGTATTTTTCGGGAAACGATCCTGGAAGGGCAGAATCACATTGCCGTAGAACAGCAGTCCTTCACCTTCTCCGCTCTGCGTCACATAGGACAGCTGATGCGGAGAAATGCCCAGCTTCTTTGCCAGAATCTCGCGGTCACCGGCTGCCTGGTTGAGCATGTAGATGTAATCGCTGTTCTCAAAGATGTTTTCGATTTCCTGACTGGCCAGCAGATCCTTCACGTTCTGCGTAATGCCGGTCGGAATGCCACCCCATTTACGGAAGCGCTTCCAGATCTCCACGGAATACGCTGCCGTCTGCTCTTCCTTCAGGAGCAGATGGAACTCGTCCATGTAGTACCGGGTGGACTTGCCTTCGGCGCGGTTCTCGGTCACGCGGCCCCATACCTGATCCTGTACGATCAGCATACCCAGTTTTTTCAGCTGCTTTCCCAGCTCCTTGATGTCGTAGCAGACCAGCCGGTTGTTTACATCCACGTTGGTGCGGTGATTGAACACGTTCAGAGAACCAGTGACGTAGATTTCAAGGGCGGTTGCCAGGGACTGCGCTTCCTTTTCCTCCTGCTGCCGCAGAGCGTTGTACAGATCCTCCAGGATCGGCACGTTCTCCGGGCAAGGATTGGCCAGATAGGGCTGGTAGATGATGTGCACGGCACGGTCGATGATGGTCTTTTCAATCGGCTGCAGGCCATCGCGCCCGCCGACGATCAGCTCACACAGGGACAGGATGAAATCCGATTTCAGGGAAAGCGGATTCTCATCGTCACTGTAGTTGAGGTTGATGTCCATGGGATTGATGTAGGAATCGCTGGTGGGCGAAATCCGAATCACCTGACCATGGAACATGTTGACCAGCGGGTAATACTCGCCTTCAGGGTCGCAGATGATCACATCGTCGTCGGTGAGCAGGATCACGTTGGCGATCTCGCGTTTTGCGGCGAAGGATTTACCGGAACCCGGCGTGCCAAGGATCAAACCGTTGGGGTTCTTCAGCCATTTCCTGTCCACCATGATCAGGTTGTTGGACAGGGCGTTGAGGCCACAGTACAGCGCTTCCTTACTGGTCTGGAACAGCTCCTGTGTCGTGAAGGGCACAAAAATAGCGGTTGACGATGTCGTCAAACCGCGCTGAATCCGGATGGCATTGTGCCCCAGGGGAAGACAGGAGATCATGCCGCTTTCCTGCTGGAAGTCCAGCGGGATCAGCTGGCAGTTGTGCTGCTGCGCCAGGCTCTGCGCCTGTTTTACGTTCAGGCTCAGCTGCTTGGCATTGTCTGCTGTGTTCATCACCAGGAAGGTGATCAGGAACATGCGCTCGTTCCGGCTTTGCAGATCTTCCAGCAGCTTTTTGGCCTCGCCGCCGTAGGTGGCCAGGTCGCTCGGGATGATGTCCATATCATACCCGGCGCGGACAGCCTTTTTCTGCTCCTCGATCTTCATCTTGTCCAGGTCCGTGATTTTCCGCTTCACATCCTTGATGGCAGCCACCTGGTCGATGGCCTGAATGTGAAGGGAAACGATCAGACTGGATTCCATGGCGAGGAAGTCCGCCAGGCACCGGTCGTTCAGGTCAGCCGCAAGGATGGAGAAGAAGCTGACTTCGCCCTGCTTGCTGCCCATGCCGAAGGTATTCTTGGCCCGGAAATCAAAGCTTGCCGGAGCGATGAAGTCCTTGGTGGAAAGCCCGGTCGGGGCCAGCCACTTCCAGTCGAACTGGAACGGTGCCTGCGTGTCCATGTGGAACATGTCATGCATCAGCTTCAGCCGCTCCCGCCCGTCCAGCGGGGACGCGGCGACGCCCAGACGCTTGAAGTTGTTCAGCAGATCAATCTCAATGCGCTCCAGCCGGGGCTTGGCCGCCTTGAAGTTTTCCGCCTCAATGCCGTAGGTAATGAACTTGGTTTTGGTCAGACCGTTATTGCCCTTGGCCAGCTGATTCTGAAGCATTTCGGCATATTCATGCCGCACATCATTGAACCCGTCATCCTTGTCCGGGATGATGATGCTCTGCTCGAAGGATTCCGCGCTGGCCGTCAGGTTGAGGAAGGAAAACTGAAGGTGAATGGATGCGTCGAAGTAGTTGAGGAAATCACACCAGCCCTCGAAGATCGAGGTTTTATCGTCGTTCTGCGCAAGCTGGTAGTTGATATCCTGAAACTGAATGGTCTTGGTGTAGTAGTTATCGGTGACACGGCAGATGCCGTCAGGCCACATCCGCTGATACGGGATCGTGTCCTGCGCTGTACGCGGGCCTTTCTTTCCGCTTTGCTGCTGGCTGCGCGTCATCAGCTCCTGCAGCTGTTTCTTTTCAGCCCGTGTCAGCTTGATTTTTTCCTTTTTATTTGCCATGAAGGATCTTTCTAACCTCCCGTCTGTTGCGGATATTCTGTTCAATCACCGCGTAAAAGTTGTTCGTTTCATACGCCCGTGTTCTGGGCCGGACAAACCTTGCCTGAATGTAGTGCTTCAGCAGAACCTCCAGAGGCTGTCCGTTGCGCTCAAACATGGCCAACATGAAAAACGGCAGCATGATGACGATCATGAGCGCTGCCGCCATGCTGACGCCGATGGCTCCCTTGGTCAGGAAGAACACCGGCACGCCGACCAGAGCACCGAGCCCGAAGCAGACAACCTGGCGTTTGGTCAGATTGAACAGGAACTTGGATTTGACGCGGGTCAGATCCTTGGGAACCGGTACATAGGCCATGGGTCATCCTCCTTTTCTGCGAAGCGCATACCATGCAGGCATCCGCTTTCCCGTCTGGTTTCTGCTGCCCTGACGCTTGGGCTTTCGTTTCCGCAGAATCCTGTATTTCTTTCGTGGTTTTGCTTTCCAAGAAGCAGTTTTCTTTTTCATTGCCGTCACGCCCGTTCCTGATTAATGTGCGTTGAAGATGGACTTGGCGACGGAGCTGGACTTGAACAGGGTGAAGCACAGCAGAACTGTGTACCCGATACATGTCCAGAGCGCGGCGCTTACATCGCTGCCGACGCTGATGCTCTGCACCAGCACGGCGTAGATTCCAACGCAGACCATAATGAGGAACGCCTGAAAGCCCAGGGCAAAGAGCGACCGCAGGTAGTTCTGTCCCATCTGGCCCCATTCCCGGTTCACCATCGTCGCCATGGGGATCGGAGCGACCGAGGTCACCATGTAGATCTCAATCATGCGGCCATACACGATGATGAAGATACAGATGCTCAGCACCCAGGCGATAATTCCCATCAGGGAGGACTGGAACCACAGGCCGAACAGCGGGCCGATATCCATCTCCATGAGCTTCGCTTCCATATCGCCAATCAGGGTGGTCACATCCAGCGCGGTTTCTCCGATAATGACGCCGGCTGCCTGACTGACCACATGCTGGGCGACATCAAACACGGCCATGACGATGTTCCAGGTGTTGGTGACGATCAGCACGGCGGCGAAGGTCTTGATGATCCACTTGAAGAAGATGAACGTCTCGAAGTCGTGCATGTTGTTCCGGTCGATCAGGAGCTGGATCAGCTCCAAGCACATGACGAAAGTCAATATGATCCCGGCGATCGGCACGACTACGTTCTCAGACAGACTCTTGATCATGTTGAAGATGCTGCCGTTCCATGCCTGGGGCGTTTTGCCCACGGTCGAGGCCACGTCGGCCACGCGGGTATTGATGCTGTCAAACAGCCCGGACAGATTGCTGACGATGCCGCCGACCAGCAGCCCTTTAAGCCACTCGGTGATCTTGTCCCAAATGAAATTCAAGGACATCCCTCCTTAAAAGCCCCCTTCCGCCGAAGCGGAAGAGGGCGAAAGAGTGGTCGAAGCTTCATCAGCCGAAGAGGCCGCTGAGCAGAGGAACGAGGGTGGTGCCGATCAGGGCGACACCGCCGCCGGCCATCAGCTGCTTGATGCCCTGGGACTTCGCGCCGGGGTTATCGTTGCCGTACCCTTCGAGCAGGTTGACGACACCCCAGATACCGAGACCGGCACCGATGGCAATGACAAGGGTCTGAAGAACCGTTACAGCAGAAGCAAAAAAAGCCATACATATACCTCCGTATTATAAAAGGCCGCCGTATCCGGCAGCCAGTAGTTGGGTTTCATCTGTCAGCTCTTCCAGCAGTTCTTCCTCCTCATCCGGGTTATCGCTCACGTCGATTTCCCAGACCTGGCTTTCCTCTTCCAGCCGAAGCCTCAGCTGGCGGGAAAGGTACTTTTCGATGTGGAAGGCGTTCTTTGGATCGGAGTCTGACAGATATTTGTAGTTGGGATGCGATGTGATGTCATACTTGTCCGACAGGAAGGGCCTGACGCCCCGCACCTGCAGGATGCACTTGCCGCCATCCATGATGGCGATCTCGTCCATTGACATCAGGGATTTGCCGAGTTTCTGATAGTTCAATGAGTGAGAAGTCTCACGCCCCCGGCTTTCGCCGGTATTGAACGTATCAATGGTTTCCTTGCCGAGGAGTTCCTCCATCTCCTTCAGCGTTGTTTTCTCCTTACCGCCGAGGAACAGCAGCGTGTCGCAGTTGCCGACGATGGTATCAGCATTGTCTTTGTAGATCGCCTTGAGCTGGGACTGCGCCTGGAGGACAATACAGGCAGAAATCTCACGGCTGCGGATGGTGGCGATCAGCTTTTCAAAGTTGGGAATCTGCCCGATGTTCGCAAACTCGTCGATCAGGCAGCGGACATGCACCGGCAGGCGGCCTCCGTGCACATCATCCGCCATTTCGCAGAGCAGGTTGAACATCTGGGAATACGCCATGCTGATGAGGAAATTGAAGCTGGCATCCGTGTCCGACATGATGAGGAACAGGGCTGTCCGCTTTTCTCCGATGGTGTCCAGGTGGAGCTCATCGTAAGCGGTAATCTCCCGGAGCTCTTCAATATCGAACACAGCCAGCCTTGCGCCGCAGCTCACCAGGATGCTCTTCGCCGTTTTGCCGGCAGCCATCTTGTATTTGGCATACTGGCGGACAGCAAAGTGTCCCGGCTTCCGTTTGCCCAGATCCGCGAACTTCAGATCCACCTCGTTCTGGTAATCCTCATCGTCTTCACGGGCATCCATTTTGTTGAGCATGTCGATCAGGGTCGCAAAGTTCTGCTCCTCGGGCGGCATCTCATAGTGGATATATCCGATCAGGGCAATGTAGAGCAGCGTTTCCGCTTTCACCCAGAAGTCATCGCCGCCTTTTCCTTCACCCTTGGTGTTGGAGATCAGGACGGTGACGAGCTTTAAGATGTCTTTCTCGCTGTGAATATAGGCGAACGGATTGTAGTGCATCGACTTCTGAAAGTTGATCGTATTGAAGGCGCGGACGTCATATCCGGCGGCAACCAGCATCTTGCCGGTCTCGACGATCAGGGTCCCTTTGGGTCAAGTACTTTTAGGCTGTTTTTTTTAAGAAATTTGAAAATTCATTGCATGATGTTGGTTCCGGCGAAAGAATCTGTGCGGATCAGCTTCAAAACCTTGTCGTTCATCGTCGCTTTGCCCTT
>Ga0256405_10003275_pt1 | contig 33982 bp, 37 predicted proteins | sample RumenRJG_02DNA_FD_189096 | JGI IMG/M metagenome (GOLD analysis project Ga0256405, IMG submission 189096) | Bovine rumen microbial communities from Lethbridge, Alberta, Canada - RJG_02 | ecosystem: Host-associated > Mammals > Digestive system > Stomach > Rumen | place: Canada: Alberta...
AGAAGCCGGCAACAAAGGAAGATTTCATCAATTCTGCACCAAGAGTTCGTGTTGCTAAGTGGGTGCTTCCTGCACAGAATGCAACTGTTCTGATGAAGGAGTTCACTGGTGCTGAGTTAGAGCTGCTTAATGATGCATTCTCTAGAGGAAATCAGTCTATTGATGCTATGCGTCGTGGATACAAGATGATCTATGATCATATTGCATCTCCAAAGCCAGCTAAGTTTGATACATGGCTTAAGACAACACCAATCTCTGATGTTGATCATTACTTCTTTGCTATTTACATTGCTGCATTCCGTGGTGCTAACTACCTTCCACATGATTGTGTAGATCAGGAGAAGTGTAAGAATACATGGCTCACAGATGATGTTGATATCATGGATATGGTTAAGTTTGATTCTAAGGCTGACAAGAAGAAGTTTATGGATCTCTATCAGTCAGAGGCTGTTGGAGCAACTGGTTCTGGTGTATATGCTGCTGAGAGAATTCCACTTTCTGATTCTGTTGCTGTTGATCTCAAGATGCCAACAATCTATGATTCATTTGAGATCAATATGATCAGTGCTAAGGCTAGAGATAAGTATGTTGCTGTAGTACCATTCATTCCTTATATCAGCACAGTATTCAATCTTGATATTGCTAATCGTTCTCTTGCACCAATTAAGTATCATGTGTTCAAGGATGATGAGCAGAAGACAATTCATGCAAAGATTGCTGCTATCTATCAGGCATTCAAGGCATTACGTTCTGATGAGTTCAATATCCTTAATGCTTATATTGGAGCTATTACAGATAAGAGCGACAAGGGAATGCATTATATCTTCCCAACCTCTACATGTCCTAAGTGTAAGAAAGTAACAGAAGAAAGAAGGGTATCCGCACAGGAGCTGGTTTTTACCCGTTATCAACTGTCAGCCCTCACGACTATGTCGTTAGAATAATGAATCTGGCGAAGTATCTTAAGGGTGCAACAACCATGACAGAGCTGGAAAATATGCCAAATCACTACATTCATACGATTTACAAAGAGTATGTGAATTTCTTACAGGATGAGACACTACAAAAAGCAGCAGCTGGAGAAGATCTAGTTAATGCCATGGGAGGTTTATAATGACAGATAGATTTGAGTTTATCTCATCTGTTTCTGGCGTTCAGTGTCCTGAAATTATTGCTCAATTCTTCGACCAGTTCATTGCATTATCTGATATTGTGGCAGATAGCAATGCTCTGGTCGAGGTTGAGAATAATAATGATCAATCAATATGTGTACAGATCACATTTAATGATACAGAAGCACAAAAAGCATCAATCGATTTACTATCGAAGCAGGATCACTTTACAGTGTATCAGAGAGTAATCTCTGTATCACCAGAAAGCATCGGAAGCAACAAGATGAGAATACACTTACAGTAGTAATGTATAAAGAGATAGCCTAAACGGGCTATCTCTTTTTATGAGTTTCACATTGAGATAATACTTTTAGAAAGGAGTATAATATATGGGTCGATTTCTTAGTGAACACGCATTAGAAGCAGAACTCCAATACACATATGAACATTATCCGATTGATTTCTTTATAGAACACGCCAATGATATAATCGATATCAACTATCTCACAGAAGAAGAGTATAGTAAAGTAACACAGCATCTTCGATTAGATATTCTAGATATCGATAAATTCGTTAAAGTAAACGCATTGAGGTGTTGTACATCACCTAGATTGAATGAGCGGGCAGGAATTCCATCAAATGATGGTATTCTTAGTAATACAATCTTTGGTACAACAATGGAAGAACGTGCTGGAATATTTGCATATATTGATCTACATGATTGGTTCATTGATCCAAGCTGCTATAAGACATGGGTAAAGCTTGATAAGAAGGTGAAGAATTGTGTCCATGGTGTGCAGACATATATTATTGATAAAACGGGAAATCTTATTGCTGATCCTAATGGAGAAACCGGTATCAAATTCTTAAAGAAGAATATTGATAAGATTCGTTTCCGTAGAACAGATTCAATCTCTAGAGATATCTCTGTAGATTATCTAGAAGCTAATAAGGATAGAATGTTTATCAATAAATATCTTGTTATACCTCCATTCTATAGAGATCAGAACAACCGTTCTAAATCTCAGGGTGTTGGTGGTGTTAATGAGTTATATGTAAATCTTATCAAGAATGCCAATGCTTTACAAGATACACAGGAATATGGATTTGATACTGGTGATGCTCAGCGAGGTAGAATCCAGGAAAATCTAATGACTCTATATGATTGGTTCTGTGGTAATACCAATGTTAATATTGATAAGAGTGTTGGTGCTGGTATCTCTGGTAAGATGGGAATTTTACGTAGATCCAATATGGCAAAAACTGCAAACTTCTCTGCAAGACTGGTAATTAGTGCACCAGAGTTGAAAGCAAAGGATGCAGATTCTATGATCGTAGACATGGATCATTCCAGTGTACCACTATATGCTCTAATGGCAGAGTTCCGTGATTTTGTCATGTTCCATACAAAGAGATTCTTTGAGAATGAGTTTATTGGTAACTCAGCTTATCCTGTTATGAATGCTCAGGGAAAACTGTCATATGTTGTACCAGATTCACCAGAAATTGAATTCTCTGATGAAAGAATTAAGACAGAAATGGATCGATTCTTACATGGATACAACAACCGATTCATCCCAATTGAAATTCCTGTAAAGAATAGTAATGATACATACTATATGGCATATAAGGGTAGAGGTAATATGCCTAAGGATATCGAGGATGATCCAAATCCAATATACCACAGAAGATTGACATGGTGCGACGTATTCTACATTGCCACAGTTAAAGCAACAGTTGATAAGCATGTATTGATAACCCGATTCCCTATCGATAGTTTCTCTAACCAGTTCACATTAAAAGTTAAAGTTGCATCTACAAAAGATACAGAACCGATCTACTATGATGATGATTTTTATCCAGATTATCCTAAGATACGAGAAGAAGATATCTTAACTGATACATCTAATAAATTCATCGATACTCTCAGATTCAGTAACTGTTATCTGAAAGGCTGTGGTGGTGACTACGATGGTGACCAGGTTACATGTAAGGGTGTATATACCAGAGAAGCTAACGATGAGCTGGATACCTTTATGAATTCTAAAGAGAATTTAGTCGGATTCGGAGCTAATCCATTACGTTATCCGGGTGATGATTGTATTCAGGCAATGTATGCTTTGACAAAGGTATTATCTACAGTATCCCCAACTAAGTCTGAATCTATATCTTACAAGAAAGCAAGTAGAACATAATAGTAATGCGTTCATTTCTTGTGATAATTTGGTTTATCCTTTACGCATAACAAATTCTCCTCATCCCGATAGGGTAACACCTATCGGGATTATTGCTGTTTTTGGTTAAACATTTTTTCAGGTATATACTATATTCCTGATACAGAGATCCAAGATCAATAAATTCGATCCACATATTCTATCCAGATCCGTTGTATTATTTTACAACCAGAACAACTTATGAGTAATGTTTTAGATAGTACTTAAACACGAAGGAGGACAAACAAGATGGCAATTGGAGATAGCAATTACTCTAACAATGGTAATTTCAACAATGGTGATGGCGGTAATGGAGGAGCTAAGAAGCTTTTCGACCAGACATTCTATTCAAGATTATCTATCAAAGATCCAGATAAGAAGTCTCTCACAATCTCATTCCGTTCAGGTCTTCTGATCATTAGCATTGATCAGATTTTAGAGGGCTTCAAGCACGATACTGTAGAGACAATTTATCTTTCACCTAATAAGGCGCTCTTATTCAAGGAAGAGCTTGCTAGATTCATGAAGTATTACACAGAAGGCAATATTGAGGAGAATAAGGCTTTCGGTGTTAATGCTGGTATGAGTGAGAAGGTATCTTATATCGGAATCAGTGCAACTGCTGATAAGAGAATTATTCTTACAATTGGTAAGTTTGATAACTCTGGTAAGATCATTGAGTCTGCATCTGTTAACCTGAATATTAACTATCATTTTGCACTTGAGTGGAATGATATTAATACAATGGATGATGTACAGAAGGTGTATGATGATCTGCTTGAAGTAAAGCAGCTCTACACATTATGTGATGAATTCTACAAGGGTATGACTGGTGCTGCTGGATATGCTGCATTCGATACTGGAAGATATGAGATTAGTCGTATTTCTAGAAAGATGGATCCGATCTATGATAAGCTTGGTATCGAGAGAATTCGCAGCAACAACAATTATTCCAATCGTCAGCAGAACAATTTCTTGAATAATATGTCAGGAAATACATCTGCTAAGTCCGTATCTCTTGGAGATGTAGAAGATTCAATCGATGATATGATGGGAGAGTAATGAGTAGAGATATAACGAATGCTGTTTCGTTACCTCTATTTAGTTCTAGAACAATCATTGATTATGATATTGGGGTTCTGCGATATGTGAGACTCATGTTGCCAGACCCCAATTATTTCATATTCGATCAATTTGATAAATGGAGTTTCTTTGACCTCATACACCATACATATGAGAGAGAAGATATAAACCCATTATCAATTATCATGAGGAATAGAAAAGATAAAGATTTCATAGATGAAGCATATGTAGAATTGATGGAGAAATCTGATGAACTGATCAAGTTTTCTGTCACAACAGAGATTGCCAATTTGATACAACTTTATAGTACATCTGGTGATATCGTTCCGTCTATTCTATATTATACGGAAAAAGAAAAAGAAAGTTTAGAAAAGTTCTTACCATCTGGCGTGGACTATGTCTATATAGAAGATTTTAAGGATTATAAACTCAGCGAGTATTCTGCTATTTACCTGCAGAAACTTGCTGAGGCTGATCCTTTTAAGGAATCTATGTTTAAGTCTTTTTATTTTTCGTCTTCTGGATACAATGTAGAGAAAACAGAAACAGAAGAAATCATGAGAGATCAAGAGTTGATAAATTATCTGATTAAGAAGTGTAACTTAATTGGAATATTTGATATGTATAAAAGGAGCGTTATAGATGGAACAGACACTGAAGAGTCTAATGACGAAGATTGATGAAAGAAAGAATCTCCAGGCAGCTGAGGAAGAGAATGGTGATCTTGGTATCACATTATCTACTGGAAAGACAAATGTTATTCCGGAAGAAGTATTGCGTAAAGTACAGATTCATACACTGAATACAGTGAAGGATATCCTTGCCAATACATTTGGACCAATGGGTTCTAATACTAAGCTGATTGATGGTATTGAGAAGGAGGGTGTACGTACCTTCTATTCAAAGGATGGATTAAAGGTTCTTAAGAATGTAAGAAGTACCGGACCTCTTGAGCATTCTATTATTAAGGAGCTTGTTGATGTGACATCTGCTGTTGAAAAGGAAGTTGGAGATGGAACAACATCAACCGTTATCTTATCAGCATTAATCTTTGATCAGCTTGCTGATATCCAGAAGGAGTACAATGTACCACCTTTCACACTGATCAGAATGTTTGAGTCAGTTGTTGATACTATCAAGAAAATTATCGAATCAAACAAGAAGGATGTTACTCTGGATGATATCTATCATATTGCAATGATCTCAACCAATGGAAATGAAGAAGTTGCAACCAACATTCGTAATATCTATGATCAGTTTGGTATGGACGTTGAGTTATCTGTTGGTGTATCCAATGATACCGATCACAAGATCGTTACATATGATGGTCTTACAATTACAGAGGGTTATTCTAGCAGCTCTATGATCAATAATGCTAGTAACAATGAGGCAACGATCAAGAATGCTCATATCTATCACTTCAGAGATCCAATCGATGATGACCTTATGGCTGGTTATATGAGATCTATCATCAATCATAATATCTTTGAGCCGTTGCAGAATAGAGAGAGATATATCCCAACAGTTATTACTGCTCCTAAGATTTCCACCGACATCTCCTCTGTTCTGAAAGATATTGATGAGCTGCTTTATCAGTTCACACCGGATATGTATGATAAGAAGCCACCTCTTCTTATTATTGATAACGTCATTGCATCAGATGAAGTTATCATGGATGATATTGCTAATCTTTGTGGATGTAAGTCTATTCAGAAATACATTGATCCAAAGGTATTAAAGGCTGATCAGGAGAATGGTAATGCTCCGACAATGGAGAATGTATATGAATGGGCTGGACATGCAGAGATGGTTGTTGCATATTCTGGATCTACAAAGTTTATTAATCCAGCAAATATGAAGACAACGAATGCCGATGGCGAAGAGGTATATTCTCCACAGTATACTGCATTATTGAATATGCTGGAAACAGAATTAGCTGACCAGAGAAAGAACAATGCTCATGATGGAGTTATTGGTCTTCTCCTTAAGAGAATTTCTGCTATGAAGGCTAACTTGGTAAACTACTTAATCGGTGGTGCAACAATTGCTGATCGTGATGCAACAAAGGATCTTGTAGAAGATGCTATTAAGAACTGTAAGTCTGCATCTATGTATGGATATGGATATGCTGCTAACTTTGAAGGTCTTCGAGCTAGTAAGACATACTATGAAGAGTTAATGGATCAGGAGAATGTTTCTACTGATGATCTTGTACGTAAGGCTGTTGCTAGATCTATCTATACGGCATATATTCAGATTGCTCAGATTCTCTATGGAACTGTAGAGAGCGATCCAGAGAAGATTAATGAAGCTATTGCTAATAGCTTAGAGGTTGGATCACCTATTAATATTTCATCTGGTGTTCTTGATACAGATAATCATACTGGAGTACTTTGCTCTATTAAGCTGGATCAGAATATTCTTGACACATTCTCCAAGATTATTACTGTTATGGCTACATGTAATCAGGCTTTGCTTCAGGTACCTGAGCTTAACGTATATAATTAACACAGTAAGAGTAAGGTGGATGTAGAAATACGTCCACCTGAAACTGTTCAGGAGGTGATATTCCTTGACATTAGAAGAGTACATACATAATCCTATGGGAACTTCTGTTGTATTTACTGCAAATATGAGAGAAGCTGCCCGGAGTGATTATAGTAAAAAATTCAATGAATTGATATTAAAAGTCAATGGTAGACTCGATCATTTCTTTTATGAAAACAAGAGTGCTCATAAGTATTATGCTCATTTCAAGATTCCATCATCACATAGAAACTTAGATTATGACGTAGTATTTGAATTCTCTGAAAATGAAGCTACTAAGAATTCTCCAAATAAGAATTTATTTGAATATGATGTGAAGTTCTTCTGTAACGATCCAGCATTTACATATACTTATGCAAATGCATTTGCTCGGAACAATTTATTCATCACACAGTTAAAACGTAAGATGAGTAAGACTGCTCTTAGAACAGCTGCAATACATCGTAATTCAACTAGTAGTGTTGGATATGTCAAGAATATATATTTCGCTTTCTTGGAAATGCAAAGGAATAACTTTAATCGTCTTGATAACTTTATTGCTATATCTCAACCATATAATCTTACAAGAATGCTGAACCAGATAGAAGACACAGATACATTATTACAAAAAATAAAAGATCTGGATGCGGAAGAACGAGAGAAAAAGGCTGAGAAGAATGCTGGAAAAGTCACGACCAGTAAGTCATTACAAGTTAAGAAAGATGAAGCGGATAAGATTTTAGGGGTAAAGAAATCAGGATTCGTTCGTAAAGTTAAAACCAGTAACGTTATTAAACCACGCTCCAAGAAAAGGTAATTATGACTATATACTATACTTTTGATAATGGGATTAGTCTAGGGAGGAATGAAAACACAGCATGGGAAAGTACGATACAGTAGAGAATCAGATTCCAATTGTTGATGATTGGACACCAAATGCAGATGATATTATTTTTACAAATAGAAAAGATTTAATTATTGCTCCGATTTATATGATTTATCATATGGAAGATGCTGCAAATTCGATCAATATGTTTTCTATTAAGCCTAAGAAGAGTTATAATTCTGATTTGCTTAGAGATCACACATGTCATTACTTGAATTATTTTGAGAAGTTCTTCGATCCAGAGAAAGAGTATTTGACAAATATTGCTTATTTGAAGTTTATGGTTGATAACTTCAACGATTACAATATGCAAAATCTCATATACGATCTCAATAGATATATTTTACAACCATCAATCTATGGAAAGATTGATCGTATGGTAGAGAGAAACTACTCCCTTGTATTGATGTATAAGAGTCGCAATAATCCACAGCTACAGTATACAGATCACCATGCAAAGGTATTGATGACAATCAGTATTGCAATGAATATGATTATTCCTATCATCACTCATTTTGCATATAAGCATAAGATTGGTGATATTGATGAATACCTCCTGGATTACTACGACTATATTTTGTATGCTCCACAGTTCCATGATGTGGATATTGCTGCTAAGTTATACGAGACATCTGTTAGTAATGTATCGCGTAATGTCAAGAATAATCCGATTATCTGGAGTATGCAGGATATCCGTGGTAAAGATATGGTAACTCATTCAGAGGGTGCTGTTAGGAATATCATTATTAATATCATTCCTAAATATACATTCTCCCAGAACATGATTTCACTTAATTATACTTCTATTCAAAAGAGTAATAAGTTCCAGATCACAGATATCCAGTATGAGTTTAACTATATTCCTCTATCTTCTAGTAGAAGAGAGGGAGAAGATAATGCTTCAGATTTCGATAGATTTGAAGCTAACCTTACAAAAGCTGATGAATCATTATATCTTCAGAACGAGATTAACTATCAATACTCTATGAGAAAGATTGAAGATAAGTTTGGACCATTTGATCCAAAAGAAGTAGCATTCTATCGTAAAGAGTTAACTGATGAAAATCATGAGATCATTAACAATTTCCAGAAGCAACTAATCTTCAATCTATTCTATAAATACTTTGGTGATACAACATCAATTAATGCGATCAATGGTGATGATTATATCAAGTTAATGATTGCTGCTCGTAAGATGTTAAAGGATAATATGCTTGCCATCTTACCTTATGTCGTATCATCTAAAGTTAATAAGGTTGTTTCTAGAAAGAACCTTAATAAGAAAGAGTTGCTGGAAATGGAAGCTGACCAGAACTATCCACTCGTTGTTGAGAAGTATAAAAATCAGAAGGTGTTACATCAGATTTTAGGTACGATTGCAACAATCATCACATCTAGCTTCACAGCAATTGATTATCATGATAAGGAACTGAATGGTTTACCTATTCATATTGATTCCAAATTCATTATCAAGGAGACACTGTTGTATGTATTATTGATCTAGGAGGAAGATATATGAGTAAAAGAGAAATTATCATTGTCTTTATCGTATGTCTCATCGTAGGCTGTATTAGTGGATACTTTGGATATGATCAAGCTAAGATGATATTCCGGTCTGATAATACAATACCAGAATGTATGGTTCATTCCTTATTATCAGTGCTCACAATGAGTATTTCATTTTGTTGTGTAGTAACAGATTTGTATATCTTTTTGAATTTCAGTGATCTTGATTAAATACAGAGGATGGTTGTATTGACCATCCTCTATAATTTTATCTACTCATAAAATGAGAAGGAGAAATAATTGAATACAAATTTATATCGTAAATTTCTCTTATCTGTAATACCTAGATCGAAAATTGCAAGTGGTGGATCACATATTAACTGCCGATGTTTTTATTGTTCTGATTCTGCAAATATTGATCATGGTCATTTTTATATTAGTATACCTCAGACTAGTACAGAACCTAGTATGTATTATTGTCAGAAATGTCATGCAAAGGGAGTCGTGACATATAAGACATTGATTGAGTGGAATGCATATAATGAGCAGATAGCAATTGAGCTAATTGATCATAATAAGAAATGTTCCACAGTAAAATCAAATGCAAAATACTTCAATCGTAAAATTTATAATCTGAGTAATACATATACAACAGATAATGAGAACAATCGAATCAAATTACAATTTATGAGAGATCGTTTAGGATACCCATTCACATATGAGGAATTGCGTAGTCTTAAAGTTCAATTATCTCTCAAAGATTGTCTACAAGAAAACAGAATTGGTAATCTGACACGTAATGCAAATATTGTAGATCAGCTAGATCAGAACTTTTTAGGATTTATATCAATTGATAATGCTTTCCTAAATATGAGACGTTTATGTCCAAAAGGTTTGGTATATAAATCAATTGATATTCGATATGTAAATTATAAGATCTTTGCAGATAAGGAAGATACAACAGATCGATTCTACACAATACCAACGCAGATTGATATTAATCGTCCTGAACCTGTAAAGATACATATTGCAGAAGGACCATTTGATATTCTATCAATCTATCTGAATGTAAGACATCGAGAGCCTGGTATCTATACTAGTATTGCTGGTAGTAACTACATTGGTATTGCTAAAAAGTTTACAGATATGCTACGACTACCATATGTTGAATTACATTATTATCCAGATAATGATAAATTGGGAAGTAATCATCAGATGGATAAAGTATATCAAGCATTAAAGGGATTACAATTCGATATGTATGTACATCGTAATATGTATCCAGATGAGAAGGATTTTGGAGTTACACCGGACAGAATCCGTGAAACAATCAGAAAGCTATAAAATGGTGGTAGAGCATTACTGCTCTACCACTGCTTTCTTTTTTATTGCTTTAACTTCATATAATGCATCATCTGCAGCTTTGATTAACTTTTCTGGTGTCATATAGTCTATGAATGGTGCAATACCAACAGACAAATTAATCTTGCTATATGGTGCATTATATTTTACTAGTTTCTTATTAATTGTAAGACGAATACATCTGATAAATTCTTTTATTTTTTGTAAATCTGGAGCTTCTGTAATGATAATGAATTCATCTCCACCATAACGAGCAACAAATGGATTATTGGGTAGTATATTAAAATTCTCTTTGATAGATTCTGCAACATCAATTAATGCTTCATCACCTTCCAGATGACCATAAGTATCGTTAATATGTTTGAAGCCATCAATATCAATCATGATTGCATATATCTCCAATGAATTATCATGCATCTTATTATTAATCTTTCGATTAATTTCAGAAATAAGATTATTACGATTATTAACATGGGTTAATGGATCTGTAACAATTCTCTTGTCTAGAGTATACATTGTTGCTAGTACAATAACAACAGTCATAGTAGATGTTACAATTGGAAGAGGTGCAAATAGATTCTGTATAATATGTGATGCTATCATGATAGCAGCTCCCCAATGTACACCAATATATCCTTCTCTATTCTGGTTAATTCTTTTACTATTTTTGAAATCCACTCTAGGAATAGATATAATATAGAATAGTATTGGAATATATTCGATTGCATATAATCTCATTATCTCAAATTCGTTATCATTTACAACAAACATGAATGGACAAAAACTATTTACCAAATTTATTATAATTCCAATGGTACATGGTAAAGAATACAACATCATGTATTCTTTGTGAGCATATATAAATCGATAAGACTTCTTTATATAGCATAGAAACAACGAATATGAAACAATAATAATAGTGATAAAACGGAATCCATAAATAAATTGACCATAGTAACGATTAATTGGTAGATCATAGATCATGCTAGAAGACGTAACCATGTCAAAGAAAATATACATAAGCATTGCTACACACATCACAGCATATGATGTCATGTAATTCGACTTATATATTTCAAAATGCGCTCGTATTAAAAGGAATCCTAAAATAACGATACATAAGAAATATGTGGGGATATTGACAGGGAATGCGTTTAAAAGGTGTTCGAAATACATATGACACTCTTCCTTTCTAGAATAATATAGCATTAATTAGAAGTTGTCTTTTCACATCAAGATAAATAGATTTTATATAGAAAGAGAGGTGCTACGATTGGGTAAATTACTAGATACCAAGTACCATGATACGGTGCAAGATGTCACCGAATTTTATTCTGATTTGATCCACAATGGACTATATAAGTTTAACGATAAACGCCCGACAATTGTAACGTATTATAATATCAATAAACAGTACAGTAGTCTAGATCCTGGATCTAAGTTGTCATATTCTCCTATTGGTGAAGATACACCATTACGATGGAATCGTATTAATGGCTTTATGGTATATGGGTTTTCCAGAATACAAACAGAAGTCAATTATGATGAGTATGGTTTGGAAGGTGTTCCGATCACCGGAGAGATTTATGTAATGCCTAACCAGATTACTCCTACAGAGAATGACTACTTTGAAGTAGAACATATTAAGGATTCTACATGGTTATTTGTAATCACTGATGTACAGAGCGATACATTGAGCAATGGTGCAAACTGCTATAGATTAGCATATAAGTTAGAATATGTTGATCATGATCGTTTGATGAATTATGTTGTTAGCGATTACACGATGATCACAAAGAGAAATGGTACTAATATAACAGAGATTGTCAAGAATGATAATCTTGATCTTGCTAAAGAGTTTGATCGAAGAGCTGTTATGCTGAAATCATTCTTTAATGATTTATTTTATAATGAGTTTGTACAGACATACATCTATTCTGATATTACCGAGTTTAGAGTGTATGATCCGTTTATGATTGAATTCTTACATCGGAATCATGTATTGGACAATGGAGAAGATTCCTATATCTGTGTAACACAGCAGATACCATTACCACCAACATTCTCTATGGATTATGAGCATACGTTCTATCGTGCTATGGAGCTAAAAGATAAAGATAGAATGTCTACTTCTGATAGAGCTATCATAATCGAAGAGTTGAAGAGTTTTGGTACAACATTTGCTAGTAGATTTGAACCATACTTTGTTGCAAAGTATAAGACTCCTGAGACTGGATATAAGGGATATTGTCTAAAAGATGGATTTATTACTAGAATTAAAGAGAATATACTGATTGATCCATCAAAAGATAATATGGAAGTAAAACCATACTGGGTTAATATTATTATCAGATATTTCAATAATACAATCCCATCAATGGATGAAATTAAATCAATTGATGAGTGGAGATTTGATAATTCTATTGAAGCATACTATATGATACCACTGTTAATTATGAGCTTAGAGACTGCTATTGAGAAAGTACTAAGCCAAACATAGTAATAAATCATACTACTATGATTTATACACCATAAAAATTTATTTTAAGGAGGAAATAAAAATGCAGGCTGCAAAAAATATGGATTCCGTATTTGACGGATGCACAGATTCTGAGCTTGATTTCGATATTATCTTTGATGAAGATGATACTCTTATCGAAGCTGTAATGGGATTTAATGAAGATGGATCTTCTATGATTGGTGGAGACCCAGAAGATGAATATCAGGTAGATGGAGATGCTTCTAAGAAGGGTCCCGCTGGTGAGGGAACAGCTAAGAATCAGTTAGTTCCTAATGAGTTCCAGAAGAATGGTGAAGCTCTTAAGACACAGGAACCAGGAGCTGGCACATCTGCGGAGTCTCGTGCACATGAAGCTCCAAAGTTAGCAGAGGAAGCTGCTCGTAATCTGATCGATAATCTTCTTGAGTCTTCTGATGAGGGTCCTTTAGAAGATGATGATCTTGCTGAGAGAACTGGTAAGACAGATAATATGGATGGATCACTTGGTGATGGATTCTCTGATAAGATCGTTGCTGGTAAGAATGAAGAGGGGTGCCATAATGAATCTCTTGAGTATGATCTTAGAGCAGACCTCTTAGAAGAGGGTGATGATGTAAACGATCTCATCGATTCTATCTTCTTTAATGAGTCTGATATTCAGCCACAGCAGCAGAATACTAACACTGCTACTAATACTGGATCTAGCGTTCCAGCACAGAATAACACATCAACTCCAGCTTCTTCTAGCAGCAATACCAATACATCTACTACTTCTCAGCCAAGCAGCAATAGTTCTTTGAACAATCCATCTGCTGATAAGTCTGAAGAGGGTAAGCCTAACGAAGCTGCATATGATGCACCTGAGGATGTTAAGGAAGGATACACATATGCTGATCTTCTTGCATCTATGGTCAATGAGGCACAGGATGTTCCAGCTGATAATACAGAGTATGGACCAGTTGTTCAGGAATCTGATGAATTCATTGGTAATCTTATTGATGATATTTTAGAGGATGCTAAGTATGATGTAACTTTCCAGGCTGGTGCTAAGGAGATGGGATCTCCTAAGAATGGTACATCCGAGATTGATGATGATTGCGATTGTGGTCAGCGTCATGGTGAAGGTGGAGAGAGAGGATCCGACAGAGAAGGTGTTTCTCAGAGACCACTTCAGGTAGGACTTGAGAGCTCTATCGTTGATAACATTGTTGAAGCTGTATGTGATGAGATTCTTGATGAGTCTGATGGTTCCGATGATATCGAAGACTATGTAAAGAAGCACATCGAAGATCTTACAGGTAAATCAATCTATCCAGTAAGAATTCGTGAAGAGTCTGAGATTTATGATCCGGCAGCTGAAGATGAGAGAGCTGGTCGTGCAGGTGAGAAGGGTTCTGATATGGAGGGTGTTAAGCAGTATACCATTCGTGGTGGACATGCTGAAGACGACCTTGACAAGATTATTAAGAGCTTCACTGCAACCAATAATGGCGAGACAATGCAGGAGTCCGGTGAGGATTTTATTGGGGATCTGTTAGATGATGTTCTCTATGAGGCAAGTAAGGCAGCGAATGCAGATCCTAAAGATGTAGTTGCCGATGAAGACCCAGTTGATGATGATCTTGTAGATAAGGTTGAGAATGAGAAGGATCCGAAGAGAAAGAAGGATGCTTATTATGATCTTCCGGATGGTGATGGAGATCTTATCGATGCCGTTCTTAATGGCAATTACTAATTAACCAACAATTGAGGAGAAGGTACACAATGAGTAAAAAATACATTTACTCTGTAAACCCTCGGAGAGTTATTTCAGGACTCTCCGATGGTACAGAGATTCGCGTTAATAAGAGTCTGGAGTTATCTAAGGAAGATGTCTTACTTTGCTTACAGAAGGCATCTGTATATCGTAGATTTAATACAGTAACAGGTGCAGGAAATGATATTGTTCGTGTTACTACTGGTAACCTTGATCGTTTACATAATGAGAAGTATATGACAGAAAAGGAATATGAGAAGTTCCTTGCTGCTAATGCTTCTAAGGATCATGGTAAAGTGGTTAATCGCGAGCCAGTCCAGGAGAAGAAATCAGAGTCTGTAAAAGATGTGAAGACTCCTGTTGTAGAGACAGAGGTGGTTCCAGAGAAGCCTGAAGAGGCTCCTGTACAGGAAGCTGAAACTGTTACAGCTAAATTTGAGAATAATTCGGATAACACCACGGATGATCGTAAAAATAACATCAAAGTGTCCGTTAACCAGAATTATAACAAAAAAGAAAAGCATAATCATAATAATAACAAACATTAATAAGATTCCAGTACGAGGTAATTCTCGTACTGGAATTTTCTCTCATTAATTTACACCCATTGTTTGGTGATCATCAGCAGCAGATATTATTTCCGGATCAGATGTGACATTCTCAAATCCATCTTCGAACCCATTTGCTGCTAATATTGTAGCAATTGCTACGACTCCTGTTATTCCTGCTGTTAGGGTCAATGCACATCCTAGTGCAATTCCACTTGCTATCCAAATTGATGTTGTTTCTTGATTACTTGCATACATATTTGTTTTGTCCTCCTTTACAATGCTAAGTTGCTTTTACATTATTATAGTATATGATTGAAAAGGAAAAGATAAACAATATGCTCAGAGTATCTCTACTCTGAGCTATATTATTACTTATTAATTATATTATAGATTATCTCATCTACAATAGCTTTGGTACGTGGAGACATACTCTTCTTTTCATCAACATCTTTTGTCTCATACCAATTAATCATATTATCATGATCTGTACGAGATACACCCTCCCAATCGCAGATCATTTCGATAATAGCATCCATAGGCATATCTGTAATTTCACCAGTCTTCTGATTAACCCAATGGATTGGATGATGATCGTTTACACGATAATGATGTTCCCAGCATTGCTCATATCGCTCTAACATTTTTTCCTGATAATTATCATCAGTATAATGCTTTTCTTTTTCTGTAGGATACCATCTTGCACGATATCCATCAAATTCATCATCACCAAACTTAGACTGATCGTGAGCAGTTACTCTAGATGCAGCCAGCTTAATTGCATTATGAAATTCATCATTACGAATAACGTCGCTAATAATATCTTTCTGCAGTAATGGTACAAAGAACTTTAAGAAAGATTTCTGTACGTTTAGAATATGAGTATTAATATACTCTAGATATTCTTTTTCCTTCTGTAATCTCTGGTATGAATCGGAGTCAACACCAGTGATGGTAGATCCCTCTTTAATAATCGTATACATAATTATCCTCCATATAAAAAGCTCATGAGACAAAATCTCATGAGCCAATTATTATCTATTAATCTTCATCATCATCGCTGCTATTCTTACGTGTCTGCTGATCCAGCTGATTATAATCAAAGAAAATACCATACTGCTTCTTATCCCAGATCTTCTTCTTAGAAAGCTTAATGCGTAATTCACGATACTGGTTAGCAACGCCCTGCCAATGATCTCTCTCATAATCTTTCAGATTCTCAGTCTCAAGATAATCTTCTAAGATGCCGAGACGATTATTAATACCATGCAGAATGTACATTGCATCTTCTTCGGTAGAACAGTTCTTGATTCTCATAGCAAACTCATAAAGATCTGCCTCAATAGAACGTAATCCACTCTTCTTAAGATTTGCAAACAGTGACTCAGACAGCATTGTCATATCAATACGATTAACAGATTCGATTGTCTTATCAATCTCTTTCTGTTCAATCTTTGATCCTGTACAAAGCTTTGCATCCTTTAATGTATCCACAATTGTAGCAGAGTTTAACTTCATATCACGATACATGATAAACATCCACTCTAATACAGATAACTTAGGCGATCTCATATGATCGACGAGTCCAACAGTAGAAGAATCAATCTTATCCTTAGCAGAAATAATATCTTCTTCCTTACCACAAGCCTGGATAACAGGATTCATAGCAAGATCTTCAGGATCATCCTTGAAGATGAAAGATGAAACCTTGAATAATGTATCCTTCAATGCATAGATGATCATCTGTGCATGATTGATACTATTCTGGATCAATAAAACATCATCATTCTTGAGTAAGGTAAGATCAATAACACCACGGACAGCATCGATTGCATCATATGATCCAATCATAGAAGATACTTCATAAATTGTAAGAGCTGCAATCTCGTCGCCATCTAATCCAATATCGAATAATTTAGAATCGAACTCGATCTCATACTTATATAACTTAACCTTCTCATCTGTGGTTAAGATCTTGAGTGTATCATTTGCACTAAGTAATGGATTGATTCGAATACCAAAGAATGGATGATCTGTATTAACTGTATACGTTGCAGAAATACAACGAGAATCTTCACCAAATAATGTATTCAGCGCATCCTTCAGATCATTTAAGTTGTGATAGTTTGGTTGTAGCAATCTCTCATCTGGCTTCAGATAGAGAATATTTAAGAATACAGAATCCAGACGTTCAACGGATCCCATTAATTCAATATCATTCATCTTTACGTCTCCTTTTTATATTATTGATTAAAGCCTATAAGTAAAGTATAATTATCATATTGTTCTCTAGAATCGGTATTTACAGACAAAATGCCCCCTAGGTGAGGAGTAGAAACACCTAGGGGGAATGGAGGTAAAACATTAAAAACATGGGATAAAGGAATTATAGACTTAGTCACGGTATTAGAATACAACTCCTTTATCTTATTGTGAGCAGAAAAATCATTTTCAATCATATACTATATACATGTAACAAGAGTTATCATAAGAAAAAAGAATTGGAGGAACAACTTATGACATTGGAGGAAATATTAAACTTACCAATTAGTAAACTAACGTTCATGTCAACAAGAGCAAAAACTGTTTTACTACGCAGAATCAAGATTAATACGTTAGCTCAGTTAGATGAATGGGCAGGAGATCCAGAAAATCAGCTGAGACGAATACATGGCTGCGGTGGGAAAACGATAGCAGAAATTGTTAATGTATGTCATCATTATGGTATTACTGTGAATGATAAAGATGAATTAATCGCTGCTAAACCAATGTATGCTATTGACGATTCTGATGTACAATATTTCTTAATTGATATTGATGATATTGATCGTAGTAGTATGTATGATACTGCTATGATTAGCATGGATCTGTTTCCACAGACAGCAAGTAAGTTTAAAGAGGTTTGTAAATATCGATATGATAAATGTTGTAACAAGATTGATTCTATGTATTTAGATGGATTACTCTTGCAATTAGCTAGTCTGGAATACTTAGTAGATAGGTTCTTTAAATGTAGCCTGAATAGAGATACTACTGAGGATATAAAGAAACAATTCGAAGAACTAAAAAATACATTAATTGCAGAATTAAATAAAGATAAAGGAGAGGAGAACTAAGATGAGAGGGTACACAGTTAGTGAAGTTGCAGCGATGATTGAGGAAGAGTATGATGCTCAGGAGTACAAAGACATCATTACCAATATTGGTAAAGCTCTCAAGATGTTTAAGAGCAGCTTGAAAGATATTAATAAACGTAATGATCGGCAGACATTATATTGGAGGTGGGAATACGAGATAAAGTATCGTCACTCTTTATGTATTCTTTTGCGCAATAGTAATAGTACAATTGGATTAAGTACTATTAAGCCGATGCGATTAGAGATTGCATTACTACAGGATAAGAATCGTACAATCTATTTCTCTTCATCTGACTCAGATGGTATGAGTTACGAAGATGCTAAAGAATTGTATAAAGGACTTTGGAAATCATATAAGAGATATATAAGAATGATGAAACAATCATATATAAGATAAAACGCACATGTACATTAGGGGAATGAAGATGACAAGAGAAGAGATTATTAATTTAGATATCAACAAGTTCAAATGTCTTCCACAAAGAGCAAAGAATTGTTTGTTCAGATGTAATATCCACACATTGAAAGAATTAGAGCAATGGAGTAAAAATCACAGACTAGGTGATATGTACTCTGTAGGATACGTTACAATATCACATATCTATCGATTGGCTAAACAATATGGTATTAAGATGAATCCATATGATACTAAGAAGATTAGTACAAATCTAGAAAAATGTAACTGATTAAAGATATTGGTGAGGGATTATTATACCCCTCACCAATATTTTATTTTTTATTAGTTTTCAAAAATCGTTTTTTTTTTGCACGTCTATATAATAATCTACTATATATAGGAGGACATATTAATATGAATAATGAAGAATATCTTAGACAGATAATAAGAGAAGCAGTAGAAGATGTACTCTATGAGTTTAAGGATGATATTAAATATGAAACAAAAGCAAAACTTCTCAAAGATTATTATTCGGGAGATCATGATCCTAAAAAACGTAAGTCTGTAAATACTGATCCGTTTGATGATACGAATGGTATTATAATTCGTCCAAGAACAGCATATGAAAAAAGGTACCATGATAAAATTAATTGGAGTAGATCTGATGATGTATCCTCAGAAATTGATCGTAGAGAACGTACTAGAGAGCGGCGGAAGTCGGGCAAAGAGAGACGTGACCCAATATCTGGTGGTTGGAACTATTATGCATAATATACTTAGAAATAATTTGGATACAGGTAATAAGTCCTAGAGGGTAACACCTCTAGGACTTTTGTATTATTGGTATTCGTCAACTTTAGTATAATGAATTATAAGGAGGTAAACACTATGTCAGATCGAGTACAGGTATCAATCAATGATGTTGTACAATCTCATATCGACTTACCATATGACCATTTTGGTCCAGATGAAGATTTCGAAGAGTTACGTAGCACTTTGGCACTTCCATCATATGTACATGGATATTCATTAGCTATTGAATATATGAGAAACTGGTTCGAAAGTAAGTTTCCTAAAAACTATTTTCGTGGTGGAATATATGTCGATGGAAAACATGTATTAGATGATTATAAACGTCTAAACGATTATATGAAAAAATCTATTATAAAAGGACAGAATCCTAGAGCTAGAATGGAACCTAGAGTTCAGTTTGATTATGATAGAGATCAGGTAGATCTATATGCTGCTGCACCAGAGATATATCTCAAAAGATCTAAGTTACAAACTAGTTTCTTCCACGACTTTGATCGTCATTTATATTTAGGATATATGCCTAGAGCATTACGAATGGATGTAAATTTTAAAGTTAGAGTAGATACTAGATCTCAGCAATTGGATGCATTTAATCGAATGGAATTATATTTCCGTAATGGATCTAGCCAATATGATTACATCAGCGTTGATTTCCATGTACCAAAAACAATTATATTGGATATTGCACAGCAAGCTGGGTTTGAGATTAAGAATAATGAAGTTGTAGATACGATTGCTTTTATGAGTTATCTGAACAAGCATTCGGAGTTGCCATTCTTATTCAAGCTGAGAGCTATCAATCAAAAGACAGAATACTTTATTCGTGTTAATCAGCTTTATGCTAGAATCTTTGTAAGAGATAAGCTACAATTAGATGATGGTGAGAGAGATGGTAAATTGGATTTCAACTACCATGTAGAGATGTCTGCAGAATTAACGATTCCGATTCCTCATTACTATAGCTATTATAGTGCTGATAATCATGTTGGTAGAACATATCTGGAAGATGGTGCACAGGAAGGTGTTGTATCATTATATAGTATCAATGCATTTGATATTCCTAAAGAGAATGAACTCGGATGGATGCAAGTTGCATTGACAGAATATATGACAGATCCTGGAGAGACAGAAGCAGATGTTAGCGCTATCTTCTCTGGAGATAATGCTTTAACCAGGGCTATCAATATATCTACACGGAATGGTTTATCTCCAGCAAAGTATATTGATCTACAAGTATATCGGGAAGAAGATAAGAATCGTATCGTTGACGTTGATATTGATTGGGAAAACTTTATCATCAAATTCAAGATACCAGAAGATGAAGAGTTATTACATATTGTAGTATACTATGATCATGAGTATGTAAATAATCTTATTGTAGAGACAGAAAAGCTGGAACAGAAACGTCTATCAATAGAGCATGACAATACTGGTAGAACCATTAAGAAGAAATAAACAAGTCATTTGTTCTCTGGGAATATATCCTGGAGAGTTTTAGAGAGGAGAGTACATGTATACTAGTCGAGACTTATTAAAAGATATTATTAAAGAAGCAGTTAATGATGTGATATCAGAAAGACTTATCGGGACTGTTTGGAAGCCTTATGATAAGAGACCAACGAATGCTATGAGTGCGGAGAGAGATAAGACTCCTCCTGCACCGGTACCAGAGAAAAAAGAAATTCCTGCAAAGAAGAATGATGTAGATGATACAAAAGATTCTAATATTGCAGTATATAAGAAACTTAAGAGACAGGCAATGTAAGAAACAATAAATACCCTCTAGGACTTATCATCCTAGAGGGCTTTGTTCGATTAATCATCTAAACCAAGGTAGTTATCAAGATCTTCCTCAGAAATTACACCCTCGTTGTAAGCATCTAATGCTTCATCAACAGAGTGAATGGTAATAGTATCACCATACTCTCCATATGAATCAACTGATTCAGAAAGAACATCTGCAACTGTTTCTCTAACTACCTGACGAATTAACTCTGCACCTGTCATAATAAACTCCTTTCTTTAGTTACCATTAAAGTAACTATCATCCATGGATGCTCTACGTAAGGCATCTAATATTTCTTTACGCTCAGCATCTTTCTTCTTATCATAATCTGTTTCAGCTTCAGAAACAAATGGGTTTGATTGTGTTGTATTTGTTCTGAAGATAGAACCTTCTCTATTTGGTATCAATAGATTACCTTCGATTGCCATGATGAATACCTCCTTTTTTATTCTAAAGGTTCCATTGTATTCGGATCATATTCATCTTCATCGATATCCTTTTGTGGCTTTAAAGCTTTCAATGCTTCCAGCTTCTTTTCAAGATCTTCACGTTCTTCAACAGTCAATGTAGAAGGATTCTCAGCTAATTTCTTAGCAATCTCGTCTATTGTATCTAGATGATCTTCGATAATTGACTCTACGACTTTATCATCTTCTACAGTAACGTATTTAGCATCGTCTGAGAATTCACTCTGCAATGATTCATCATTCTTTATCATATTATCAGACTTTTCCTCGATGTTTCTAGATAGAAACCGAGAACTGATTTCATCATGAATATTGTTACGTATAATACACTTCTCGATGAAATCAATAATGAATTGTTTATCTAGAACTTTTAATGCTAATGCAGAGATGATAGTTTCACCATTCTTCTCAATGTTGTAATCAATAACAGATTTAATATAAATATAGATCTTATCATAGATATCATTGATAAGATCTGTTTCTAAATCTGTTAGAGATGTGTACTTGGACATATCAAAGTCTTTGATGATTTCGACCATCTCTTTGTAAATGGTTTCGGATAAACCATCCAGAAAATCTAATGCTTCTTTCTTACTTCTTTCTTTACGAACTTTTGTAGCCCAGTAGTAGAATGCAATTCCGAAGCAAGCAATAATAATGACTAATCCTAAGATCTCTTGTGTATTCATAAACATTCTCCCTTCTTTGTTCATATAAACACAAGACCAGTAGACCTATAAGATCTACCGGTCCTAGGTATCAAATGATTAATGATGATGTGAATTAGATCAGCTTACCGTTGCTACCTGTTCCAGAGTATGTAAGTCTCTCCATGTTGTAGAATACAACACCACCAGCATTCTCATCAAACCGGCACTTACCTTCGTACTTGTTTGCGATTGCACGGAGCAGCTTGTCGTTGATAATATTTGGCTGATAGAATCCACGACCAATTGCACCTGACTTGATTGTTGTATTTGAGATCTCAAGAATGTAATCTGATGAACAGCCCTTGATAGCCATCTTAATTGCATCAACAGGAATTACGAAGTTTGCTGCCTCAATCTGCTTCTCTGTAAATGATGCAGAAACAACCTTGTTAGATCCAACAGAGAACTTAAGCTGGAACTGGTATACGAACTTACCCTTTACTGCAAGGTATGCAAGATAAGAAATCTTATCATTTTTTCTAGTTGTCTTAGTGAAAAGATCAGTTCTGTGGCAAACATCGAAGATCTTATCAACACCAGAAACGATCTTATTAACACGATCCTGAGAGATTGCATTAGATCCACCGAATAAGAAACGGTGTAATGACTGACCTGCTGTAAGGTGCTCTGTATTCTCTACAAGAATCTGCTCGATGTCATCTAAAACTCTACGTCCCTGAGGAGTAAGCTTAGCACCCTCTGTAACAATAATGTCACGCTCAACAGACTCATTAAGAGCCTCATCAGCACCATTTACTGATTCACTAAGAGCTTCCATAACGGACTCTCTTACAAGTTCCTTAAGATATTCTCTACTATTCATTTTATTTTCCTTTCTTTAAAAACTATTGTTAGTAGTGTATTTTGCACACCATTTAGGCAATGCTAATTTATAAATATGTTTATTATATAAAATATAATAATTGCTACAAATATACAAAAAATAAAGCAGAGTATCTTTTAAAGATACTCTGCCCTAAATGATTACCGATCACAGTATGCGTCAATATATCTGTAATTAGGTTTTGACATTGGATAATCTGTTATACCATCTGTTTTATGATTGGCACTGATCCATGCATCCCTAATGAATTCCCAGTTAGATATCTTTTTATTGAATTTACTTTTCTCTGACAGAAAATTATCCAACTGTTTTTTCTGTTTCGAATTTAATATATCTGTATGTGAGCCATGAGTAAAATATGAAGCTTTGAAGATACATACACAGCAATCAAATCCTTCTGATTTGTTCTCTATATGAAAATGTGGAATTGGACCATCATTTGCGTATATATTTATATCTGTTGTACCAATATGATTTTCAAACTCTAGTACCATTTCACAACAAAATCTTCTGTTCTCATCAGAGTGAGTTTTTTCATAAGTTCTCATAAATCATTATTCCTCCTAAATAAAACAATTATCGATTATATAATCGTTTTATATAAGCTTTTTCTGATTTCTTTTTTGTTTTGTATTCTGAGAAAGGTCTGATCTCTGTATAGTCTGGCTGATTTAATGGGTAATGATCTCTTCTACCGTCAGTATATTTATTATTTATAATCCATACAAAACGAATAGACTCCCAAAATGTCATAGATAAAGACTCTTGGTTTAGCGAACTCAAAAATTCATTCAATTTCTTTCTTTGTGTTGTGTTTAATACACTTTGATGCGTACCATGGTTGAAATAGTAGTTATCGAAAATACATACACAACAATCAAAAGATTTATCTTTACTCACCATGTGGAAATGTGGTATTGGGCCTTCTCCAACATATATTAGAATATCTACAGGAATCTGTTTAGAAGCAGTGGTAGCCTCATTGATATTAGAAAATATTATCGTTCCAATATGACGCCTATTAGTATTATTATGTATAAGGTTATAGTTGCTCATATATTCCTCCTAATAAAACAATTATCACTATATCACCAATATAGTATATAACCATTATTAGGAATATAATAATTCTGTACAGTGACAAAAAATAAAGCAGACCAATGATATACTGATCTGCTTTATAAGTAGTTATCGCTTATATAATTTTTTTATATAAGCCTTTTCCGATTTCTTTTTTGTTTTATAATCCGAGAAAGATCCAATATTTGTATAGTCTGGTTGAGTTAATGGATAATCTCCATTTCTACCATCAGTGTCTCTATTATTTGCAATCCATACAGCACGAATATTCTGCCAATTTGTCATATATGGTGAATCATGATTTGGTGAACTCAAAAATTCATTCAATGTTTTTCTCTGTACAGAGCTTAAAACGCTTTGATGATTACCATGGTCGAAATAGTAATTATCAAAAATACACACACAACAATCAAATCCTTCTGATTTATTTACTATATGGAAATGTGGTACTGGACCTTCTCCAGCATATACCCGAATATCCACAGTGATCGGCCTTAATCTAATAGAGGCAACTGTAGCTTCGTTAAGGCTAGTATCAAAAAATGTTATCTGTCCAGCATATCGAGCATTAGCATTATTGTGTATAAGATTATAATTATTCATATATTCTTCCTCCTAATAAAATAAATTAGTTATCATTATCACTAATATAGTATATAATTATTATTAGGAATGAATACACGTATAGTGACAAGCAAAACAAAAAGGGCTAGGGTATATTAAACCCTAGCCCTCTTAAATCATTCAATCATAATCTAATACAAGATTAGTTACGCTTTCCTGATGGGTTCAGAATCTGAACACGAGCCTGTACTGGGAAGTACTCTACTGGCAGCCAACGCTCAAATGCATGAATTGCAGGTAAGCTTGGGTTAGCAGCATTACGGATCTCGTTAGAGATGTAGAGCTGGTAGTTGTAGATTCTGTAGCAGATACGCTGAGTATTCTTAGGATTCAGGATAACCATCAACTCGTTTGTGTTACGAAGCTTGTCGGAACCAACGAAGTTATATACACGATGATCCTTAGTATCAACGATAGTCTGTGTGTAATCAAGCTGAACAGGACCAATGTTAGCTGGAGCCTGATATGTGTACTCAGTCGGAGTAATCTTACGAACGATACGTGGATCGCCGTAGATTGTAACTGTCATGTTAGGGTCATTGTAAGCCTGCAGCATCTGGGTTACAAGATCATCGAAGTAATCCAGGAATGTTGCATGACGGTGTGTAACCCAGTCAAGAGCATATCCTTCTGGCGGAGCGAAATCGAACTCACCAGAGAAGCTGTTGCGATCATCAAGACGTACGAAGGAATCATCAAGGAATCTCTTGATTCTCATATCCTTGTACTCAGACAGAACTGTCTTAGTCATAGACATAACCTTAGTAACCTGGTTAGCATCGTACATTGCAGCAATGTCCTTAACTTCCTCAGGAGATACAGTTGTATTGATCGGTGTAGCCTCAGGGATCTCAACGTACTGAGTAGAAACATCCCACTTTGTAGAAACTGTCTCAAGCTGTGCGTTAGATGTGTCAAGCTTAGCAGCGAAACGGATCTTTTTGATCTTACCTGTAAGAGTCTGGAATGCAACCTTACCATCATTAAGAGTACCGAAGAGTGTATCCTTCAGAGTCTCGATAGTACCATCAGCATCCTTCTTGTAACGAATTGTTACAGCCTGGTTCATGATACGCTGATTACGATCTGGTCCACCATAAGATGGTGTAAATGGAATATTTACATGGAACCATACGTTCTTAGCACCAGCTGTCTCAGCAGTAGCAATTGCACCCTTATTTGTGAACCAGCCATCTGCATCTGGAAGATGATCGCCTTCAGCGAAGAATACGTTCTCTACATATACACCAGCAACATGAGATGTCATAGACAGTGTATCGTTAGTTGTACCACCAAGCTGACCGATGAAGTCAGTAGCACCCTCAAGCTGTGGAAGAGTAACATCAAAGCTTACAGTTGGAGCTGTAGCTTCGATAGCATCTGTGATACGATTCTGCTCAAGGAACATATCGATCTTCTCACCAGTCGGAGTGATAAGGTAACGACGCTCCTGAGAGATCGGGAAGTTAGGTGCAACAGCTGTTACAGTCTGAATTCCACCACCCTGAGAGAATACGTTGTTCATAAGGATAAGCTTATGGATCGGTGTAGCGAGTCCAACCATCGGAGAATAAGAAGCCATGTATGTATTCTCGTTCATTGCCTGAATATCATTCTCAAACATGTTCTCCATGTCTGTATGTGCTTCCTCGATCTCCTCAGCAGAAAGATTACGATTAGGATCTACGATATCTGCACAGAAGAACTCCTTAAGAGCTTCCTTTGCACCTTCATTGTACATTGTCATCTGTGGCTCTGCAAAAAGGTCCTTGGACTCTGTAACCAGAATGTTGTGAGCTGCTTCAGTAACAGCCTTAGCATAAGGGTACAGAGGATCATTACGGTATGCGGAACCGCCGATAGTTTTCTGTCTAGTACCAACTACCATTTTAGTTTCCTCCTTTATTGGATTAATATTTTTGATTCTCATATAGTCAGTCAAATTGTTACACAATATTGAATAGGTCAGCTACCAATATTTATGTACCAATTTACTATCATGTTAATACGTTTTCTTTTATTTTTTAGAAACTACCATTGTACTATCAGCCAGTTTATTTAGTATACGACTTTGAGAGTCTATAATCATTAGAAAACGGTTATACATTACCTCATTTTCATACCAAGACGCGGTATTAAATCTCTTGGTAAGATACTGCTCTACATAGTTTTTTAAATTGTAGAGCTCGTTAGAAATTTTGGTGATAACATCTATGGTATTATCTTCCAAGTCAACATTGGTTAACTTATTTTGAATATCATCTATATGGGAAAATAACTGCCCATATAGATTTTTTAACTCAGTGATCTTCATAGCCTGATCTTCGGCAGACATAGTGGCAAACATATCGGTGTTATCTTGATTTACTTCACCTTCACCATCTGCAGCTGGGGCATCTCCTCCCTCTGCATCACCACTTCCACTATCCATAGTTCCACCCATAGCATCAGTGTCATCACCACCATCATCAGGATTACCTTGCATATCTTCAAAGTCTCCCTGATCTTGCTGACCACCACCTTCTTCTGGTGGAGCATCTTGTTGCTGTCCAGCATCAGCCTGAGGTGCAGTATCTGGTGCTGCACCCTGGGCTTCATCTTCTGGAGCTTCATGTAGAATACTAAACAGATTAATTGCCATTTAGAACTCCCTTCTATTCTTAATTACGATTTGCAATACCTGCACTAGCAGATGGAGTTAACTCCTTACCAACTCTCAGATTATATCTGATTCTCTGGTACTGTCTCTGTAACTCTTTCTTATACTGTAACAGTGTACGATACTTATTCATATTATTCTCAGTCTCTGCAACCTGTAACTCTTTCTCCAGAACTTCTAATTCTGTTTCAATATCATCTAAGATAAGAGCGCGTTCTCTCTTAGTGATCTCCTTAGACGCAGCAAATCCACCAAGAGCCATTATTACAGGAACCATAACACCATATCCATTTGGCATAACTTTCATAGATGCCGCAGATAATCCAGCAAATACTATACCAATCTTTAGACAACGGCTGAAAGATGGTAAGATTGTACCCTTGATGATAGCTTCTCTACGATCAGAAATCAAAGCATCTTTAAGACCTTTAGCAAATCTTCTCGCATTATTATCCATATTACGAGATGCTTCCTTCTGCTTATCATTCATCTGAGTAAACTTAGCCTTTAATCCTTGTAAACCTAATTTGAGATTAGTCAGGAAACTGCCTTTCTTCTTTTTACCATCATCTTTAGGATTAACATTGGAAGGTTGAGGTTTATTTTGCTCCGGTTTCTTTTCTTCCTTCTTCTCTTCTGGTTTACCTGATTGCTGATTCTTGTCCTCAGGCTTTTTATCATCCTTCTTATCATCCTCGTCGTCTTCATCATCCCAACTTGGATCATAAGCCATTGCTTCCAATAACTGTCCAGCATAACTAAAAGCTTCAATGGAGATCTCAAGAGGCACATCTTTATATGGTTGCCAATTGTCAACAGTATTACGAATCTTTGTCTCTTCATTGACAAACTGTAAATCTACAGCTTCTCTGATCATATTAGATTCTAATAACTGATTGAATCGGAAATCAATATAATGCTCAGCAAACACTCTAACATCATCTGGATCAACGTTCAGATACTTAAGTGCTTCCAATGTCAGATTGAAATGCTCTTCTGTATATCCAGGATTACTAATATAATCAGATAAAGAAATTGTATGATTTGATTCATTCACTCTCTTGAGATTATCAAATAATGCACTAATGTTTCCAGCTTTATCATAATAATATTCAAGATATGGATCAAAGCATATATCTGCAGACTCAGACTCAATCTCTGTCATAGCTATAGTAGCATTCTCTTTAATATGAATTTCTGCTACACCTGGATTGATAAGGTAATATGATCTTACATTCTCGGTATTATTCTGGTACTTGATCTCAGAATTAAATTCATGGCAAGCTGTTTCTAAGAATTCATATAACTCTGGTAACTGATCTTCTGTATATTCATACAGTGCAACACAAATGTCAGCCTTGCGATCCTTTCCAATATAGTCATATATATTCTCATCAAAATAGCTGCGATCGCCTTCCCACAGAATATTACCAACTTTACGACCAAAGTTCTTTAACTGCTTAGCTCCACGATGGAACAAGTTTTTCTCTTTTTTCTTGAGATATTTGTTGAGATTCAATGCAGCAGATATCAGATTATGAAATTTGAATATCTTATATTCATTGAGTGGAATATCAATACAAGACTCCTGTGTAGGTTCAGAGTTAACAAACTTAAGGCTATCAAGATTATCCTTATTATATACAATGAGCGATAATGCCTTGAGCTGATCTACCATATTATTTAGATCACCACAGAACTTAATTGCTGCTGGTGTCGAATTACCAATACCAATCTTATTCTGTACAGACACAATCTTGTCAATGATTGTATTAATATCTTCTCTAGAGTAAAACTGATCATGATCAAAAGCATTATTGAAATGATCTACTATGATCTGCATTGCATTCTTCCATACCGGTAATGATTCACCATCATATGATGAAGATCTTGCAATATCCCAAAGTAGTAAGATCATACGATCAATATTTGTAATAGCATCAGTACGAGTCAGTTTATTCATAACACACTGAACCATCTTCTCCAGAGATTCAGCAGATTTGTCCGGATTGATCAAGAAGCTATCAATTCCGGTACTGATACAATTACAAGACATCTCATCTGTATCATTGATTGTATCTTCAAATAAGTATCGAATCTTAGAAAGGTCATTATCACAGAGAATAGAATTCTCAGATAATACTTTTCTAAAACTAAACTTGTCTGATTCTGTAAGATACGGAGAAGATAAGAGGTAGTATTCGGTAGTATACTTTACAAGATCAGACTTATCAAATTTGAAGCCGGACTTCTCTAGCACATAATCTACCTCTTCAATACACATTGAGAGTTTTTGATAATCCTTAATCTGATATGTATCGATCATCATAGCGCAAGATTCAACAATTGGACGGAGTCCAGTATAAGGATACTTTTTAGCCTCCTGCTCAATATGGAATCTCTTGGAGATACTATTATGATTCTTGATAATTCTATCACAAGCCTCATACATATAGACCCCACTTAAAACAGATGATACCTGATCATCTGTTAAATCGAAGCATTGTACAGCTCCTTCAAGAACTTCAATATTACGGTTGTATGGTAGAACTCTAGATACATACTCAGCAACAATACGGTTTGCAAGATCTGTATCTTTCTTATTCAACGATTCAATTAAAAATAACGGTTCCCTAAAATGCTCAGTTGCATTTTTTACATTGGTCAGACTTTCTAAATAAGATCGAATTGATTTCTGTACATTGATATCACGACAATTGGAAGTATTCTTCAGAACAGATTCCAAAATATGATATTTCTTTGTAGAATCCGGTACCTCCTGAGATTCCCGATAGGAATTCAGACAAGAGGACCGTTTGAAAATGGTACTGTACTGAGTGATACTATTCTTAATAGCCATAACTCGTTATTCCTCCTTGATTTTATGATAAATAAATTATACTATTGTTCAAATTTACAACCATTGTAGATTTCAAACTCTTAACATTGTATCTCCTCAACAATACTATAATTTGAACAAAGATTTTTATATATGGAAGGAGATAAATAAATGATAAATTCTACAATTGGTTATATCATTTGCGAATCAAATCCTGTTACTGCTGACGTGCAGATTACCAATGAAAAATTAAATGGTAAGCCTATTGGCACAGGTATCTTACAATCAGCAAATGAGAAGAACCGTAATGGTCGTTATTATGCTGCTGAAGAGTTATTCCCACAGCTTACTTGTCCACGTACATTGGAGTTATTAAATGCTGGATACTTAAGAGCTGAGTGTGGTCACCCATTGAGCAAAGATCTTCAGAGACAGTCTACTATTGATGATAAGATCACTTGCGCTAGATTCTTAAAGCTGTGGACAGAAGGTAACGATGTACATGCTAACTTCACTGGTACAAATAACTCTTATGGTGAAGCATTCAATAAGGATCTTTTAGAAGGCTGCTTACCAGCATGGTCTTTACGTGCATTGGGATCTATTGAGAATACATCTCGTGGAGCAGAGGTAAAGAATCTTCGTCTTATTACATGGGATAACGTTATCTATCCATCACATCCAGGTGCATATACAAGTGGATTAGTGTCAGAGTCTGCTGGTATGGGCACAAAGAAGTCTCATCTTCAGGCATTGGTATCAGAAGCTGTTGATTATGAGTCTAATAAATTATTATCTGAGACTCAGGATTTTGCATCTAAAGCATTTGCTACACCTATCACAAATGATAGTGTTATCAATTTCATTCAGCAGGAGTCTAGCAACTTAAAGTTCTTAAGAGAATGCTTCGACTTTGTATATGATGGTATTACTGTGAATGAATCTGGCAGCAAGGTATTGCTGACAACAAATGATGGTGATACTATCGTTGTTAATCTTGAGTCTTATATTCATAATGAGTTATCAAAGTACAATGATGACTTCCAGAAGAGACTCAATCGATTCGCTGACTAACTATAAGGTGGTGATCAATCATGGCATTAGCAAATGATTATACGCTCTTATTTAATAAGATTGAGCGTAGACTTGGATTGACCCAATTAATGCCACATCTACCAGAGGAGTTATCCAAAGATGTTGGCTGGATCAATACGATTAAAGAAGATACATTGGTTACCTTCTCTAGATATTATCCAAACGTATTGAAGATGATAATCAATGATGATACTTGTAATAAGAAAGATGAAAACGGTACTGTTTGGTACTACATCAAAGATGAAGTATTGCAAGGAGTAAGATTATTAGGTGTAAGAGATATCGATTGGATGGATAATACAACTAAGAATTCTTCTCTTGGATCTACATCATTAGGTGGTGGATATTATTATCCTAACTTTGCATGTCCAGCAGCAACCTTTGAGTCTGTTTTAGCATTGCAGATGAATGCTGATATGTCTAGTTTGTACAATAGAGGAATCTATATTGATTTCCAATATCCAAATCGTTTCTCATTAAAAGGTTTAGGAAATACAAACTACGACTTAGATCAGTTTGTTATTGATCTATTAGTACAACACGTTAGCCTTAATACTATATCTCCAACAAAGATGGAGATATTTGAGAGATTGGCAACAGCTGATATAGCAAAACTATTATATGGTCAGCTGAAGTACGTTGATGGTTTAGAGACAGCATATGTACAATTAGATCTCAAGATACAGGACTTACAAGAAGAAGCTCAAAGACGTGAAGACGTTATCAATGAGCTGAAAGAATCTTATGTAAGTACAAGTAACGACAATATTCCATACATCTGGTCAATATAATCACAACAATAGGAGTAGTCTATTCCTAGACTACTCCTATTTTATATTTGTACTCTATTGCACTAGAAGATCATCCTAAAATATTATATCCTTTTTCGGCATCGTATTTCGTAAATAATTCTTTAATAGATTTACGACTAGGTTGATCATAAAATATTATATTTTCAAATTCTCTCGTACTATATGGAAAATTATTATAGAACACATATTCTTCCTTGTGCTCATAATTAATCCAGTGCATCTTCTTATCTTTAAATGAGAAGATAATATCATCGCTATATACACTATATATTTCCATATATTCACCAAGTGACTGAATTTGCTTCTCAAAACTAATAACACCATCCATATCATGATAGTTTTTAAAGTTTTGCTTCATTGACGGACGAATATTCTTTGCAACTATCTGGTTTAGTTTATCACTAGATATACCACATATCTTAGAAATATCAGAAATATATCCAGGCCAAAAACTTCCAGACATCTTTCCAGGCTTTAATAAGAATTTTGCATATTGATCATATAATGCCAGATACTTCTTATTCATTATATCATTCATTTGCTCGGTTGATGGTACCAACTTTTTCACAAGATTATCCGGTGCCAATACCTTTAGATATAAAATATTGCTTGGTGCTTTACCATATTGCATTATCATCTGTTTCATAAATTTGCAATATGTATCAACAGAGTTGTCCTCTTCATCTTCAACTAATACATAGAATCCTTTAATTTTTTGAGAAATATTTTTATTGAATTGGAGAACGAAAGACTTCACATCTTTGCAAAAATCATCAATCCCTTTACATTGCTGCTTTGGATCATTACTATATTTATTAGAGCCATAAACATAGTTTCCAAAACCACCAGCAAAATATACCATCTTTTTCTTGTAATAATTGTATTTAAAGCCACTACCAGACTCATATCTTACACTAGATAGATTTTTAAAACGCTTAATTGTTTGATCGCAAATAGAATCAATCGTTTTTATATATGTATTTAACTCTTCTTGTAAATGCCTCTTCTGATCATCTGTTAATTTAGAAAAATCTACCCCCCCACTAGAGGAAGCCTCATCGATTGACAATACGGAAGATTCTATTATCAGTTTTGATAAATTTCTCATATTTTATTCACCTACTTTCTAAAAATAAATATCTCTAGGGTGGATGATTCCCTAGAGATATAATCTGTGTTTAAAATTTTGGTATAAAACGAATAATAGTTACGATCAATTAACGAGCT
>Ga0256405_10003278_pt1 | contig 33962 bp, 25 predicted proteins | sample RumenRJG_02DNA_FD_189096 | JGI IMG/M metagenome (GOLD analysis project Ga0256405, IMG submission 189096) | Bovine rumen microbial communities from Lethbridge, Alberta, Canada - RJG_02 | ecosystem: Host-associated > Mammals > Digestive system > Stomach > Rumen | place: Canada: Alberta...
ACGATTAGGACAACGCTGGACAAAGGTCTTGCCGTTGACCGTTTTGAAATAGAACGGCGATTTGCCGTTGAGTTTGCCACGTAAGCGGGCAATGGGGAGAATTAACTCTACTTTCATAAAAATTTGGTTTTAAATTGTTAATACTAAGTTGTCGCAAATATGCGACAAAAATGCACAATGTTTGTAATAGACCTTGGACGTTACGTAGTGGTAACGATGTGGTAATGTAAATGGATCGTGATTGGGTCGTGATTGGGTGGTTATAGGGTGGATGTCGGATAACATCCGACCTAATGAACGATGTTTTTGAGGGTGAGCAGATGAGCAGATGAGCAGTTGTTTTTTAATAATCACACACGCGTGTGTGAGATATATAGAATGAGCTGCTCATCTGCTCATCTGCTCTATGCACGTCCTTCTATATTTCTATTCGCATTGATTTCTTCTGTATCTCTTTCACGGACTATCCAACCACGAGTACGTGTTGCTCCAACCATCTTACTTTGGTACCCTGCTTTCTTGAGAAGCATACCGAGGCGGTTGAGCGGCATCGGTTTCTTGATGCTGCCTTTGATCACCAGTTTGTCGGAGATCTCGGCGGTGGTCATGAACTGACCATAACCGGCAGCAGGGATGTCGAAATAGACCGAGAGGAGCTGCTCCTCGTTCTCCTGCGCACGGAAATCATCGTTATGCGCCTCCAACTCGTCAATGTCATGGAGGTCAAACCAATACTGGAATCCGTTATCAATCAGGTATTTTGCCTCCGCGTATATCTGCTCGTACGGGAGAGATATATAGAAAGGGTTGTTGATACTCTCGGTCAGAAAAGGCAACCATCGTCTGTTACCGGTAAGGTCGGTCAGGAACTCCTGTTTATTGCCGGATGCGCAGAAAGAGGCGAGGCGGATCCTACGCTCCTTGGTATAACCATACGCAGCACGTTCGGAGATGTCAGACGCCGTGATGACCGATTTCATCACGTTCAGCTCCTTGGCGCTCATCGCGTCTATCTCATCAAGGGCAATCAGTCCGTACTCGGCGATACGGAGCCGTTCGTCTTTGTTCAATTGCGTGCTGTTCGCCATCTTACAGCTGTACGCGCGCAATTCGGGCGGCAACAGATGCTCTAACCATGTGGTCTTGAAGATACCTTGCTTGCCGATTAGAACGAGCACCTGTTGGTTCACCACCTCGTCCTTGAGCCAACTCGCTACCATCGCCACAAACCATTTCCGGAAGGTCTTGACCCACAGCTGCTGCTCGCTCTCACCGCCGCTGACTTTCACCTGCTCTGCCAACCACGCTATCCAGTCGGGTTGGTCGTCGGTGTACGGACGGCAGTTCAGAACGTACTCGCGCAGCGGATGCACATCCGGTATACGATGGCTCTGCAGCACCGCCAACACCTCCCTTGCCGTGATCTGCAACCCGTTCTGAGCCGAACAGTCACACACGATATCATTCACATCCGCTGTCGTGATGTCCCGCCAGTCCTTTGTACCTTGTACATTGTCCCTTTGTACATTGATCTGGGTTTTGTTGGAGATCACATCATGCCTCAACCGGTCGAACTGCACGTAGTTCTCATAGATGTAAGTACATACGATTTCTTGTCTATTTGCCATATCATTTACTCATTTTCTCATTTACTTATTTTTTGCATTGGGGCCCCCGTCGGGCGCTAACGTGCCACTTGCTGCGTCCGATGGGGAGAGGAGGAATTGAGACAATTATACAAGTTACGTAGTAACGCAGTCATTGATCTCCAATTCCGACTGCAAAGGTACTACTTTTTTTTGACATGAGCGACCACAAAATCGTGGGCGATTGAGACATTGGGTATAAAAAAAGCGACCGCAAAAATGCAGTCGCTTGCCATCTCCATGTACGGATAGTTTAGCAAAGTGCCACTCGGCCAATAGAAGGGATTTCTAATGATACCTGTTGTCCCAAGGCCTTAAAGAGTTTACAGATAGAAGCCAATGTAAGGTTCTTGCCATTCTCCAAACGAGAGATTTGGGCTTTTTGAACACCTACCATTTCTCCTAATTGTTCCTGAGACAATGATTTGGCTTGGCGTGCTTTACGAATAGCTTCTCCAACGAGCATCAACTCTACTTGCTCGTCATACTGCTCGCGTGCCGGAGTGCCTTTCGCTCCGATATGCTTGTTTACCATTTGCTCTTGTGTGTAGAACTGCATATTCTGTCCTCCTATTTATTTCTGATTAAAATAGATATCTTTTATACTCTCCGCATGATGAATCTCCTGTGGAGGCGTTTTCTGGGATTTCTTTACAAAACCATGTGTGGCAATAACTAAAGTCTTTTGACCATTTCGTTTGTCCCAAAATGCCAGTAAGCGATATTGAATATTATCAAATAGCGTCCGGAACTCCCATATATCCGTGTTCTCTAATTTCTTAAATAACTTAGGATCATTGGTATAGGATGCTTTTTGGATATTATACAATATCTTTGCACGAACCTTGCCTGTTTGCGCATCTAAAAAAGCATCAGCTTCTTCAGAATACAGCACATCAAATTTTGGTTTTTGCTCTACCATAGAACTATTCATCTTCAAAATCGGCTGCAAAGGTACAAAAAAGTTTCCATATACAGAAACATTTTGGCAAAAAATTTATATTTTTTTGCTTTTTTATGCCTTTTTCTATATTTTCAGTTCTTTTCCCATAAACCGGTAGGCATTCCAGACGGTGCCTTTACTAACGCGAAAAGCCAATGACACTTGCCATTGGCTTTTTTGAGGATGCTCCAGATGATAGGCGTAGATATCCATCCATTGCTGATACTTGAGCGGAAGCTCGAAATCGTTAAGGAGAATGCTCAATTCTCCTTCTTCTTTTTTTTGAGCAAAAATTGATACTTGGTCATTGTTGTTTGATTTTTAATTGTTGTTTGATGTTGATTAATTTGCGTTTTATATAGAAAAAGAGCAGCCTCGCATTCCAGCGAGACTACTCGGTTGAATGTAATAAGGGGAATATTTTAGTCGTTAGTCCATTTTCGCCTAAGGGAGCCGTTTTTCTCGTGCAAAAATGCACTCGATTAAAATTTGCCGCAAAGGTACTACATTTTTTTTCAAATACACAAGAAAAATCACAATTTTTTTATATCTTTTCAAATAGAGTTGAAAATTTAGTAATTAAGGCGAGGTTTGGTAATCATGGTATAGTGTAATCCCGAACATTCCATTTATCCATTCATCTTGCAGGTATCTGGATTCAAAGAAAGTGGAAAACAAAATAATGTCCGAAAGTTGTGCATCATTAAGCCTCAAAATATGCGAGCGAGATTTAATCTTTACTTTTTCTCCACTATTTTCTAATCGCGTTTCTTCTCTACAAGTGGCATCGTATCCAGTATACAGATTTATGGCTAAATCTATGTGTTGTAGCTGCGCGTTGAGACCTTTTTCTCCATCTTCAATGCTGTCTAAATGTATCATTCGCCCGACAATATAATACTCTTTTTCTAAAAATGGATGTTCCTCCTTTTTAAGTTCTTCAACCATCATCTCAAAATAACCATTATCTTCTCTCTTATAGTACCCTTCTAATCGATATATTTTGAGTATATTTCTATCATGATACGCAAGTGAATTTGTCGTAATGTCAATATCGTCCGGTATATAGTGTGAAAAACCATCACCACCTCGCTTAATTCCTATAGCATTCTTCCATTTAGGAGACGGAGCCCGCCATATTTCTCTTTTATGTAGTATGGTGGGTTTATCATTGACATAATTGGGATTTATCCGAACATAATATGTTAAACCGCGTTCTTCAAGATGCTGCAAAATGGGAGGTTCTAAAGACTCGTCAATATATGCGTATTTCCCATTAGCAAATCGCACAACATTCGTCATGCGATCCCGGTGGAATAACGTAGAAGGGATTAACTCATTTTCAGCAACGGTACTCGTTAATAATTCGTTATTGGAATTATAAAGCGGCTGATTAATAGAATACTTTTCCAAAGAATTCCTCAAATAACATATCCTCTGACGATAGTTTAAATCTGCAATAAGCCCGGCTGCAATTATTTTCAAATCTTCATCCTCTATGTCAATCAAGGAGATATTTACATTACGTTTTAATCTTTCGATTTCAATTGGTTTAAGCCCTTTTTTCCAATAATCGATTGCAGCTAATGTAGTGTCATCTTTTTGCTTTACCAATTCTACCACATCATCAGATAGTTTCATTGAGTTATGAGATGACAAATACGTTGCGAGTGATTTGTCAATTAAAGCTTGGGCATAATCCTCATATTGAATATCGGACATCATCGTAGGTTATATTCTTTTGATTTGGCTTAAGAGACAGATATGTAATATAAATCTACCGGTTTCACCGGTAACTACTTTTCAAAAAATGTTTGCCTATTGCGTAGTATGCGGCATGGGGAGCCGCGTAGATGACTATTTAATTAATTAAAAAGGTAATGCGTCTTTGTTCAATTCAAAAAGATGGTCAGTATATTCGACCCATTGCGAAGTTTCTTCTTTTGTAGCGGCACGGTAACCAGAAAAATCAAAATCATTAAAAGCCACTGCCTTGCTATTGTCTTTTTGTGGCTTTTCTATGACATCTTGTTTTGGCGCAACACGAAAGAACGCACGGGGAAGTTCGTCAGCATACCAGTTACATGGAGAACCATGTTTTTTGTTATCCTCAAAGGCAGCAAAGTTGCTATCAGACACTAACAAGAGATAATCAAACTTCTCTTTTACAAATTTCTTTTGTTCTTCGTATGTGTTAAGAGCGTTTGAGTAATACTCACGAGCTTGTGCCCTTACTGGGTGATTGTATGGCAATAGTGTTTTCAAATGCTCACCGAAATACTCAATGATAGAATTGATGTTATAATACTTTACAACCTTTTCCCAAAATTCTTCAATTTCGTCAGATGTTGCAAGTCTTACATCTTCACGAGTAATCTCATCGTTAGCATATAATCTTCCATGATTGTCATAGCAACAATGCTTGTTCTCCGTCCAGCATCCTTTAAAGCCAATAGCATCTGAATTTTTATAATCGACAACACCAACTCCTTTAAAATACTTGCTATAGAAATAGTCACCCGGTCTAAGCGTCTCAAAATCTTGCCAACTATGCAACTCCTCATGACATTTATGGCATAAAGTCACTAAATCACCATCATCATAATCCCATGCTTCGCTCCCAGTATAACGGATGTGGTGGACATCTAACTGGATGTTCTTGGCTCCACATAAACGACACTTGTGGTTATCCCTAATACGTATATTGTCAGCCTTGAATTTCCATCGAATATCTTTTAGCTGCTGATCATATCGTTGTTTTGGAGCCTTTTCCGCAAGTTCCTCTTTTGTATATACTCGTCTGCACTCCATGATGTCTGTTCATTTGTATTGTTTCGGCTAAAACTGATACCAAAATTAAATTAGCCATTGTTAATAAAGAAACCTAAGGTTGAAAATGTCGCCGTCACAAGTATTGCTACTACTGCTATCCATATAGCTACATTAGCCTGACGTCGTGATTCTCTTGCTGCCAGTAGATTTGCCGCTATGCTTTGCAAGTTTTGACTTTTATATGCAGCAAACCCTTCGGGTGTCAATTTTATTACTGAATTATTGGTTCGTTCGGAAACACGTTCTATATAGCCCATCCATGATAGTTCTGAAATCCATTCGTTAATTTGCTTATCGGAAAATGTACCTAATATTACCTTTACATCCTTATCTGCAAGCAATCTTTCTTTTAACTCATTAAATGTCAGAGTCAAATCATTCGTATTACTCACTGATGATAATACACTATGACGAGCGAACATATCAATTACTCTTGCGAAAATTAAGAACTTTGCTTCGTAACTGCTACAATCTATTTTTGTCACCATTTCAAACATACACCACTTTTTATTATTGCTCAATCAGTTTTATTTCTTCGTCTGTGAGGTCATAGAGGGCATAGACGCGGGCATTGATCTCTTTGTCCGTTTCGGTAATCTTTGCAGATAATTCCTCGCACTCCTGTTTATTCTTATTGAAGTATTGTTCCCACTCGTCTTGTTGGAAGAGCGAAAGACGGATCTTCTGTTTCTTGAGTTCGGAGACAAATCCATTAAAGTCCAAACTGTCGAAAGCCTCTAAAGCACCGTTTATCTTCACTTCGGGTATGTTGTCTTGCAAGCGACGGATGAAGCGCGATCGGGTTTCCTGTAATTCTTTATTCAGCCCAAGCATTGCATCTGCTAATTCAATAAATGGTTGTTGGTCATCACATTCAGGAATAGGCAAATTCTCCAAATCGGTCATTAAGATTTGCGGAAAAGCCTGTTCATTAGTCACCATTTTTTGCTGAACGACGTAGGTATATAGCGTGGAATTCAGTAACGCCAAAATATATTTAATATCGTACTCTGACTTTATTGGATAACATGAATAAAGCGTACTTTCCGTAAGTGCAGGTTCTTGCAAAAGAACACAACATAACGTATTACCCGTTCTGCGGATTAATATACGAGGAGCTACATCGTATTTCTCTTTTTTCGAAGTCCCACCTACTATTCTTAATTGATTGTAATTACAATAGAACTTATCTTTGAAAATATATCTACTTATACAATTGCCCAAATAGAATGTATCAGGTTGTGAACTATCGTAAGAAACACTATTTTTTCTATCTCCTACTACCATCCCTTTAAAGAGGCTGCAAATTTCAGAGAGTTTATGCGCTTGTACGCTATTAAATTTTGTCAATACTGTATTCTCTTCTTCAATTATTTCAGTGATTTCGTGATCCCTATGCATAAAAAGATTAGAGCACGGCAAATCATATTTCCCCTTTATGTATCGGAAAATCAAACTACCGGTTACTGCGTCAGCAAATACGAAATCTTCAAAATACATGGCTAAATCAATAGAACCATGAGCTTGCATTTCGGTCAAGCAATCTTGGTAACTTCTCGTTTTTAAGAAACCTTCTGGAATAATATATGAAAGCGTACCATTGTCTTTTACTAAAGAAATTCCCTTCTCATTAAACAACGTAAATAGATTCTTTGAATTAGACTTTGCAATGCTCTTAAATGCTGTTTTGTAGAAATCTAATACTTTGTTATCCGTGTTATTCTGAGTCAAACTAAGATAAGGAGGATTACCTATAACGATGTCAAAGCCTCCTTTTGCGAAGACCTGCGGAAACTCTTTCTGCCAATCGAAAGCCTTCTCTCCTGCAATTTCGGGGTCGCTAATAAGAGAGTTACCACATTTAATATTATCGTTGAGTGTACTTAGTTTGCGGCATTTCTTTGCAGTGCGCAGCCATAAGGCAAGACGGGCTATCTCTACACTCTCCTCGTTAATATCCACACCATAGAGGTTTTCCTCCAAAATATAGTTCTCCACATTTGGAAAGACAAGCCCGGCTCCCCTAACTTTAGCATCCATATCATCAAGCAGTTTATGCTCTTCAATAAGGAAATGAAGTGCAGCATTGAGGAATGCTCCACTTCCGCAAGCAGGGTCGCAAATGGTGATGCCTTTAAGCCATTCCCGGTACGCATCAAGTTTATCCAAAAGCCGTTTCTTTGTTGCCATCTGGCGGTTCTTATCGGCAAAATATTCTGTTTCATCAATACCCATTTCGGCTTTTTTCTCCGTACATAAACGACCTACCGTGTTTTCTACAATATATTTGGTTATGTACTGTGGTGTATAGAAGACACCATCACGCTTTCTTTTGCTTACCGTAGGAGCCTCACCAGCATTGATTTGTGCATTTACTTCCTCTATCTCCGAAAGAGAGTTTTCGAATATATGTCCAAGGATATTTACGTCGACTTCGCTTGCGTAATCATATTCGGACAACTTTCTTGTAAAACGTGCTAACAACTCATCGCTAATAGTCAGTTGGTCTAACTCCTCATCCGGTTTGAATAAGCCGCCATTATAAGCGAAGATGTTCTTACTTTCGTTGCCAAGATCGAGATAGCCAAAATACTTCTTGATACGGTCGTATAGCGGTGTATAAGCATCCAACGCTTTCAGTTGTTCCCACTCACCAATGATCTGCAAAATCATATTAGGTGGCAAAAGTTCACAATCCTCGGCAAAGAAAATAAACAGCAGTCGGTCAAGCAATTTCTGGGTCTTTTTGAAAAGAAGCAGTATTTGCTCTTTGGGAGTCTCATCCGTGGTATTGTTTTTGAGGATGTCGGCAAACAATTCTCGCTTAAAAGTCGAGTAGTCTTTGTATAGTTGCTGTGTTATCTGATCTTCGTTGCTTACGCTTTCAGTCTTAGCTTTTATCGGCAAGTCTTGGCTGAGCGTGCTCCATGACAAACAGAAATAGAGTTCTTTGAAATCATCTTCTTTGAGCGAGAATAAATCCCATTCTCGATATTCCGTTGCGTCATCAATATAGAAACGGAGCTTTTCAAAATTGGAGATGATCACATAGTGTGTACCACGGTGTTGGTTCTTATATCCGAACGCTTGCGTTTCCACTTGTTTCAAGTTCGGCGTTTTATGGTCTTTGAGTTCGATAATACCGATTACCTTACTATCACGCTGAATGGCTCCATCTGCCTTTCTGGAGTCTGTTTCGTTTTTCTTCTCTGTGATGAGGTTAAAATCCGGATCAGGGTTTATAGTATAACCAAGTGTCTTGACAAATAAATCACGCAAGAATCCTTCCTGGAATTGTTCTTCTTTGGAAGCATGGATATTATCCTGCCTAATTTGATTTAAGAACAATGCCTTGTATTGCTTCCATGCTGCCTTTACCTGCTCCTCATTGAGCAAAGCGAGATATTTCTTTATAATGGTGTTTTGAAAGAACATATCTGTGGTATATTATAAATTTTCGTAGTATTTGCGTATCTTTTGTGCCATGAGTACACGGCGTTTTGCGAGGAATTCATCATAACGGGTGTAGTCCATTTCGAAGATGTCTTCCGGAATACAGTTCAGAGCCAAGTTAGCCCGCAAGTCTTTCTCATTTAAGATAGAGCCACTTTCGGCAGTCTCTTGACCGCATTGAGCCAATGCAACCGAGAAATAGTCCTTCGGCGCTTTCTTTCCGATAGAGATATTAAACGGTGTATCCAAATACGCGTAGTTGGCAGTTTGGTTGTACTGCGTGCGGTCAAATCCATGCTCAACAAGATATTTCTTCGGGAAGATATGATGCACATCGCCACCAAGTGTGATAAGTTCGCTAACACGTATATTCTGCGACAACAAACTATTGTCCCCTGCGGTGACTTGTGCTGCAAGATAAGCCAAATAAGTCGGGTTTTGAGACGAAGCATAAGACAGATTTTGCGGCAAAGCCACTTGCCAGAAGCTATCAGAAAGCGTTGCGTCTTCGATGTTCTTCAAAGCCTGTTGGATACCCACCTCGCTAATAACTTTCAGATCTTTAGCGAAAGCCGATTCCGGCGATGCGCTATAGCGTTGCGTCAAAATAGAAAGCACGTACCATCTTTGCACGATGCGTTTGCGGTTGGCAACGGGTACATCGGAATCCTGCAACATCAAGAACAGCGCATAAGCGAAATCCAAAGCCATGTTCGATGTAACCATCTTAGCCGAAATAAAACCGGCACCTCTGATAGTCTGCATGAATTGTTTGAAATTGTACTCATTGATGAAATGCGATACACCATCGTACATCTGCTTGAAGGTCTGTTCTGCTATGTCCTCTCGGAAATCGCGTGTCTCAAAATCACGACCAGCCAACAGTTGCACTAATTCCGCCAAGCGTGCGCGTTTGAAGATGTGCATAAACGCCACACGGATAATATCATCGCAGTCGGGATCATAGACCGTTTCGTTATCATCCTTCAACCACTCCAGTTTCTTCAAGTACGGAGTGCCGGAAAACTCTGTGTCGTTTTTGGCGATATGGCTAAAATACTGCGGCTTGACAGCCAAGTGCGCAAAGTAGTCAATGACTTTACGAAGGAGATTTCCGCCGTGCTTCTCGTCTGCCGCCATCTTTGACATAACGAAGTCACCTTGCGAAAGGGCTGTGCCTTTGGAGTTGATACGGATGAAGATGTCCGTAATAACATCCAAGTCCGGTTTCTCGGAAAGGTCAATAACGCCGATCTGCGTACTCTCTATTCCGCGCAAGCGATTGAGGACAAATTGCAAATCTTCCTCTTTCATTTCCGGGTTGTTCTTGACATACTGCGGTATGAACGTCCACGATGAGAAAGAAGTATCGAAAATCTTGCTAATATCGGGAATCCAGTTCTTGCTCTTTTCGTGTGCGGGCGTTTGAACGGCAAAAATCTCTGCTTCGTCATTGCTGTTGCGCTCGTAGTCCAAAGCGGCGAAAGGATTAAAAGCAATACGGACGGTCATTTCGTCGAACTCATCATCCAACACCTCACGCCCTGCGATAGCTGTCATCATAGCCGTTATACGCTGCTGACCATCAATGACGATTTTCTTGCCAGAAGAAACGCCACCGTCTTTAAGACGCGCGTCCGGACTTTTCCACAGGATGATATAGCCCGTAGGATAGCCCTTATACAAAGAATCCATGAGGTCACGCACTTGTGACTTCTTCCATACGAACGGACGTTGTATTTCCGGGATAGCAATGTCGTTTGCTTCAATAAGGCCAAGCAGAGCCTTAATAGACATTGAGGTGTTTGTAAACTTTTCTCCTTCCATATATATGCTTCATTCTTTTAATCAAAACAAGTTTCGGGATTCAAGTCTTGCGGACTACGCCAGATCATGTGGTATGAGGGGGCGGATGGCTTTGTATTCAGCCAAGCGAGTTTTACCTACTTCTCCTTCCATATCTTGGTATTAGTTTTATCGTTCAAGGTCGCAAATTGCGACCATAAAACTTGAAGTCGCAAATTGCGATATCAAGATTATCTTACATTTTGCTTAATAATTCGTCGGTCGGTTGCTCCAGTTTGACAAAGCCGAACCACTTTTTACCGAGGTCTTTGAGACTTGCGCCGATCAAATAAACGGTGTCATCGATACACAAGAACCTATCGTGTGCGCGGTCAAACTGCTTAACCTCAATGGGCGAGTACTGCGCATTGTGTTTCTCAAAATCAAGCGACAACTGACGCGAGATATTCTTTGTGTAAACAACCGCTTCCACGCCTTTGTTGCGCTTATCCAACATCGTCAGCACGCTATCGTCCACATAGTTGTCGATAAGCACAATGCGTTTCTTGGCTTCGCGTATACGCTCGTTAATAAAGGAATAGGCATCGAAGATCTGACCATCATAGAAAATGCCCTTTTCCGGCTTCTCAGAATGGTCATCCAAACGGCGGAATATCTCCTCGACTTTCTGATCCGTGGCTTCTTGATGAGCCAGCAAACTTAATTGTGTCCGTTCCATTACTTCCAAGCGTTGGAACACTTGTGCGTGAGATGCGAGGAATCGACGCATAGCAACAAAGGCACGCATGATTTGAATATTCATATTCACTGCTTGCTGCGAACGAAGGACACCGCTCAACATAGCGATACCGCTCTCAGTGAAGGCGTATGGCATATATTTTACATGCCGACCACGCATGTCTATGCTCGCATTTTGCGATGATAAAACCTCACCTTCAGTTTTTATGCTCGCAATTTGCGATCTTAAAACCTTACCCTCTACAGATGTTATCGCAAATTGCGATGAGATTTCTTTCCATTCCTCTTTTGTAAGTTGGAACATAAAATCTTCCGGAAAACGCTCAATATTACGTTTTACCTGCTCGTTCAGACGGAAGGTCTCTACTCCATACAATCGCGCTAAGTCACGGTCGAGGATGACCTGCTTGCCACGGATGGTAAGGATAAGACTCTCGATTTGCTCCACCGGTTGGATGGCAGCAGTATCCACTTTTGCTATTTCGTTTTTCTTTGCCATGTTATTATTAGTATTTTCCAAAATGGAAATAACTGAATTTTGTGCACATTTGACTTCGCACACAAAATCCGCTGCAAAGGTACGACTTTTTTTGCACATGTGCAAATAAATCAATTAAAAATTAAAAATTTAGTCGTTAGTCGTTGGTCGATGGTCGTTGGTCAATAGTCGAGGTACGATTGATGGACGATTGAGAATAATTGATGATTTTTTCTTTTAGTCAAAAATATCCCAAAACATTCCCAAAAATCAAGTTTTAGACGAAATGAGGCACTCAAAATCGTCTAAAAAAGCAAAAAAAATCAAGTTTTAGACGAAATAAAGCAATAAAATCGTCTATTAGTTATACCTCTATCAGTACTCATTGAGATAGGGGGCGAGGAGTTGAGTGCGCCACGAGGAGAAACGGAGACGGAGAGGTAAGAGGTAACGCTCGAGACGCTGAGAGAGAGGCTGCTCGGGATCAGGGATGATAGCACAAGCTACCGGTTCGAACGTACGCGCATCCACCGCGTAATACCGCGTGTCCGAAGCGGTATAAAGGGTGATGGTCCAATGGAAGAGATCACCGGTGATGGTGATTTGCATCTCGGAAGGATCATAAGTTAATGTACAAGGGGACAATGTACAAGGTACAAGGGAAGGGGACAATGTACAAGGTACAAGGGAAGGGGACAATGTACAAGGTACAAGGGAAGGGGACAATGTACAAGGTACAAGGGAAGGGGAGGTTTGTTGACCTATGGGGGCGGTGCGACCATCGGAACGGACGGCAAAGAGACGGTTGTCCTGCGAGACGGCAAGACCGATGAGGGCACGGTTGTCGGGTTCGAGGGTGAAGAGTTGTTTCCAACTACAGGTGTTGGTGGTCATGATCTCCCGTACCCAAGGTGCGCCTTTGACCATCTTGAGTTGGAAAAGACGGTCGTTGCTATCGGTCAGAAGGAAGCCGTTATCGTACGACTTACGCGTGGAGGCGTTGCCCCAGATGAGTTGCACGGGGAAAACAAATCCGTGTTTCGTGAGTTCGCGGGAGAAAGAGAGCGATTTGGCTCGGTTGACGGTATTGGTCTCGCAATCCACGAACTCCAAGCCTTCGTCGGTAAGGCGGAAGACATCCGGCGGAAGGACGAGATCTACCCTACCCGATGCCGATTCCAAGAGGGTATAGAGTCCCACGGCAGGTTTATTGAGTTGCTTAGGCGAGGTCTTGAAATGGAAGCTGTTCTGCTGGATCAGTTTGGGAGTGAGTGCGACGCCGAAGAGGCTGTCCGGCAGACGTTCCTCGGCTACCAACTGACGGAACGCGAAAAGCGGAAGGAGGCTGTCAGCCTCGGATTTGGTGAACTCACGTCCCCGGAAATCGATATAATGCACCTGTTTATCACGTACCTCCATCTTGATGAAGGTGCTATCCAAACATGAATAGACCACAAAAGGTGTCTTGTCCGTTCGAGGCAGGACGAGTTCATAGAAAGCAGGAAGAAGCCAAGTTAACAGAATTATCCCTAAAAGGATAATTATGTATTTGATATTTGAAGATTTGAAGATTTGAAGATTTGATAATTGGAGATTTTTCATTGTTTGCCGAGTTTAAAACGATAGACGGAATAGAAAGGAAAACAGAGGGTTAGCACCAAGACGAGTATTAACCACCTCCACATGATGAGATAGCAGGCAGGTTGCGAGCTAAGGAAACAGAGCGCCACCAGCGATGCTCCGATCAGGAGATTGCAGCAACGGATCGACCATTGGGGTTCGAGCAAGCACCACGAGACGACGTTATAGCCTATCAAACCACCTAAGAACCACGGCAGGCAGGTGAGGAGCGTACGTCCGACCAGTTCGCGCGGCAACCAGATCTGCTCTACGAGGGCGAGCACTGCTGCATCGAGCGTGAAGAGGATGGTCAAGCCGAGAAGCGAACTGAAGAGCATCGCGCCGATAGAGGACGTATAAGGAAGCGGCAGATGAAGCGTCAGACGGATACGTTTGACCTGCATCTCCGGCAACCATTGGCACAGAGCGACACCCACACCGGTGATAAGCGGCAGGTACATCAACGGATTGATCATCAGCACATCCCTGCCGATCATCGTAGCCCACGTCTCCACCACCCCGGACGCCAAGAGCGTGGAGCGAAGAGACAACAGCAGATACACGATCATGCCTATATGCACGATCAACGCAAGGCCCCAAATGAGGCGAAGCTTGAGAAATTCCTTATAAAAAATGGCTTTCAGCATTTTTTTAATTAATAATTAATAATGAATAATGAATATCTCTTTTTTTTAATTAATAATTAATAATGAATAATGAATATCTTTTTTTTTAATTAATAATTAACAATTAATAATTAATATTTAATATTTTCCTGTTAAGTCGATGAAGGTGTCTTCAAGGGTTTTGTCGGGTGTGATGAGTTCGGAGACGGGACACTGCTTGAGGATCCGCCCGTAATCCATGATGATACAGTCATCAACCAGACGCTCGAGATCCTGAATGATATGCGAGGTGAGGAAGACCGTTTTCTCGCCTTTCTTGCAGAAGTCGCGGAGGTACTCCACGAAAAGCCGTCGATACCCCGGATCCAAGCCCAAGGAGAAATCATCGAGGATGAGCAGTTCAGGATCTTGCGCCATGAGCAGCCCCAACGCCACTTGCGAACGTTGCCCGTTGGACATCTGGCTGAGGAGCTGATAGTCTTTGACCTTCAAGAGCCGCATGAGTTCGTAATAGGCTTCTTTGTTCCACCGAGGATAGAAAGGCGCATAGAACCGCTCAATCTGCTCGATGGTCATAAAGGGGTACTGCACGTGTCCCTCCAAAAGCAGTCCTATACGTGCGCGTTCCTTATCAGGCATCGTGCGCGTATCGTAGCCCAAGAGGCGACACGAACCGGCATAAGGTTGTATGAACCCCGAGAGGATATTGATGGTCGTGGTCTTTCCGGTGCCGTTCTTACCCAACAGCCCCAAAATCCGACCCCTCGGCACCGAGAACGAGAGGTCTTCGTATATCAGGCGTTTCCCATAGTAATGGGTGACGTGGTCGAAGTGTATCATTTCATCATTGGACATTTGACATTTGAAGATTTGAAGATTTGAAGATTTATAAAAAACGGTGCAAAGATACTGCTTTTTTTTGAGACATGCAAGGGGAAAAAGAGAAATCCCCATTTTTAGGGATTTTGCTTCTGAGTATTGCGCATGTGAGATTTTTTGAGTAATTTTGCAGCGTTTTTAATGAAAAAAGTACGAGACATAGTATTAGTGGGACTGTTGCAAGTAGCATTTTGTACACCTGTTGAGGGTGCGCAGAATGACTCGTTGGCGTTGGACAGCGCACAGATAGCGATGATCGACAGTCTGGAAAGGATGTTCACGCTGGAAGAGGTGGTGGTGACCGCCGAAGAGCGTACCGACCGCAGTAGTGCCTCGATCATCAACAAAGAGGCGATGCAGCATATTCAGCCTTCCTCGTTCACGGATATTCTTCAGACCCTGCCGGGCGGAACGACCAAAGATCCGAACCTGACGAGTGCCAATACGATTCGTCTTCGCGAAGCTACGAACGGTGCTTCCGGCAGCGAGTACGATGCCTCTTCGTTAGGTACATCGTTCGTCATTGACGGTGCTCCGGTCAACACGGATGCGAACATGCAGTACGTGCAGTCCGATGCCAGCGGAGCCGACTCTAAGAGGAACAGCGTAGGAGCCGGTGTGGACATGCGCACGATCTCGACCGACGACATCGAGAAAGTGGAGATCATCCGAGGCATAGCCGGAGCTGAATACGGCGATGTGACCTCGGGCGTGGTGAAGATCGAGCGAACGAGCAAACCGACTCCTTGGCGGGCACGATTCAAAGCCGACGGGTTCAGCAAGCTGCTTTTCTTCGGCAAGGGATTTGAAGTGAAGCCTCGTGAGACCGACGCTAAGAGGAAGGAGACGATCATCCATTTTAGTGTGGATTATCTGAACGCCAAAGCCGATCCGACCAACACCTTGGAGAACTACCAACGCATCACCGGTTCCGTTAGGTTGCAACAGAAATGGGAGGTACAGTCCTTCCGGTTGCAGCTCCAGAGCCATTTGGACTACACGGGTAGCATCGATCGCGAAAAGATAGATCCGGATATTCATCGAAACCGCGAAGACAGCTATTCCAGCGAGTACCATAAGATCAGTTGGAACAACACTTTTCGTCTGAGGCAGAACGATGTGCCTTGGTGGAAAATAAGCATGCAAGCGAATCTATCGGGCGAGATAGACCGCATCCGGCAGACTCGTTTCATCCAACTGACGACCCCGAAGAACCCTGCTATCGACAACATGCAGGAAGGTGAAGCGACTGTCGGTTTGCTGCCCTACAAATACGTAGCCAAACACGAGGTAGAGGGTCTGCCGCTGAATGTGTTCATCCGTCCGAAAGCAGAGTTTTTCTTCTCTACTTGGCGGTTAGAGCACAAAGCCAGCTGCGGTATCGAATGGCGATACGCCAAGAACTTCGGCAGGGGGCAGATCTATGACCTGAGCCGACCGCTTAACTACTCATCGAGCCTGCGTCCCCGTGCGTATTCCGATATACCGGCTACGAATCAGTTAGCATGGTATATCCAAGACGACATCACTTTTCCGGTACACGAGCATGTGAGTATCGATCTGAATATCGGTTTGCGCGGCACTTCGCTTTTAGGTCTCAGCCGAGACTATGCCATCAGCGGGAAGTGTTACTTAGACCCGAGAGCGAATATCGGTATTAACTTTCCGTTCTCGAAAGGTAAGGTGTATATAGCCGCCTCTATCGGTCAGCACACGAAGATGCCTACTCTCTTGCAACTATCTCCGAACAAGCTCTATATGGATCTGCAGGCTACCGATGTCCCCATTGCGCCGACCGATACGACGATGCAGATCTACACACGTATCATCAACCCTACCAACTACGACCTGCGTCCGGCACGGAATCTGAAATGGGAAGTGAGAGCAGGATTAGATATCCAAAAACATAAGCTGAGCGTCACCTATTTCGAGGAGGATATGAAAGATGCGTTTAGGGGTCTGATGCAGGTAGAGGCACTCCACTACTCGATAGGCACCAAGGCCTACGATCGGCTGCTGACCTACTCCATGACGACAAACGGCAGCAGGGTCTATAAGCAAGGGGTCGAATGGCAGTACCAAAGCCCGCGTATCAAAGCCATCTGCACGCGGTTCACGATCAACGGAGCATGGTTAAGGACGGTATATAGTAACAGCGAACGGATGTACTCCACCGAGAAGAGTCCGGGAGTAGTGAACGGTATCAACGTACAAGATCATTATATCGGTCTGTACAACTGGACAGAGGGATATATCCGTGAGAGTCTGAACAGCAACCTCGTAGCCGACGTACATATAGCCAAGATCGGTCTGACGGTCAGCGCCACGTTTGAGATGACGTTCTTCACCGCCTCGAAGACCTTGGAGAAGAACGGTCGTCCGGAAGCCTATATCGCTTCCACAGACGGAGTGTTGCATCCTTATACTGCCGCTTCGGAACAAGACGCGATCCTCAAGACCTTGGTTTTTGACTATAACTCGGGGCTTTTTGAGAGGCGGACGGTGCCTTTCGAGGGTTATCTGAACCTGCGCGTACAAAAAACGATCACTAAATATGCGACGATAGCGCTGTACGTCAATAAGCTCTTGGACGTACTGCCGGACTATCAGGTGAGCGGACCCGACGGCGGTACCGTCACTATCCACCGCACCGCAAGTCCCTATTTCGGAATGGAGATCAATTTGAATATTTAAAGTTGAAAGTTGAAAGTTGAAAGTTTAGAGATGAAAAAGATATTGTACATAGTGCTTTGCAGCTGTTTGGTTTTGACGGGCTGCGAGAAGAAAGAGCCGGTGCAGACGGCTGAGTTGAGCGTAGTGCTGCAGATGGAAGGGGTCACGAAGATAAGCGACGTGGTCATTTCCGCCCATGACGTCAACATGAACCGAGACTACAGTGCTCCGTCCACCACGATCTCACTGCCGTTGGGGTACTACGACCTGACGGTGAACGCTTTAGGTGACGGTCTGCCGATACGTGCCTATAAACGCGGCGTGAAGGTAGAGCGAGACTGTACGGTGGAGATGACGGCTAATTGGGTACAAGACAGAACGGATGATTTTGTGTTAGCGGAGATCTTCTTTGCCGGCACAGAGACACCGGAAGGCAAACGGTATGTCGGCGATAAGTACTTCGTGGTCTTCAACAACAGCACCGACACCCTCTATGCCGACGGACTGATCCTCGTGGAAGCCGACCTCAACTCGGTGCAGAAATACGACTTGGGAGACCATGATTTTCGGGATCGGTATTTTGCGGTGGACGCCATGTACCGTATTCCGGGTAAAGGCGATGAGCATCCGGTGGCTCCCGGGAAAGCCTTGCTGATAGCGGATAACGGCATGGATCATACGGCAGCTAACAGCAACTCGTTCGACCTGAGCGATGCGGATTACGAATGGTATGACGTCTCATCCAGCGCCGGAGCTACCGATGTGGACAACCCTGCGGTGCCGAATATGGACAAGCTCTACTGCTATACCTACACCATCTGGGTGCCGCACAACCAAGGACACAAGTCCTTCGGTCTGGCGAGGTTTCCGGAAGGGGTCACCGCAGAGCAGTATTTCGCGACCGACTCGCTCTATCTCAGTTATAACTACGAGTTAGTGACCTCAGCCGGTACGTTCTCGCAATCGAAGAAATCGTACGTCCTGCCCAACGAATGGATTGTGGATGCGGTGAATATGGCACCGTCCGAGACCTTCCAATGGCTCACCTTCAGCGACAAGCTCGATGCCGGTTACGCCTATGTAGCTCCTACGGGCAGCGATGTGACCCGTTTCGGCAAAGCCGTGCGACGCAAGACCAAGGAGATAACCAATGGTCGTCGGGTACTGCAAGACACCAATAACTCCTCCGATGACTTCGAAATGGGAGTACCAGCGAATCCGAGGTATTTTAGTCGTTAGTCGTTGGTCGTTAGTCGTTGGTCTAATTAAAAATTAAAAATTAAAAATTAAGAATTGAATTTATTAACGATACTCATAGTAATTACTTCGCTGGTGACGGATACGGCACAGACGGATCTGAGTATTTCGGGTTCGTTCGGGCAAGGCACGCAGGTCATTGAGGGCAGACAGAACGGAGGGTTCGAAGTGAACGCCCGTTCGGTATATGACATCAATGCCGTGAGCCGCGTCTTCGGAGAAGCCTCGTACACATGGCAGGACTGCCAAGAGACCCGTTGGGTCGATAATGCCGACTACCGACAGACAGCACCCTATTGGACCGTGGACACCATCGGCGGAAACGCACGAAGGGAGATATACTATTTCCGAGGAGGATACAGGATGCTCAAGCATCATGTGCTATGGAGTGCCGCGTTACAGTTCCGCGCCGAACAGAGTTATCGTATGCGTGACCCGCGTGCGAAAAACAAGGTCTCTGACCTGCGCATCGAAGCGACTATCGGCTATCAATGGAAGCGGTACGCACTGTCGCTCATGGCGTACGGAGGAAGGTACAAACAGAATAACGAGATTCGTTTCTACTCCGAGTTAGGCGAGACCACGATCTACCACATGGCAAACGACGAGGAGCCGTATGCACGGTTCTCGAACAATAACAAGATCAGTTATTACAGCGGTTACCGTGCCGGTGTAGGCGTACAGCTCATCCCTACCACGGGTTTCATAGCCGGAGTGCAGTACGATTGGTTCTCGTTCACCAAAGAGCTGAGCATCAACACGCAAGTACCGATCACGGCACTGAAGACCCACACGCTCTCGGCGCAGTTCGGTTATATAGCGACCCGTTGGCGCGTACTCGGAACGGCAGGTATCGAACTCAAACGAGGTCAGCAGTACCTCTACGGCGAAAACGCCAATAACTACTACCACCTGCTGCTCATTGCCGATAACTACAGCCGTAACTCGGTTTTGGCGAACCTCTACGGCGACTACCGTCTATTCTTGCCCATCGGCGACCTGCTGTTTGCCGGAACGGTGGACTACGATCAGTTCATGCAACACGTGAGGGAGAGCGTGCAAGTACGATATACCTTCCCTATTAAGAACCGCTACTCTTGGTTCGTGGCTCCTAAAGCCTGCCTGCATCAGTACGATCATGCACATAGTTGGCAGGTCGTTCTCCAAACGGGAGTAACGTTTTAATTAACAATTAACAATTAATAATTAATAATTAATAATTAATATTTTTATTTTATGAAAAAGATTTTATTTGTATTGGCAGCAGGGCTGATGGCTCTGACTGCATGCCAGAAAAAGGCAGAAGTAGCGCCTACCGTTTATTCGGTGGACGAAGTGTATGTACAAGGTGATTCGCTGGTAGGCGACACGATCTACGTAGAAGGTAACTGTTTGCACCTCTGCAAACATGGCGGCAAGAAAGCGTTCCTTCGTTCGAGCGAAGAGGGCGAGTTCATCCGTGCCAACGCAGTAGAGTTCGAGTCCTTTGCCGGAGAGTGCGTTAACAACAACGTACGCGTCTATGGTATTCTTCGTGCTATCGAGATCCCCGTGGAGCAGCCGAAAGCCGAAGAGGCTACCGAGGAGCATCATCACGAAGGCGAAGAGGCTTGCGGTGTTTGTTCAACCATCAAGAAATTCTACCTCGATGCTGTTTCGTACGAGATTATAATTAATAATTAATAATTAATAATTAATATCTCGGCTAAGCCTCGAAGGATTATTCAGAGTTCAGATTTCAGAACTATTAAAAACGACCCGCCTCCCGGCGAGTCGTTTTCGATATAATCTTATAGCTTAACAAATTATTAATTTTTCAATTTTCAATGCTTCCTCCAAGGGCGTTATACAGCGTTCCGTTATGACGGATCAACAACTGTCCGTTACGGAGGATTTTCTCTGCCTTGGTGGAGTTAGCAGGAGTAGCTTCGATGCCGGTAGCAGTCTGGTCGGTCGTATCAAGTTCGACAATGAGGGAGTACCAATTGGTGGTAGTAAACTGCATTGCGTCTTCGTTCAAGAGATAATACGGAGCGTTGGAACGAGCACGAACACCGACCATGGTCTTCGTTCCGTCTGCATTACGACCTACAACCGATACCGTGGACGAACCACCTCCATGAGCGATGGTATCAACCGAAACGAGCGTCATGTTCTCGTTATAATGGAGAGCCATCTGAAGACCGTTCAGCGTCTCGTGGTTATAAGCCACATAGCCGTCCACCGTCGGATAAGCAGCTACGGTGATGTTCAGCGCATTATTAGCAGCTGAGTGTACATCAAAATCAAGGGCAGTTCCGTCCTCCTGATTGAGGATATAGACGAGACCGTGATTGAAGTTACCGTTGGTAGCAATCGTCTTATCGCCCATCGTGATAGAGCCTTTGGAGAGACCGCCGCATACGAAGATCTTACCGTCCACGAACTTAGTCTGCTGGAACTGCAGGGAACCGTTGACAGCGTGATACTGGATATACTCGCGCTCCAAATTGGTGTTATAACGCGCAGCATAGATACCCGTCTCGGTACCATTACTATACGTTCCGGCTACATACAGTTTGCCGTTCTCGTAATGCAGCCCCAAAGGACGATCATACACCAACTCATCGCTGTTGATCGCATAGCCGATATAGTCCAAGTTCTGATTGTTAGCAATCTGGTATTTGAGGATCACCGTGTTGCAGTTACTGCTCAGAGACCCCTTCGTATTCCATGCACTACGCGGCGCGATTGAGTCGTTCCACGTAGGCAGAAGGGTATCGCCCTGCAGACCGGCGATATAGATATATCCGTCTTCGTCCTGCGCAACTCCTGCCCACGAGAAGGCTTCCTTGCGGAACACTTTCTTGCCTTCTACCTCAATCGAGTCATAGTTGGTAAAGGACATATTATTCGATGCCACCAACTCTCCGCTCGGACTATATACATTAAAGAAACTCATGTACACACCCTTACGCGTGCGGAACTTATCGGCATAGATCAGACCTCCGTCATTCGTCACCGAAATAGCAGTATTCGCGAGGTCATAGTCACCGGTTGTGTCTGCTTTAGCCCAAAGGAGATTGCCTTCGGCATCGAGTTTGGCAAGGAAGGAGTTACGCATGTTGGTGTACTTCATATCACCGGTTCTGCTACCCCACTTGGAAGCTGTAGCTCCTTGATATGCATTGCCTTCAAAGAGCATACCGGTCTCTTCGGAAGAAGCGGTCTGGTAAGAACTCAGCAGATAGAGACTACCGTCCGGTGCATAGTCCAAACTGTACAACTGGGTCTGACCTTTGGTAGCATCCGCCTGCTCATCGACCAAGGACTTGTAATAATTCAACTCGGCTCCGTGAGCCATCATGCTCAGCCCCAAGGCTGCCATCAAAAACACATTCTTCGTTGCCCCATGGGCAGTTTTGATTGTAAATTTTTTCATACGCAAAAAAGTTAATAGGGTTAATCTTAAAAACGATGCAAAGGTACTGCTTTTTTACGACCTGCACAATCCCTAAAAATAGTGAAAAAGCGCCCGAGAGCGCTTTTTCGTGTTGAAGGAATACCAAGAGGAGGTTATTCTTTCTTCTCTAAATCATAACGGAAACCGAGATAGATCTTCCACCCTGTTGTAGGCGCACAGACCATGGATGCATCGAAATCTGCTCCGTAAGGATGAAAACTGTCTATAATAGGATTCGCTTGTTTAAAATTCGTCATATTCTCTGCGCCAAGATAGAGACTGCATGTACGGAAATACTTGGTAATCTGCGCCATGAGTTGCGGATACCACGAGATCTCTTTAGGCGTACCGTACCCTCCGAGATAATCGCCCATCGCCGTAAAACCATCGGGCATTCGGCTGATTCCGTTGAACTGCGCGGTGACATCGAATTGCCATTTTTTGAGGGGCGTTTGGTATGAGGTAGTGATGACACCTTTGAAACGGTTCGTGAGGGCTTTGGTTCGCAAGCGGGCTTGTCCCTCGGCGTCTATCGTAGTCTGCTTGACGTCCGTCCAACGGAAAGCAGCTGTCCAAGTCCAACCTCGCAGCACTTCGATACTTGCCTCTACCTGCGCACAATGGGCAAAAGACTTCGCTCCCGAGAGATCCTTTTGATTGTAGATATGTACCGCGTGTTTGTCCTGATCGAGGTCCACAATAAGCGAATTGAGGAAATGGGTGTAGTAATACTCCGCCGAGAGTTGTAACTGCTTGTTTCCAAGGGGAATATAGAACGTAGTAGAGACGCCTGTGTTCACAGCTCTCTCCTGCTTGATCTCGTCCGCAAGCGAAAGGACACGACTTGAAGGAAGGATAAACGAGTTATCCGCAATCATGTTTGGCGAACGGTAACCCATACCTGCACTTCCGCGCAGCGTCCACCACGAGAAAGGCGAATAACGGACATTCATTCGCGGTGTGAAGAAGAAACCATGTTTGGTAGAATAATCCGCACGAACCCCTGCTACCAACGATAGCTTATCCGCGTATTTATAACTATACTCAGCAAAGATACCCGGCGTCAACTCCTGACGATCCAAAAAGAAAATTTGAGGATTTGAAGATTTGAAAATTTCAAGATTCTCGTTGTACTTATCGTAGTTGATGGAGAGACCGGCAGAGAGACGATGGTCATTGTCAATCAGCCCTGCGCCTTCCCAGTTACCCTGATAGATAGCATTGAGGTACGCGTTGAGTTGGTTCGCTTTCCACGTGCGCGTACCATATGTATTATCCAGATTATGATAGCTGACGGCGGTGATGAGGGCGATAGAAGAACCGGACTCTTCATCGAAGACATAGCCGTTCTTGAGAAATCCCTCTACGCGCCAAGTGTTGAGGTCTATATGGTAAGGATTGACGATCGAGTCCGCCCTTTGACCACCTCTGCGACGATCATACAGACCTCGTACGAAAGCCTGAAAAGTATAGTCGCCATGCTTGTAGAACCAACGGTTAGCGAGGTTAGCGTTCTGCACCTTCGGCATGTCGAGAAAAGAGTCTTTGTTCTCATCCATTCCATGAAAACTACCACCATAATGGGCAAGAAGACCAGTGTACAACGACTCATGGTGGCAATGTTCATCGTGATGATGATGCTCTTCTTCGTCGTGATCCTTGAGAGGGATTTGCCATCCTCCCATGATATTCGCTTCCGTCATGGTCTCACTATTGACCATGAGGTTGACAGAGAGCGGGTTTTGCGTTTGAGGTTTGAGCAGCTCCACATTGATCTGACCCGAGGTAGCCTCGTAGCCGTTGATAACCGAAGAGGTACCTTTGCTGACTTGGATAGAACTCATCCACGATCCGGGTATATACTCAAGTCCGAAATTCTGCGCCAAACCTCGTACGGCAGGGGTGTTCTCCTGAATGAGCTGCACGTACGTGCCGCTCAGACCGAGCAGACGGATCTGTTTGGCTCCCGTAGCGGCATCGGAATAAGCAACATCCACCGAGGCGTTGGTCTCAAAGGCTTCGCTGAGGTTACAACAAGCTGCACGGCAGAGTTCCTCTGTGCCGATGGTCTGTGTATCGAATGCCGACGTACGGCTCTTGAGGACTCCCATTTTCCGTTCGGTGATGGTCACCTCGTCCAAGACCGCCTCGTCGATAAGGACGATGGTGAGGGGTTGACGGTTGAGAACGGTGATCGTATCGTTATGACAACCCACGAAAGAAGCCACAAGGCGGTTCGTGGATTTAGTAGGCATGAGGGTGAAGGAGCCGTCCAAGTCCGCAGCCACACCTATTCCGGTTCCAGCCCAATAGACATTCGCACCCACCAAAGGCTCGCCGTGTTCATCCAACACGACGCCCGTTACCTGTGCTTGCACAAACGAGCAAGTAGCTACACACAAAGACCAAAATAATAAACAACATTTTTTCATTTTTTCCATAATTCAAAAATCGGGTGCAAAATTACTGCTTTTCAGTGACATATGCAATCCCTAAAAATGGGGAATTAGCATAAATTTGCAGAATTTTGCGTGCAAAGATACGAAAAAATTTGCAGGTATGCAAAAAAAAGTGTAATTTTGCAGCCAATATGAAGAAAATCGTTGTTTTTATAGCGTTATTGTTCGGCAGTTTGGCTCTTTTTGCGCTGCCACATTACCAATTGGCGTACCGTTTGAGCGGTACCGGAGGAATGATGATGAAGGACGGAAAAGTGGATCCGTTCATCCAAAGGCCTGTATTAGGCGGTAGTTTTGCCGTGGAGTTTCTGCCGACGGGCAGATGGCACTGTTTGCAGCAATGGAACAATGCGTCCATCGGTGTGGGCGTCAGTTATCTGAATCTGGGCAACGAAGCCAAACTCGGTTCCGCTTTTACGGCGTACGGGTACATGAATCAGCCTTTCTATAACGGAAAGCATTTCCGCATCGGTCTTCGTCCGACGGTCGGTTTGGCTGCTGTTACCAAACGCTATTCGAACACCTACGAGGGTACCCGTAAATACCAAGACCACGAGGGAGCCAACTGGTCTATTGGTTCTATTCTCAATGCCTATTTAGCGCTTGACCTGTATATGGATTTCCCGATTAAAGATGGTTTTGAGATCACGCTTTCGGGAGGCTGGCATCATATATCGAACGGATCGATGATGCACCCGAACGCCGGGTATAATATCTTCGGCGGAGAAATCGGATTGAGATATAAGGACATTGGACGATGGACAAAGGACAAGGGACAAAGTACCAAGGACGAAGAACCGAAACCGGATGTGCCGAGGAAGTTATACGATGGTGTGGATAAGAAATGGGCAGTGGAGATCAGTGCTACCGGAGGCGCAAAGCAGAACTACTACGGCGATAACCGCAACGGACAGAAGTTCTTCGGCGTAGCGAGTCTCAAAGCCGCAGCTTATTGGGTGCCGCTCTCTATCTTCCGCATCGGAGGCGGTGTAGATGCTTTCTATGACGGCTATTATGCCTGCGTGAGTGAAGACTATGCCAACTTGCCGGGAAATGAAGGTGCGACCGTGACGTATTTCGGGAAGACGTATTTGAAGGAGAGCAATGTGAAGAACTGCTTCCGAGTAGGTATCAGTATTCAGCCTGAGTTTATCATCGGCAATCTGACAGCAGGTATTCATGTGGGATTCTATGTCTTTGACCCCGTGAAGAACTTAGAGCCGTATAAAAAAGCAGAAGCGGCTGACCAAAATGGCAAGCCGCTCAAGAGAGGAGTCTTCTATGGCTATGATTTCTCGAAAGCCAGCAATTATCAAGACGGGTGGTGTTATATGCAGTTCGTGCTGAAATACCACGTGCTTGACCATCTGTTTGTACAGTTAGGATTGAAGACACACGGCGTGCGGGCTGAGTTCATCGATGCGGGTATTGGAGTCGCGTTCTAGTCGATGGTCGTTAGTCGATGGTCGTTAGTCCAAGCCCCCCCTCCTACTCCCCCCATTAAGGGTGAGAGATAATTTTTAATTTTGAATTTTTAATTTTTAATTTTTAATTTTCAATTAACGCTCAGCAGTTTGTCTTCGATGAGATAGACGATCTCGACGGGGATACCATGATCCACGAGGGCTCGTCTGTCCGGACGGAAGAGAGCGAAGAACTCCTTGGAGTTTTTGCACATCGTGCGCGCCTGACGGTAGGTCTCGTATGCCATCATCCGGTCGCCTTTTAACAGGAGGCAATGACCGTAGTTGATATAATCCTTAGGCGAATTACTACCCTTTCGTAAATGCCGTACAAGCCAAGAAGATGCCTCTTCTATATGCTCCCAGAGGAGATCCATGCGTCCAATGGAGAGGTACGCAAAAGCGACCGCACGAATACGATCTTGATCCTCGCCCACCAATTCGCTATAGACCCATGTATCGGGAAGAATCTCTATCAGACCCTGCATATATTCCTGCTCCGAAGCAGGCACCCATGAAACGACACCCTCCATACTGTCGTCCGAGCCGGTGAGTTCGAGTAAGTTACGCAGTTCCTCAGGCAGATCGTCAATTGTCATCTCGCCGGAGGAGATTCGTTCTTGCCAACTGGTTTTGCAGGAACTGATCATGGCTCCCAAGATCCGAAATGCCTCTTCTGCATCATCGTCGTGCTCATGGATTGCTTCGAGAAAAGCGTTTTGGATTTCCGGAAAATAATCTATGCGAACATCGTAGTGCGCCAACAAGATGATGACATTCGCCAGACACTGCTCAGCGACCACATCATTCGCGCCGTTGATACCTTCGATGAGGGCAAAGAGGGCTTGTTCGTTGAATGCCTCACGTATATTTTTCGCCAAGGAAGCGACCGCCAACAAAGCGACTGCTGAGTAGTTTGAGTCGTTATTGACCTCCCGAAACCATTTCCAGTCCTCCTCCGTGAAACGCGGACAATAGGAGAAATACTGCAAGATAGACTGATGGCTCTGTTTGTTGAAACCATGCATCTCGGGCGCAATGCCCCGTTTGAGACGTATATCGAGGTAAACGGCATCGGTCAAGCGATACGTGTCTCCGGTGAGACCGTCCAAGATCTCATCGCCTTTGGGATCATCGGAGGTCAACCATTCGGCAAAGAGCTTGTTATACTGCTCCTCAATATCGCTATACGCTTGTTCGTAAGGGTTATTCTCCCCTAATTCATTCATCCATGCACGTATGATGACGAGCGCATGATCAATCATACGCTCACCCAAAGCACGCTCAATCGTTATTATTTGATCCGTTAAAGTTTGCGCCATTAGATCTCTTCTTTGATCAAGTAGTCGTTACGTGAAGGCGAATTGCGGATAACCAGCTCTGCCAAGAATCCTGCGAGGAAGAGCATGCAACCGAGGATCATCATCAGTATAGCTATGTGGAAATACGGATTGACACCCACCAGCATTGCGTGTACACCGTTAGAGAGGGCATAGAGCTTCATGCTGCCCACGATGATGACTGCCACAAAACCGATGAAGAACATCAGACTGCCCACAAAACCGAAGAAATGCATCGGTTGTTTGCCGAACTTATTGAGGAACCACAAGGTCATCAGATCCAGATAGCCGTTGACGAAGCGGTTGAGACCGAACTTACTGGTACCGAACTCGCGTTTGCGATGCTGTACCACTTTCTCGCCGATTTTGGTAAAACCGGCGTTCTTCGCCAAGTACGGGATATACCGGTGCATCTCGGAGAAGACCTCGATATTCTTCACCACCTCCTTGCGGTACGCTTTCAAGCCGCAGTTCATATCGTGCAAGGGAATACCGGTAACACGACGTGCTGTAGCGTTGAAGAGTTTGGAAGGCAGGTTCTTGGTCAGTTTGTTATCAAAACGTTTCTGCTTCCAACCGCTCACCAAATCAAAACCGTCTTCTGTGATCATCCGATAGAGCTCAGGGATTTCATCCGGACTATCCTGCAGGTCAGCATCCATGGTGATAACCACATCGCCCTGCGCTGCCTTGAAACCGCAGTACAGCGCCGCACTCTTACCATAGTTGCGACGGAAACAAATCCCCCGCACAATGCCTTCTTTTAATTTTTCATTTTTAATTTTTAATTCCTCTATGACATCCCATGAATCGTCGGTAGAACCGTCGTTCACAAAAATAACCTCGTAGGAAAACTTATTTTCCTTCATTACGCGTGCAATCCACTCATAGAGTTTCGGCAGCGATTCCGCCTCATTAAAAAGAGGCACTATAATTGAAATATCCATATTCTTAACCAATGTACGATTGTTTCTAAAAACCTTTGCCGCTGCAAAGGTACTACAAAAATTGCACATATGCAAATAAAAATGGATTTTTTTGAAAAAAATAGGATGCTTTTTGTAAGATGCTTTTTGTAAGATGCTTTTTTTATTGGACACTTTTTTGTTTTTTAGTACAAAGGTGCTCCGCAACGGTCTCCTCCTCATCGAGCGCAACGGTGTTCTTGTTCTCTACACCCCCTCCGGCCAGATTGTGAAATAATTCAAGATCTACGGCATACAAAAAGCACTTCACATCCGTGAGGTGCTTTTTGTAGCTCTATATCATTCTCTACTCTCTCCCTATTTATGGGAGTTCCTTTTTCACTTCCTCTTTTATTACTTATTTCCTTTTGCTCTATTGTGTGTCTGACAGAGCATCTGGCAGTTGGAGATGTCTGTTGCGCCGCCTTTTGACCACGCGGTCACATGGTCGGCGTCCATCTCCGTTAGTTTCCAGATACGCGCACGATTAGCGTCATGCCCGATGGCACAAAGCGGACAGTTGGAAACCTCTTTTTGTTTGGCTTCCTCCGTCTGACGCGCATAGACGCTTTTCTTGGTCGGTTCATCGAAACAACGCACCTCCAACAGTTTGGTATCTTGACAACCGCCAAGAATATATTCGTAAATGCCTTTTTTGTTCTTTACGTAGTAATCTTCGTATAGCTCACGTTGTTTGGCAGCCACTTGTGCCGGGTCGTATGGCGTCTTGTGGTATTTCTCATAGAGTTCGCCCCACGGCAGACCGCACATCTCTTTCTCTATATGGATAAACACACCGCTTGCCCAGTCGATGACACTATTGAAATAGGTCTCCATTTCGTTGATTGATTCATCATTACGGTGGAGCGACATATAGGTGCTTATATTGCCTTTGCTGACCCATTCCAAGGCGGTGTGCAGGTACGCTTGCCTTTTCACGTTACCGCGCAAGAAGGCTGCCCATTTGTTGATATTGGCGTTTTGCGAATTAGAGAACACCTCTTTGGCGCGAGTCACAAACGGACCGCAGTACACGGCATTCAAAATCTCTTGCTCTTCCAAAGGAAGACCGACGATATTGATGGTCTTGAACCATTCTTTGATTTCACTTTCCGTTCCCTCGCATTCATAGACAAGCAGTTCTGTTTTCAAAATCTTTTCTTTGAGATCTTCCGCCATGTAATCGAAATACTGCTCCATGCCGTCAATACGAATAGCGAACTTGCGGGTAATAAAACGTCCCAAAGAGGTGATACGTTGTTGCCCGTCCAACACCTCCAAATGGTTCTCGTCCACGCGGTTAAAATATAATAGGCCAATCGGATAGCCCTTGAGCACGGATTCAATAACTGCTATCTCTCGTGCGCCGTTTTGCTCTGCGTACAAGTAATTACGCTGGTACTCCGGTTGAATGGTCAGTTTGCCGGAAAGACCAAACAAACCCTTTCCTTCTGCTTCATTGTAAGTAAACCCTTTGCAGATTTCCTCAACGGTATATATCTTACGTTCTGCTTTCATAGTATTTATTGTTTTTTATGTCGAATAAATATACGGCTAAATTTTCTTTGCCCATTAATATACCCACGACCTTTAGAAATGTTTAAATCATATTCAGTACCCAAGATTTCAAATTGCGTGGGACAATATCTATCAAGGAATGAGATAGGCACGCCCATTATTCCCTCGTAGTCTGATGGAATAGCATTTGTTACTGGCACTTCTATTGCGTCATAATTATCGTAACGATAATATTCATTTTGGCCTTTAAGTTTCTTATTGAATTTTAGATTGTCAGCCATCGTCATTAAGGTCATTGGAATATGACGACGACCATGATCTATATTAGTAATCCAGCAACAGTTACGGAATTTAACCAGACCTGTACTTGCATCAAAAACTCCATCAGCGTATTCGATTGAAGCATTTCCCTCTACTCTAAAAAAAGCATTTCCTGCTGCAAATCCATTCCCAAGCCACATTTTGTTTGTTTTTATTAAAGGAAATACTTCTTTGCATGTTAGTGAGTTTGAATTTGCAATGATTAAAAATTGCTTTCCCCCTTCCATAATCCATGCAAGGAATTCTCTAAATAAACTAAACGGCGGGTTTGTGATAATAATATCTGCTTCGTCGCGCAAAGCGGTTACTTCGGCACTACGGAAATCGCCGTCACCTTCCAAATAACTCCACTGCAAATCGTCAATATCAATGCGACCATTTGCGTTCGTATCATGCGTAAGGGTGAAGATTTTGCCTTTAATACGGCTCTTCTCCACATTAAACATGGGATTCTCGGTTTCGAAGAGTGTTGGCTGCCAATCGGTCTTGTACTTCTTACTTTCTATGGCATAAGACGTGGAAATGAGTTTCTTCAGACCGAAGAACTCAAAGTTTTGTGCAAAGAACTTGGTGAAATTACTCCATTCGGGATCGTCGCAAGGCAGCAGAATCGTCTTGCCCCGAAACACATCGGGGTTGTATTCAATATATGCGTTTACTTCTTTTTGTATGTCCGCATACTGAGTGTAGAACTCGTCGTTTTTCGCATTCTTAGCGGCTTCTAAATTTGCGTTTTTTGCCATAGATAAAAGCATTTAATCTTTGCTCTTATCCGAAACACAAAAAGGGCGATTCCCATCCGTGCTATTTAAGTTCTGAAGGCTCTGGAATAACCTGTGGCAATAAATAAGCACGAACAGTTCACGCCCAAAGACGCGAACTCTCGCTTGCTTATTCTCTTGCCTATTAAATTTTCCAGATTTTACAGAACTGAGAATAAGAGCTAAAGCTCTGTTATTATTTTAATATGTTATTGCGCAACGCTTTGCGCGGTTTTATGTCTTATTGTGATCGGTTTAACATCATGGCGGACAATATGTGTATTTGTGCAGACGGTAACTGCACGATTTAATTTTCAATTATCTCCCAATGTCCGCCGTTTTTAGGTCCGACACGTTTAATGATAACATCGGACATCTCTGCTATACGATTTTCTATAGTAGTGGAGCTGACAGATAATGCTTCCGCAAGTTCAGAATATGTAATATTGGGATTGCTTACAATCAACTCGATTATTCGGATTCTGTTTTTACCCAACTTTTTACCCAACTTTTTACCCAACTTTTCACCCAACTTCTCAACGATGTTTTTTTCTCCGAACTTTTTCTCCGAACTTTCCGTAGTCCTATCCGTAGTCCTATCCGTAGCCCATATGGCCAGTTCAGCACGCTTGGATTCTGCGATATTCAAGCGTATACGGAACATGTCATCATCTGTGATGGTAGGTTCGGCTCTGAGATATATTGGTGCGTAATGGTATAAGTTGCGCACACCTGTACCAAGGTGCTCTGCACGTCCCATCTGCACAAAGAAGTTCGCCAAGTGCGGATTCTTAGGATGCGGCGTGTAATTGTCCGGAGTGATAACACCAGCACGCAAAGGACGATTCGCATTTTGTATTAGGACATGGTCTTGGCGAATGTCAATCAACGAAATGGAAGGATTGAGATACTCGCGATGAATGAGCAGGTTGGATACTACTTCACGGAATACTTTATTACGTAACGATACACGTTGATCACCTTCCATATAGAATGTATCCGGGAAATAGCGTTCAAAAAAACTCATCAACTCCGAATAGCCATCAATAATATTGCCAAACGAAGTAAAACGGTCGTCATAACGATCTGTATTCACACGGCGAAGCACGCAATCAATCTTGTAGTATGGTAGTGCGCTTTGGATAACCTCGTCCTTACCGAACAACATCAACGCGGCGAGTGTAAACCCTTCTTCTCCTGTACGGACATCGCGTCTGTACAAGTTGGCTTGTCTGAAGAGTTCCATATCATCCAGTTCCAGCCAAGGGTGGTTCTCGCGCATGCTATGAATGAGGTTTCGAGCTTTATTAACAATACCATCTTTGAAGTCTTCAATACGTAGATACGGATAGATAGTATTTTCCGTGTATAGCGTGCTTTTGCGCAAATACAATGCACTTATCTCAGCATCTGTTCGCAGTTCGAAATCGCCATCAACACTACGATCAAAGAATTTGTTTTTAAATCGATGTGCTTGACTACTTGCCGGCACTTGAATAACAATCACTTGTGTCTTGTCTTTTGGAGACAATGGTTCTTGGATATCCACTATCTCCGGTTGTAGCAAGAAGGATGGCTTGAGTTGTTCGACGTTATTACTGATATTGGCGATATTCTTGCACATCTGGTCAATGGCACGAGGATTAACACCCTCCGTAATCGTACCATCATTGTGCGCGCCCAACACAATGACACCTCCATCTCGATTAAGAAAAGCACAAACCGTTTCGAACAAGTTGCTTGGCAACTCGCTCCACGCTTCTTTATACTCAATCGTACGCCTTTCGCTTTGGCTTGTAATCTGTTTCAGTTCTTCTTGTGTCATTTCTTATTAATTTGTGTCATGCACCCAAATCGGCTACAAAATTACAAAAATATTTTGACATATACAAGTTTTTAGAGAAAGAAAGTGCTGATAAAATGAAAATTGAAAAAGAAATCACCCAAAACTAATACTTTGATCGTTGCGAGGTGAAGTTTTGACCTATTAAAATTTGCACTGTCAACTAATTTAGGATGATTGTCTATTATTTTAGGAAAGTGTCAACAAAGTTAGGAAGAGTGTCAACTAACTTAGGAAAATAATCAAAAAACTGTCTACTAATTTTAGGAAAAGTCAGTTTTAACCTATAAAAATTTGCATTGGCATTTTTGACACTTTTGGCACTTTCTTTCAAAATGTCAATAATACCCTATATTTTCCGTTCGACTACTTACATTTTGATACTTGTAAATCATGGCTCGACTATCAAAAAGACAGAAAGTGTCAAAAGTGCCAAAAGTGCCATGTCATTTTTTTATAAACCACTAATCTTTTATATGGGGTCCCCGCAAATTTTAATTTGTGGGGAAAGCGGAGGCAATGGTCGCACCTACGATTTAGCGGAGCGGTATCGTCCTTTGCGATCCATTTGCCGAACGCGATCGTTATATATTCCTTATATATTATTTATTCATTCCTTATTCATTAACCTTACTAAGTGCCTGTCGAAACCATAGCAACAAGAGATAAAGAAAGAGAGCCGCCCGGAAGGCGGCTCTCTCTTCTCTCCCCCTTTAGGGGCAGGGGGCCTATTCTTGCATCAGCAGTTGCATAACCACTTTCGCCGAATAGGCAACCGGTGTACCCGGGCCAAAGATGGCGGCAACGCCGGCTTTGTAGAGGAAATCGTAGTCCTGCGCGGGGATGACACCACCGGCGGTGACCATGATATCCGGACGGCCGAGTTTCTTGAGTTCCTC
>Ga0256405_10003279_pt1 | contig 33937 bp, 20 predicted proteins | sample RumenRJG_02DNA_FD_189096 | JGI IMG/M metagenome (GOLD analysis project Ga0256405, IMG submission 189096) | Bovine rumen microbial communities from Lethbridge, Alberta, Canada - RJG_02 | ecosystem: Host-associated > Mammals > Digestive system > Stomach > Rumen | place: Canada: Alberta...
GAGGTAGTAGTAGGCTCTCAGGAAGCGGGCCTCACCCTCCACCTTCGCTGCACCTTCTATTTCGTCGGTAGTGTTGCGAGCCACCTTCTGCAGATTGCTCAATACATTGTTGGCAATGTTAATCTTCTTGTAGACCTGTGTCCAGAAGGCATTTTCAGGATAGTAGCCTGAATAGGTCTCGTTCTGTCCAGAACGCTGTTGCCACGTGAGGTAGCCAAACAGGCGCTGGTGGTCGTCGTACATGGCATAGCCACCCGAATAGCTGGTGTTCTGCTCTTCCAGTTCATCGGCCAGTAAGTGAATGAACATGCCGAGGTTCGACTGTTCGTTGAACATTTCCGTATCATTCGCAGGCCAATAACAGTCGCCTATGAGCAGTTCGTCAAGGTCCTTCCAGGAGCGTACATAGTCTGTATCTTGAGAATATTCCTCAAGGAAATCGCTACAGGAAATGAAGAGTGCACACACGGCACAACCAACAAGGCCTGTACTGAACATATGATATATGGATTGTTTCATCATGAGCCTCCTTTCTTAGAAATCGACACTTACGCCCAAGGTGTAGCTGGGCGTGTCGGATAGTTGTACTTGTGAAAAGCCTCCCTGTGTGGGTGTCTGACCACGCAAGGCGCTGTCGCACCATGTCTTGAGGTTATAGCCGCTCAGTGTGAGTGCCAGTCGCTCCAGTCCTAACTTTGCCAGCTGCTTGCGGTCAAACTCGTAGGTAAGCGATAGGGTAGAGAGCTTCAGGTAGTCGGCACTAACTACGCGCACGTCGCTGTAGTCGTACATCTGCCAGGCATTGTCGGCAATGTGGGCACCTTTCCAGATAATCTGCGTATTACCACCCTGTGCCCAATGGTCGTTATAATAGTAGTAGGCAGGATTGCCCTGACCGATAATGGCCGGAATAGAGGTGTGCTGCTCGTCGCCGGGGTTCATCCAGCGGTTCATCAAATCGCGGTTCACATTTATTTCCGATGAATAGCCCCTTCCGTTCACACCGTCGAACAGGCGGAACAGGCGCGTCTTGGCTCCTATATTATATAAAAAGGTGACACCCAGTCGCCACTGCTTGTAGGTGAAGGTGTTGTTGATGCTGCCCGTAATGTCCGGCTCGCGTTTGCCTGAAGGCGTGAGCACACGGGTATAGGTGCTGTAGTTGTCGGAATTGGATATCTCGGTATAGCGGTCTTCCCAGTCTTCGAATACTGGGCCACCATCTACAGGACTCAAGCCTGCGAACCGATAACTGTAGAACGTGCCAATGGGCTGTCCCTGCACCACGGCATTTCCTGTAAGGAAGTCATCAAGCTCATAGGTCTCAGCACCTGGGGCCGTCTCAATCTCATTGTATATTTTCGACAGGTTGCCAGAGAATATCCAATAGAAATGCTTCAGTTTGATGGGCGTAGCCGTCAGGGTGAAGTTATATCCTTTATTGGTGATGGTGCCTGAGTTCACGATATAGGAATCAAAGCCGTTAATGTCGGCAATCTTCTTCGACAGGAAGGCATCGATAGTCTTCTTGTGGAAGTATTCGGCCTCAAACTGCAAACGGTTATCGAGGAACGAGGCTTCCAGACCGATGTTGGTGGAATGGGTCTTCTCCCATTTCAGGTCGGGATTGGCAAAATAAGCTGCCTCCGAGGTCATTTCACCGTAGTAGGCGTTCATATTGCCCTTCTTGATGACCAACTCTGAGGTCTGGTTGTCGAGCATGTTTCCCTGCTCACCATACGATGCCTTCAGCGACAGTTGGTTCATCCAGGGAACCTCAATCTTACAGATGTCCTGCAGGTTGGCATTACCTGAGACAGACCAGATGGGTAGCAGCTTCTCTTTGGAACGTGAGCCGAACTTGTTCGAACCGTCGAAACGACCGTTGGCATTGACGGTAAATAGGGTCTTATAGCTGTAGCTGACAGTAGCATAGGCAGAGAGCATGTTCGACTTCGTGTCAGTGATGGTGGGCACGTTCGAATGCTGCCAGTTCCAGTATTCTGTAAATGTTGAAGGGATGTTAGAGGCAAACGTACGTCCACGATCCTTGTAGTAGCCTCGCTGTGTCCATTGCTCTCCAGTGTAGTTGGTCGAGCTGGCTTCCAAGCCTGCAGCTATGTTGATGTTGTGGTTATAGTTGCCGAAGTACTTGTTGTAGTTACCCTGCAGACGGGCAGTCCAGCCAATGGTCTTGGTGTTTTGCGTTTGTAGCTCACCGCCATAGGGCATCAGACTTTGCATGTCCTGTTCGCCATCCAGCTCACCGCGTCGCAGGTTCGAGGCATAGTAGGTGTTCTCTCCCCACCAACCTTCAATGTCGGCATGCTGTATATTGGCTGAGGCCACAGCATTGAAGAACAAATCCTCCGTTGTTTGCCAACGTAGGTTCAGCGTTGCTGTCACGGCATCGGTCTGCTGTTCCATCGAACTGTTTTCCAGTTCGTTCAGGATACTGTAGTAGTAATAGCCGTTGTTGCCAGACTTCAGATACTTGTGGTAGCTGCCGTCGGCATCATAGGCTGCAATGGCACGACTGGTGTTGTAGGCATAGTCAATGGGGTTGTTGTCGTCCTGTGCATACTGTCGTTTGTTCAGGTAGCCGTTCACGTTCACCTGCAACTTGAACTTCGACGAGAGGTCCATGTCTATCTTTGCCATTGTGGTGTAACGGCGGTTGGTGGTGTTGTTGATTACATCGTCCTGATCGGTATAGCCCACCGAGGTGTAGTAACGCACCTTTTCAGAACCGCCCGTTACTGATACGGAATGATCGTGTGAGAACGAGTTATGGCAGAGAATGTCAAACCAGTCGGTATTCATGGTTTGCATCTGCACCACCTGCTGCTCAAACTCCTGCTGACTGATGTTGCCTGAATAGAGCTGCGACAAAGCCTCTTCGTAGCCCACCTTTGGCATGCCTGAAGGGAAGATGTAGTGCTGCTCAGTGAGATACTGGGAGAACTGTATGCGCTCTGCCGAGTTCATGAGGTTAATCTTCGAATCGGTATAGTAAGGGCGCTTGCGCCAGGTGAGCTGTGTGTTATAGCTGACCACGGGCTTACCCTCGCGTCCACTCTTCGTAGTGACTACAATTACACCGTTGGCAGCACGTGTGCCGTAAAGTGCCGTGGCAGCAGCATCCTTCAGTACGTCAATGCGCTTAATGTCCTGTGGGTTAATGCCTGCAATGGCATTACCTATGCGGTTCACGTAGTCAGGGTCGTTCAGCACGTCGCTCGACAGGTCAACGGGGTCGGTAAGGATGATGCCATCAACCACCCACAGAGGTTCGCGATTACCTACCAGTGTTGAGGTACCACGTATGCGAATACGACTGGTGGCATTGATCTCGCCTGAAGGGAGCATCGACACCAGGTCGGGAATCTGGCCTTCCAGCATCTTCGACACATCCGACACACCTGCTATCTTAATGTCGTCCATATCTTTCGACGACACACTTGAGGTGAGGTGCCTGCGGTCCAGTTGCTGATAACCCGTTACCACCACTTCCTGCATCTGTTGCGCATCTTCTTCCATCACAACCAGACAGGCATCGGTAGCCTTTCCGCTCCATGTGGTGGGACGCATGCCTAAGTAGGTGAAGTTCAGCGTTAGGCGTTCCGTTGCAGCTGCAATCTTGAAAATACCGTCAAGGTCGGTCACTGCCTGGGCCTTGCTGTCACGGTCGCGCACCACAACACCGATAACCGGCTCTCCCTTTTGTGTCACCACCACACCTTCCAGCATGCGTTGCTCTTGTGCCTTGATTCCAACAAGTGGAGCCAATGCAATCAACATCGACAATAAGAATCTGAGCTGTTGGGCTCTGAGTTTATGTTGCATGGATACTGTATTTATTTTGCATGAATATTACTATTTTGTGCGAATTTGATGTAATCGGCAGTTTATAATTGCAAAAGTAGTACTTTTCTTGCAAAATAGATAACATTTTGACGTTAAATTTTTTAAAAGCAAGTTTTTTCACTCTGGCGTTTGAGGCCTTATTGTGTCACTTTATGTCACAAAAAACAGACGGAACATTTGTTCGGCTCGTTTTATTTTTGTACTTTTGCGGCCAACTAAAAACACTACGATTATGCAAATCATCAATTTCTCAGAACAGAATTCGGTCATCAACCATTTCATGGCCGAGATTCGCGACAAGAGCTATCAGAAAAACCGTTTGCTTTTCCGTAACAACATTGAGCGCATCGGCGAGATGATGGCTTATGAGATTTCCAAGTCGCTCACCTATAGGCCCAAGACAGTGACTACCCCACTTGGCACCATCGACATTCCTTTGATCAAGGATGAGGTACTACTGGCTACGGTTCTTCGTGCCGGCCTGCCTTTCCATGAGGGTTTTCTGCGGGTGTTCGACCATGCTGAGAACGGCTTTGTGTCGGCCTTCCGTATGTACACCAACCGTGAGCATACCGAGGTGGGCATCCACACGGAATATATGGCATCGCCCAGCGTGAAGGGTAAGACGGTGATTATCGTCGACCCGATGCTGGCCACGGGTGGCTCTATGGTAGCAGCCTACGAGGCATTGCTGAAGACGGGTAAGCCACACCAGGTACACATTGCCAGTGTCATAGGCACCCCTGAAGGTGTTGAAATGCTAAAAAAGAGCGTAGCAGAGGATGTCACCCTTTGGTGCGCCGCCATCGATCCAGGGATGAACGAACATAAGTATATCGTGCCTGGCTTCGGCGACTGTGGCGATTTGTGCTACGGAGAGAAATTATAAGAGCCCACCCCAACCCCTCCCAAAGGGAGGGGCTATTATAGAATGGTGATACTTATTTATTCTACGGGGATGACAATCTTCTTGGTCAGCTTGCGCTGCTGGTCCTTGACAACAAGCGTCAGCTGGCCTTTTTCTTTGCCTGCCTGCACTACTACAACCAACTGCCCGGAAAAGAGCTTCATGGAGGGCTTGGTGAAGGGTTCCAGACTGGTGGCGTCGCCGTTGCAGACAGCACGGAATTTACCCTGACCGCTCACCTCGAACGACAACTGGTCAGTGGCATCAGGGACGAACGTGCCATTCTTGTCAACCAAGCTGACGGTGACGAATGCCAGGTCGTTGCCGTCGGATTTGAGATTTGAGGCTTGCTGTGTCCAGACCTCTGTCTTCAAAGCAACAGGCTTTCCTGCGGTTTTCAGGACTTCTTCACCGGCTGCCTTTCCCTCTGCATCATAGACCACGACCTTCACCTCACCGGGCTCGTACTTCACGTCATTCCAGCGCAGGCGGTAGCGGTCCAGACGATGGGGATCATTTAATTCTTTAATTTTTAAATTCTTTAATTTTTTAATTCTCCCCTGACTCTTGCCGTTGACGAAGAGTTCGGCCTCATCGTAGTCGGTATAGCAATAGACGGGTGTCACCTGTCCGATACGCTCCTTACCCCATGTCCAATGAGGCAGCAGGTGGATGGTGTGCTCGTTTTTGTTCCAGTGTGAGCGATAGAGATAATAGCGGTCCTTGGGCAGGCCTGCCAGGTCGCAGATGCCGAAATAGCTTGAGCGCGAGGGCCAGTACTCATCGAAGGGCGTAGGTTCACCCAGATAGTCGTAGCCCGTCCATACGAACTCACCTATCACCCAGTCGTAGTCCTCCTGCCAACGCCAGTCATCGTCGGGCAAATTCGACCAGGCACAGTACTCCACGTCATAGCCCGAGCACTGGCCGTCGGCCTCCTTGATAGCCTTCGGGTCGTAGCCCTTGGCCCAGGAAGAGTAGCGCGAGTTATCATCGGTCTTGACTGGAAACTTATATACGCCGCGTGACGAAACCGTCGAGGTGGTCTCGCTACCCAGCAGGAAGCCATGCCACAACTTATTATACGTGTCCTGATAGCGGTGCAGCCGATAGTTAAGACCTGGCACGTCCATCGTTTGCAGGAAGCCCGTGCTGACGGCATTGTCGGGGCGGTCGCAACCTTGCGTGACAGGACGGGTAGGGTCGAGCTGGTGGCAGAGATCCTGCAGGTGGGCGGCCATTTCGCGTCCACCAGCTATGCCCTGTTCAGGAATCTCGTTACCGATTGACCACATCACAATTGAGGGGTGACGGCGGTTGGCCACAACAAGGTTAGTGATGTCCTTGTCTGCCCATTCCTTGAAGAAGCGGGCATAGCCGTTCTTACACTTCGGATAAACCCACATATCGAAGCTCTCAGCCATGACCATCATGCCCAGTGAGTCGCAGATGTCCATCTGCCACTGTGAGGGCATGTTGTGCGAGGTGCGGATGGCATCGCAACCCATTTCCTTCATCGTCTTTATCTGACGGATGAGCGCCGCCTTATTGACAGCAGCCCCCAGAGGGCCGAGGTCGTGGTGCAAGCAGACGCCCTTTAGTTTTCGCGTCACGCCGTTCAGCTGGAAGCCACCTTCCTTCGACACGCTGACGGTGCGAAGCCCCACTTTCAGGGTTTTTCGGTCGATGGCCTTTCCGAAATCGTCGAAGACATTGGGGGCACTCTTGCCGTCGCATAGCGTGATGCGCAACTCGTAGAGATTGGGCGTTTCGGGTGTCCACAGCATAGCATTAGAGATGTAGAATGTGCCAATGGCCTTTCCCGTACTCCTTTGCACTGGGGCAGGAGAATTCCATTGTTTGTCTTTGTGGTCAGGACGTATAAGTTCCATGACGACGGGCAACCCTTTGCCAGCATCCAAGACGGGCACCTCCACGACGAGCTTGGTAATGTCTTTGCCTCTGTCTTTACCATATTTATCGTGCAGTGTCGTAGTGACGGTGATGCCCCAGTCGTCGATGCGTGCCTGTTGCGGGGTGAGGATGAGCGTCACGGGGCGGTAGATACCCGCACCTGGATACCAGCGCGAGCTCTCCTCCAAGTTCTGCAAGTCGACCTCCAAGAGATTCTCGCCGGGCTTCACGAACTTCGTGATGTCTACACGGAACGTGTTGTAGCCGTATGCCCAGTAACCTGCCTTCTGACCATTGACGCTGACCGTCGGCTCGGCCATCGCGCCGTCGAAGAGCAACTCAGCATGGCCGCTGAATCCCGAAGGAATGGTGAACGTGCGCTTGTAGTGCCCCTCGCCAATCCAAGGCAGGGCACCCGAGCGTCCGCTCTTCTCCGTGGCCTCCGTCTCGCCGTTCTGCTCGATGGCCACCTTTTGCAAATCCCATTTCTTGTCGAAAGGGCCGCTGATTGCCCAGTCGTGGGGCACGCTCACCGTCTCCCACGTCTGCTTATCGCGTGAAAACTGCCAGTCGTCCTGTAGGACAATCTCCTGTCGCGGCTGTGCCTGTAAACCAATGGCACACATCATTGCCAATGTCAAATGGTAAAGTCTCATCTTCTTTCTTGATTTGCTTAGATTTGTAATTGTGCGACAAAGGTAATCAAAAAAAACAAATTCTGGCCAGAATTTAAAAAATAATGGCCAAAATTCTAAAAATTCTGGCCAAAATTTATTATGAGGGAGTGTCAGCTATCGCTTCAGTATCTTTCTTCCGTTGCGGATTATGATACCCTTGTAGTTGTCATCCACCTTCTGCCCCTTGAGGTTATAGATGACCTGACGTTCCGGTTGAGCGGTCACGACCGTCTGAATGCCTGTATTCAGCGTGCAGATGAACTTCACCTTGTCGATGTTGCAATTGGCATCAGTAATGGTGAATCGCAAGATTTGCTCACCCTCTGCCAGGTTCTTGGTCAGATTACCTGTCATCACCTTGTAGGTACCCCATGCACCTGTCGGTGTTACGGTAACCTTACCCACCTGTGTGACGGTTGTTCCCTTCACCGTGCTGATGGTGAAGCCGCCATTTGAACTGCTACCGTTAGAGCAGGTTGCCTCGAACGAGTATTCACCCGGTTCTTTCACTTTGACGGTGTACTCCGTCCATTCGTTTTTGGCAGTATATCCTATGGCCGTACCGCTATTGCCCTTCACAAGGTCAAGACCTTCGTTGTCGGTACGATAGGCGGCATCACCCTCGTCCTTAGTATCGCTATCGTGGAATGTGAAGCCTTCACCTCCCATGTCGAAGTTCTCGGCCTGAATGATACCCGGCAGAGCAATTGGCGTACCCTTGTAAGGCGTACGCTTAGCGTTGACCTTCAGGGTCTTCTTGGCAGAGGTCTTGACCTTACCCTCACTGTCGGTAGCCATAGCGGTGATATAGCAAGTGCCGCTCACTGTAGGTACGTATTGCAGTGTGTAGGGTGCTTCGGTCAGCGTGCCTATCAGCAGGTTGTTGGCATAGAAATCCACTTTGGCAATGGTCTTCCCCGAGTTTGTTGCTGTCTTTACCGTAGTCATGCTGATGGTCGTCGTGTCACCAACAGTGACGGTTGCGGGCTTGAGCGCAGCGAGGGTGACCGTCATTGTCTTATCCTCTTCATAGCGATTGAACGTGAGGCTCTTGATATAGAATCCACCTTTCTCTACGTTGAGGCAGATGGTATGGCGGCCTTCAGTCAAAGTGTCTTTCAGGACGGCGTGAAGGAGTTTGAAGTCGCTGGTGCTTTCTCCCGTTTTTGGCACAACAATATAGTCTGTGAGGAACGTCAGGTTGTCAAAGCCGTACTCGGAGAGGTGGAAACGGCCACCGGTCTTTGTTGCAGCCACCTCAACATCGACAGAATAGATGCCTTTCTCCTTCACATCGACAGTGTATTCCATCCAACCGTCATCCTGGGTGGCCGATGTGGCATTACGCCCTACAGCCTTATTGAACGTGACGCCCGTAGCACCCTTGTCGTACTCTCCAGCCTTGATTGTTCCCGGCAGTTCCGCAGGTGTGTCGTTATATGGCGCACGCTTGGTAGTAGAGCTGAGCACGTTGATACGGCCATAACGCTCATAGGTAGAGCCGTCGGTAGCAGTAACCACAGCCTTCGTGTCTAACCAACCCGTTTTGCTGCCCGAAGTGTACTCTGCAATATACGGAGCTTCGGTCATGGTCTTCACCAGTTCGTTGTTCACAAAGAGCTCTACCTTCTCAATGGTCTTCGTTGCCAGGCTGGCACGTACCTTGATGGGCAGCACGTCGCCCTTGGCCACCTTCAGTGAAGCCGGACGGATGTAGATAGAAGCCTCTTTCTTCATGCCCGGGAAGGGACTCTTGGCGTTCTTGGCGGCATCAGAATTCATATAATCGCGCAACCAAGTCATGGCAGGACGGTCTGTATATACCTTTTTCCCGTTTACCGTTTCCTCTTTGATAAGACCGGAGTTACCGTTTGTAGTCCAAGTGTGTCCATAAATATAGCCCCAGAGGGTGATACCGGCGCAGTAGTCTTTCTCCCACATATATGGAATCTGCTCCTTATAACGCTGCAACTGCAGATTGTCATCCTCAGTACCGATGTCGTATTCCGTGCTGTAGAACGGCATTTTCAATGCTGTCTGAATCTTTGTCTCAGAAGACTTGAAGTTGCTAAAGCTACAGTCGGTCAGGTCGTGGCTCTGGCAACCGTAGGCATCGATAGGTGCACCAGAGTCGCGCAGGGTGCGAACAAGGTCGATATATTCATCCGTGTTCCACTGGAAGGTATTGAAGTCGTTGTAGATCAGAATGGCATCCGGCCAGCGTTCGTATGCCATCTCGAAGGCCTTGATAAGCCAGTCGTACTCTGTCTTTCCGCCACCGCCTAACATCTCCTTGATCATGGGGTTGCCGGGCTGGTGGGTACCCACTGCCTCGTTCACCACGTCAATCAATGGTAGCGTGTTGTATTTCTTCTTAACGGCATCATACCACTTCACCATAGCAGTAAAGCGTTCGGCCGGTACAAGGTTTGGAAGCCAGTTGGGATACTGTGCTCCCCATACCAATGCATGGAACTTATAGGTGAACTTGTGGCTTTTTGCATAATTGAAAGCATTGTCACAGCCCCAATTATAGGAATTACGGGTCCCTTCTACAGAGCCCCACTTAGATTCATTCTCACAGGTAATCTGGTTCCACAGGGTGTAGTACTTCTCTTTTCCGTAGTCCACCTGGTAGCTTGTGGTGATGTTGCCAAGAAACTTGTCGGGATTGGATGACAGCTGCGCCTTCACCGCTACTGGAGTGAGACATAACACAGCCGTTGTTAAGCTAAAAATGGTTCGATTAAAAATGCGCATTTCGTAAATAGTAAATAATAGTTTTCGATTTTGGTTGCAAAATTAGAATTTATTTTGGAAAGTCACTTTCATATTTGTTTCAAATACCATATCATATCGTAGATTTTCTGCAAAAACTTTCGTTATATACGAATTATTTCTTATTTTTGCAGCCAACTATGGGAACGGGAAAGAAATTTATCATAAATAAGGAACTATGAAAACAGCAAGACTTACCATTACGCTACTTCTTGTACTGATTAGCGTTGGATCATGGGCGCAAGGCCCCAATAACTCAGGTACTTACTATCAGGAAGCCAACGGACTGAAGGGAAAAGCCCTGAAGACCAAGTTGGCAAATATCATCGTCAACCCCAGGAACGTGGGCTACGACGGCCTTTACGAGGCGTACAAGAAGACCGACACCCGCTCCGACGGCTGTGTGCGCGACTGGTATTCCAACGCCACCAACTACCGTCATGGTGTTGACAACAAGGGGAACTACTCTAAAGAAGGCGATATGTACAACCGCGAGCACTCCGTGCCGCAGAGCTGGTTCAGCGGCTCGGGCATCAAAAGCGACATTGTGCATGTGCTGCCCACCGACGGCTATGTGAACAACCGACGTTCAAACTATCCCTTCGGCGAAGTCAATGCCGCCACCTATCAGTCACAAAACGGCTACTCCAAACTCGGTTCCTGCAAGACAACGGGATATAACGGCACCGTCTTCGAGCCCAACGATGAGATCAAGGGCGACATGGCACGCATCTATTTCTATATGATTACCCGCTACGAGGATGTCTGTGGCAGTTGGGGGCACGATGTCTTTACACAGACCTATCCCGGACTGGAGTCGTGGACACTCGACATGATGATGCGATGGTCTAAGCAAGACCCCGTCGACGAGCGCGAGATAGCACGCAACAACGCTGTCTATGAGGTACAGGGCAACCGCAACCCTTACGTGGACTATCCCGGGCTGGAGGAATATACATGGGGAAAGAATATGGACGTGGCATTCAGCTACGACAACTATGAAGGCGTCCCCACTCCCGATCCCGACCCCACTCCTGATCCCGACCCCACTCCTGATCCCGATCCAACGCCTGAGCCTCAGCCCGTGGACGGCGAGATAGCACTCTGCAATGCCCTGTTCGGTGTCAGCTGGAGCGGTGCCAAAGCCAGCAACAGCGAGACGGTTCTCAGCGGTACTGCCAACGGCATCACGATTACCTACTCCATCGGGTCGAGTGCCAATATGTACTGCAACGATTCTCAGATACGTATGTATGGCGGCAACGAACTGAAGATAGAGTCGGGCAGCGAAGAGATGGCGCGGCTGGAGTTCGTCACCATTGACAGCACCAAGAAGCTGCTGCTCATAGAAGGCGGCGGCAGCGTGGATGGCTATACGTGGACGGGCAAGTCAAACAGCGTGACATTCGGCTCTGAGGCCAACCATATCAAGATGAGTGCCGTTAGGGTGACTTTAGTGGAACGCGAAACCACGGCTATCGCCTCAATGCATAATTCTCAATGCTTAATGCTTAATGAGGTCTACGACCTGCAGGGTCGCCGGGTGGGATCTTCACTTAAGAAAGGCGTGTATATCCAAAACGGCCGTAAAGTCATTTTGAGGTAGATGAACACCAAGACCCGCGATTTCATTGGGAAGAACCTCGATGCTGACGTGCGCCAGTTGGCACTGAAAGGATGCCGTGACCCGGAGGTGGATCTCGATATGGCACTCCGTCAGATAGCGGGACATCAGATAGCCCGCAGGAAGTTGCCCTCATGGGCAGCTCTCGACGGGATCCTTTATCCCCCACACCTGAATATGGAGCAGTGCTCCAGCGAACAGACGGCGAGGTATAAGAAAAGCCTCACCCCCAGCCCCTCTCTCGGGGGAGAGGGGAGTGAATACATTCATTCGATCCAGAACGTACGTCCTACCCGTCTGGTGGATCTGACTGGGGGATTTGGGGTGGACTTCGCCTTGATGAGCCAGGCATTCGATGAGGCGATATATGTAGAGCGCGATACAGAGCTCTTTCTTATCGCATCAGCAAACCTGAAGCTGCTTGCCCCCAAGGGCAGATGTATCAACGGCGACGCCATAGAGACGCTCCATGCCCTGGATCATGCCACCATGATCTTCATGGATCCCGCCCGCCGAGACTCGCACGGCTCACGTACTTACGGCATCGGCGACTGCACGCCAAACGTGCTGGAGATAAAAGATGAGCTGTTGCAGAAAGCCGACATCGTGATGTTGAAGCTATCGCCTATGCTCGACTGGCACAAAGCCATCCGTGACCTGGGCGAGCCATATATAAAAGAGGTACACATCGTCAGCCTTCACAACGAGTGCAAGGAACTGATCCTGATGATGAGCGCGAGGCGCGACAGTCGTGACAGTCGCGTGAAGGTGGTATGCACCAACATCCTGCCGGATGGCAGCTACCAGCTTTTCCAGTTCTCTTCACCCCTCTCACCTCTTCCTTCTTCCATCAGCCATCTTCCATCAGCCTACCTCTACGAGCCCAATGCCTCGATCATGAAAGCAGGCTGCTTCGCGGAAGTGGCGCGAGCGTTCAACGTCAGTCAGCTGTCAACAAACAGCCATCTGTTTACCTCTGACGAGCAAATACCGGGCTTCCCCGGCCGAAAGTTCCGCATCACGGCGGTGTCTACGATGAACAGGCAGGAGTTGAAGCGAGCACTCCGCGACATCCACGAGGCCAATATCACTGTCAGGAATTTCCCGATGACGGTGGCCCAGCTGCGCAGTAAGCTGAAAATAAGCGAGGGTGGCAGCGATTATATTTTCGCTACCACCCTCGCTGACGGCAAGCACGTGCTGCTTGTTACTCTTCCACTTCGATGATTTCCTTCACCACCTTGATACCTTCGGCATCAATGATGACGCAACGGTTCTTGTCGTTGTCGGCAAACGGCTGTACGGTGTCGCCCTTGGAATCAACGGTGATGATGGAACCGTCGACACCGTATTTCGACGTCAAGTCCTTCTTGAACTGCTCGGCACGCTTGGCGGCATAGACGCTGTTGATGCGGGCATTACCCGTTCCCTTGTCGGCATAGCCCACGATGTTGATCTTCACATTCTTGTTGCCTTTGGCAAACTGTGCCACCTGTTCCATGATGGCACTGGGCAGTTCGTTTTCGCTGACGCGGATGTTATAGAACACCTCCTTGTGCAGCTTCACGTTCTCTTCGCGGGTCACTTCCTTCTTCACCTTCTCCTTGGTGATAACGGGGGCGGGAACCACATCGGCCACCTGCTGCTCCACCACCTCCTCTACGATAGGCACAATTGTAGGAGCGGGCTTGGCATAACGCTTGCCGAACTTCACGTTCACGCCCAGCATGGCGGTGAACATCCAGTCGTCGGAATTGTTGGTCTTGGAATTGAAGCGGTCGTTGAGTGAGTTGGCATTCAGCTCAAGAGAAAGACCTACGATCTTGGTCTGATCAGTCTCCAAGCGCAGACCGGCACGCAGATTGTGGCTCAGGCGATTCTTGTCCCATGCCAACGGCGTAGCGTCGGCAGGCAGGTTCAGTGCCTTCAGCTCATCATTGTCCCAAGCATAGTTCAAACCGATACCGCCCAAGAGGATGACGTTCAGGGCGTGGCTCTGCTTCTTGCCGAACATATTGCTCAGATTCAGCATCAAGTCCAGGTCGGGAGTCACGTATTTCCACTTGTAGTACTGGTCGGTAGCAGCGAATCCACTCTTTGCCTGCCATGCGTTGACGTGCAGGCGAGCACCCACCACAGGCGAGAAATAGTGGCCTATCGACAGCGCGGCCGTCGGAGTGAACAACTTGTCCATAGGGGCATTGGTAGAGGTCAACTGCAGACCACCCTGTACTTCAACGTACGAGAACGACTTCAATTGATCACGCGTGTCTTCCTGTGCCTGAGCGGCACCTACCGTCAGTGCTGAAATAACTGCGGTAAAGAATAGCTTTTTGGCATTCATGGGTTCTATAGTTTTTTTAGTGAGCTATTGTTTGCGTGCAAAGGTACTATTTTTTTTGATATAATAATAATATTTAGCTGTTTTTTTTCTAAATGCCGTCCAATAATATGAATGAAGCCCAGAATACGGGGTCTGTGAAGTGCTCGTCCTGAATAGATTTCTGTGCCATCTTGAATGCCTGCTGGCGAGTTTTTCCTTCCATCAGATATTTGTAGAAATAGGTCATCATCAGCTCGGTAGCCTGGTCGCTGACCGGCCAAAGACTCATGAGAAGACTATGGGCACCGGCTTTCTTGAAGCTTCGCTGGATGCCAAAGACACCGTCGCTACGAACCTCGCCCAAGGCTGTCTGACAGGCAGAGAGCACCACAAGGCCCACATTGCCCAGATCGACCTGTGCTATTTCGCGTGCCGTCAATATGCCGTCCTCCAAGTCCTTGGGGAGTTTATTACCCCTTAGCCTGTAGTTCGCACCCGACATCAGGAGTCCGGAATAGTTCAGCATATTATCCAGGTTGTCCGTCTGTTCATTCAGGAATACGAGTTGGTCCTTGCGTTCCTTGATCTGATTTCTGGAGAAAGAGAAGCCGTGAGTGGCAATATGGATGATGGAAGGACTGGTACCACCCAGTCTCTTGAAGGTTTCCTCAATACCGCTGTTTTCCATGAAGACTTGAGGCTCAATGCCATTCTGAAAGAGCTGATCTGCAATAAAGGATGCTTCGCGCCTTGTTCCTGGCAGGTAATGTACGGAGCCTCGCACCGAGAGCGAGTCGAGTGTGCGCTGCATACCGGCCACATATTCCGGGGCATCAACATTCTCGTAGGCCAGCAGCGTGGGGTCTTGCGGATGTTCGCTCAGCAACTTGTCGTGCTGTTCTTGCAACTGTGCCTCGTCCATGTCGTAGACCAGTCCGCCATAGATGACGGCTGAACGGATCTTGTCAGCAGGCTTTCTCTGAGCCAGCGACTTGGTCGACGACAGTCGGTAGAGGTCATAGAGATCGCCGATACGGTGCTGGGCATCACATGGCAGGTATTCTATGCCAACCTGATAGAACATATTCGAAGGTGAGAAATAAATGGTATTGACACCTTGCAGATGGCGCATGATGGGTTGCCACAGCAGACTGCCGAAGCGGGGGTCGTTATAGATATGGTTTATGCCGGCTTCGTCTTTCAGGGCTTGTTCAAAGGTCATCCCCTGATAGGAGATGTCCTTGAGATCGGCATCAGAGAAAAGACGTATGAGCTGGGGTGAATCACTGTCCTTTCGAAGCAGTAGAGCCAGATAGGTGGTTCCCATGCCTTGGATGTAGATATCCGTAAACTCTATGGCTGCCTCATTGTCTTTCAATGATTCTCTGACCTGATTGGTCGTAATGGAGAGGTTCTCCGTGAAACTGCCGAACTCTTTACAACCACGCACCAGTGCTCGTTCCAATTGATAGATGTCCTCGTTGATCTGCTTAAGTTCCGTCTCATCACGTTGGCCTACTGGCAACTTGTAATAGTCGTTCTTGTTTTGCTTCAGCAGTTCCAGTTGCGTGTATTTCTCAAGGAGTGTCTTGTCGCCGGTTCTTTTTAGCAGGTTCTTGAAGTCGATATCGGAATTAAGCAGGAGTCCTTTTGTAAACAAGATGGAGTTATATGCCTCTGTTGTCATCATACTGTTGTCTGCAGAGGCATCACGGTTTAAATACGCCATCATGGGAGCACTCCTGAATACGAAGTCCTTCTGCTCCCAAAAACTCTCGCGCTCTTGGGAGGTAAGATGCAGGAAATTGGTGCGTACCTGTTCCGACTGTACAGACAGGGCCTTTTGGAAATTCTGGCAGGCCTCTTCTTTTTGCCCAGCCTTCATCTGATAGACAGCAAGGTTGTAAAGAAGTGGGACGTTTTCAGGATGGTTTATGTCCAGAATCCTCTGGTGCAGATCAACTGCCTTTTGTGCTGTTTCAATGGCCTGTTGAACGCTGTCCCTCACAAATTCAAACAGGGCATTGTTGGCCATGATACGCGCATAGATGGCACTGGCGGTGTCGCCCAGTTCCTCATACATCCTGAGAGCTTGCTGCCCATAGCGGGTGGCCAGGTCGAAGTTGCTGGCATTATAATACAATACAGCACTGCTGTTCAAGGCCTGGGCATAGTTAAAGCTCGCTCTTCCTCGTTTGCGGAAGATGTCGAGTGACTGTTCCACAGTAGCCAGGGCCTGCTCCTTGTCGCCATTTGAGAACTGGTAACTGGCAAGTACTCCTAAGGAATAGGCTATGTTGTTGCTGTCCTTACGATGGACATACACGTCAAGGGCTTTCCGTTCGTGCTCTATGGCGCGAGGATAGTTTCCGTTAGATGCAAAGGTATAGGCCTGCTTGGAAAGCGACTTTGCGTATTTTATATTGTCCTGTCCGTCAACCGACCGGCTCAACTTGTCGGATTCATGTGCATATTCATTGGCCTTTTCCAGATTGCCAAGTCCCTGATAGGCAGCCGACAGTTCGCTGGTACAGCGTATGTAGTCAGGACTCTTCTTGGTGGCGGTGGACTCAATGATAGGCAGGGCCTGCTCCAATAATTCCGCTGCCTGCTGGTATTTATACAGATGGGTATGGAAAGTGGCCATATTGACCAGAATCTTTCCGTAGGCCAAGGTCTTGGTACGTCCTTCTGCCTCGTAATATTCCTTGGCGGTCTCTATATATTCCAATGCCTGCTCATAGTCTCCAATTTTTGAGAGGCGGATAGCATTGTTGTTGAGTACGTTGGCACCGCTGATCTTGTCTTTCTCAAAACGCTTCCTGGCTTCTTTCAGTGCCTTTTTCAGTAGTTTGTTGGATGAAATCCTGTTTCCATCCTGAGAATAGAAGACAACGAGAGCATTCAGCGCATTGGCATATTCTATCGTTCCTTTTTTCATGTTCTTTACAGCCTGTTCGCCTAAGCCGATAGCTTGCTGATAGTCGCCCTCCAGACCCCTGGCAGCATAATAACCGGCTTGGTTGGCCTGTGCAATGCAATAGTAGTTATGTTTCTCGCCAAACTTCTGGAGAAGCATCTCCAAGGCTTGGTTGCCTATTTCAATGGCTTGGCTGTAATCGCCCTTGCGTGCATAGAGTGATGCCAGATCACTGGTGGCAGCTGCCCACTGCGCATAGGTACAGTCGGGTGCCTTCTTACGTACTTCAATCACCTCATTCTGCAACTCGATGGCTTCACCAATCCTGCCTTGTCCTGCCCTGCGTTGTGCGAGCCAGCTGATGATTTCGGAATATTCGAAATTGCCCCCGAAAGCCCCCTCTTTCATATCATGACGATATTTTTGGGCAAGACTATCGGCCTCGTTGATACGCCCCTTCTTAATGGCTTTCCTTGTGTCATCAGCCAAGCGGTTCAACTCCTTGGTCTGGGCAAACATGTTGATTGATGCCAGACAACAGAAAGCCAGAATGAGGAACAACGGATTTCTTTTCATACTCTTGACTTTTCAATGAAACATATTACCTCCTGATGATCATGTATTTCGGAGAACGACGCATCTTGAGGCTTTCTTTTTTCACATAGCATTTGGCGGGAACGGCAACGGGCATACACGACATCTTCAAGACGGGGAAAAGCTGCAAGGAGTCGCCCGACTCATCAGAGAGCATATCCTCATCACCACGGTATACGGCCGTGGTTCTGCCTGCAGCGATACCTTCGTTGAACCCGTTTCCAGAAAGGTTCTTCATCACAAAGTCAAAGTACTTTTTCGGCATAGGCACACTCTTGGCATTTTGGTTGCCGACAAGGCTCTTCACCGAACCGGCACACTGGTTACGCAGGGTAATCATGGTGCTGTCCTTGATGCTGACCATTTGGAGTTCACTGCCTTGCGTCAGTGATATAATATCCTTCTCCTTGATAGCATCCGTTTCCTTCAGCACCTCTTTTTGAACGCTTCTCCCCTTTCTCACTGTTTTGCATACCTCTCCTTTGATCTTGAACACCTTGTAGTCCACATCTTGTGCGGAAAGAAGGAGTGGGACAAGCAGGAGCAGGCATAGAGCAAGTTTTGTTTTCATCATGATATTTCTTTTTTTATTCTTCTTCGTCTTCATATTTCTCTTCATCGGAATGAAGCAGTTCCTTGGCATATAGCGAATGCTCGCAGGGCTTTGTAAGCCCCATTTTCCGAAGATATACAAGCCATGCCTTGAAAATCAGCCGCCCTTCTTCTATGAAGGCAATGGTACCAAGAGCCAGCCATGTGTTGACATAGATGGCATGCCTGACGTAGAGCCAATAGGTGAAACCGGTAAAGATGATCATGAAAATGAAGGCTATGATCTTGTCGTAAATCTCGCTTTCGGTAAAGAACTCCAGGAACAGCAGCCTCCTCGATTTGAATAGCCGGGGCACTCGCATGTTGATAAACCACGACATGAAATACTCAAAGGCATTCATCAGATAGCCGGCTATGATAGCAAAGATAACGACCCACAACGTGTTGCCATACCACACATGGCTGCCGTAAGTCATGGTGTTGATGGTATGTGCAATGATTTCTATGCCGGGTATTTCACCGATGGGCGTAAAGTGTTTGTCGCTCTCCTCCCTGTATGCCCCCAGCAACACGTATCGCCCTTCTATGAGATGGCGGCTATTGGGCAGGTCGCGATAGTTTATGACATCGAACGAAACGGCATCGTAATTGATGGTGTATTCATTGCGCCGGTTAGGCACCACCTTGTCGCCCGTCATCTTCTCCACCATCTTGGCAGGCAGGGAACAGACGGTGTCGGAACCAATGGTCAGATAAACGGGATAGGTAGACAAACTGGTAGATGGATTTCCTGTGATGTTCACACTCCCTTCCTCCAGCCCCACCATATCTGAAAAGAACGAACGGGTGATATAGGTATAATCGTTGGAGCTCCAGTCGTGGCTGCTCAGTTTCTCGGCCATAACGATGGGGATTTGCTGCGAGGCAGCTTTAAAAGCTTCAATAAGGTCGAAGTCGGCCTGGGGATTGTCCGAAGGATACTCAAAGATAATGTCAACACCCAGCACGGCAGGTTCCATCTCTGCTATCTGACTGACGACGATGGCCATGGAGTCACGCTGGCGTGCTGTCAAATCGGTGATGTCCACAATACTGATTTGCTGGCTCCGGCTCTTTTCTCCGATGTTGTTGATCTGATAATACACATCCATCATCGACAAATCCAGCACTTTTTCCACGGGATCCAGAAAATCCAGACGCTTAATGACCGTAAACAGTACACATAGCACAGCGACAGTCAGTACTGACACGAAAAAATTATCGATATGGAGTACGATTCCAAGTATTTTTCTTAATAGTTTCATAGACACGTTTGATTTTCGAAATGCAAAAATAGGGTAAAAAGTTAAAAAAAAAGAATGTTTGCGCATTTTTTTTAAAAAAAACATTACCTTTGTCCTTTGTAATATTAAAAGATGAGAGAATATGTCAGCTATAGAGATTAAACGTGTGACGGACAAACGCGGTCTGGACGCTTTTATTCAGTTGCACTATGACTTGTATCGTGGCAACCAGTATGATGCACCCAACCTGTATAGGGATGAACTCAGGACTTTGAGCCGCGACAAGAACTCGGCCTTCGAATTCTGCGATGCCGAGTATTTCCTGGCTTATAGAGACGGAAAGGTAGTGGGACGTGTGGCTGCTATCATCAACCATCGTTACAACAAGCAGTGGCAGCGACCCTGCGTGCGCTTCGGATGGCTCGACCTGGTTGACGACGCGGAGGTGATGCGCGCCCTGCTGAAGGCTGTAGAGGACTACGGGCGAGGGAAGGGCATGACGGAGATCATAGGGCCGCTGGGATTCACCGACATGGATCCCGAGGGAATGCTCACCAAGGGATTCGACCAACTGGGCACTATGGCCACCCTCTACAACCATCCTTATTATCCAAAGTTGATGGAGCAGATGGAAGGTTATGAAAAGGACAACGACTACGTAGAATACAAGGTCTTTGTACCCAAGGAGGGAATGCCCGAGAAGATGAAGCGCGTAGCAGAGCTTTGCATGAGCCGCTATAACCTCCACGTCCACAAGATCAGGAAAGAGGATGTCTATGGTCCCCTGAAATACGGTCATCGCGTCTTTGATGTCATCAACAAGACCTTCGGCCACCTCTATGGCTATTCGGAGATGTCAGAGAAGCAGATGGACGAATATGTGGATATGTACTTCAAGTTCATCGACCTGGAACTGCTCTGCATCATTGAGGACTGGAACACCCCCGACCACGACTGCGTGGGCGTGGGCATCACCATCCCCTCGCTGACCAAGGCACTGCAGAAATGCCGCAACGGCAGGCTCTGGCCCTTCGGATGGTGGCATATCGTCAAGGCACTGAAGTTCAAGAAGACCGACGTGGTAGACTGCCTGCTCATCGGCGTGCTGCCAGAGTATCGTACCAAGGGTGCCAACGCCCTGCTGTTCTACGATCTCATCCCCATCTATCAGAAGTACGGCTTCAAGTGGGGCGAGACCCACGTAGAGATGGAGACCAACGGCAAGGTGCAGAGTCAATGGATGTACTTTGATCACGAGCAGCATAAAAGGAGAAGGTGCTATAGAAAAAGCCTCACCCCCAGCCCCTCTCTCGGGGGAGAGGGGAGTAAATAGTTACTATGACACCAAACTAAAGAACAGAAATAATTGGTGGCTCCAGAAGTATCATAACGAGCCACAACAACAGCAGAACGATCTGTGGCGTACGGAATTCCTTGAAAGCAATGGCTTCCGAGTGATGCGATTCAGTAACGATGACGTGATCTACGACCTGTCGGCAGTCATCAATCACATAAAAGAAGAATTATCAAAAACCGAGAATGAACGATGAATGATCTCGAATCAGAAAAACTAACCACTCCCCTCTCCCCCGAGAGAGGGGCTGGGGGTGAGGCTTACAATGACGATAATATCCGCACCCTTACTGGTACGGAGCATATTCGCTTGCGTCCTGGTATGTATATCGGTCGACTGGGCGACGGCTCACTGGCAGAGGACGGTATCTACGTGCTGCTGAAGGAAGTCATCGACAATTCTATCGACGAGTTCAAGATGAAGGCCGGCGACCGCATTGAAATCAATGTGGACGATAATCTGCGGGTCTCTGTGCGCGACTACGGTCGCGGTATCCCGCAGGGCAAGATGATAGAAGCCGTCAGCGTGCTGAACACGGGTGGTAAGTACGACTCCAAGGCATTCAAGAAGTCTATCGGTCTGAACGGTGTGGGTGTGAAAGCCGTGAATGCACTGAGCAGCCATTTCGAGGTACGCTCCTATCGCGACGGCAACGTGCGCAAGGCCACATTCGAGAAGGGAAAGCTGGTGAGCGATGCCACAGAGCCTACCGACGATGAGAACGGCACCTATATCTATTTCGAGCCCGACAATACGCTGTTCCTGAACTACCAGTTCCACAACGATATTGTGGAGACGATGCTGCGTAACTATACCTACTTGAACACCGGACTGGCCATCATGTACAACGGCCGGCGCATCCTTAGTCGCCGCGGACTGGAGGATCTGCTGAAAGACCGTATGAGTGCCGATGCCCTCTATCCCATCATCCACCTGCAGGGCGAGGATATCGAGATAGCCTTCACCCATGCAAACCAATATGGTGAGGAGTATTACTCCTTCGTCAACGGACAGCACACCACGCAGGGCGGTACCCATCAGAGTGCCTTCAAGGAGCATATTGCCAAGACCATCAAGGAATTCTTCCAGAAGAACTTCGAGTATGGTGACATCCGTACGGGTATCGTGGCCGCCATTGCCCTGAACGTAGAGGAACCGATGTTCGAGAGCCAGACGAAGATCAAGCTCGGCTCGCTGACCATGGCTCCCGTGGTCGCTGGTTTGCCAAGCGACACCCCGCCCCCCGTCAGCATTAATAAATATGTGGGCGACTTCATCAAACAGGAGGTGGACAACTACTTGCATAAGAATGCTGATGTGGCCGAGGTGATGCTCCAGAAGATTCAGGAGAGCGAGAAGGAGCGCAAGGCGATGGCGGGCGTCACCAAACTGGCCCGTGAGCGTGCCAAGAAAGCCAACCTCCACAACCGCAAGCTGCGCGACTGCCGCATCCACTATAGCGATACGAAGAACGACCGCAAGGAAGAGTCCTGCATCTTCATCACCGAGGGTGACTCTGCCAGCGGCTCCATCACCAAGAGCCGTGACGTGAACACGCAGGCCGTCTTCTCTTTAAGGGGAAAACCCTTAAACACATTCGGCCTGACGAAGAAAGTGGTCTACGAGAACGAGGAGTTCAACCTCCTGCAGGCCGCCCTCGACATCGAGGAAGGTATGGACACGCTGAGATATAATAAGGTGATTGTGGCCACCGATGCCGATGTCGACGGTATGCACATACGCCTATTGATCATCACATTCTTCCTGCAGTTCTTCCCCGAACTGATTCGCGAGGGCCACGTCTATGTACTCCAGACCCCACTCTTCCGCGTGCGTAACCGTCGCACGAAGATACGCAACAAGCAGATTCTGGCCGACGAGGACGCAAAGGGTGGGAAGAAGAGCGACTTCATCGTACGCTACTGCTATAGCGAGGAGGAGCGTGTGAATGCCATCCGCGACTTAGGCCCCGACCCCGAGATTACCCGGTTCAAGGGTCTTGGCGAGATTTCACCTGAGGAATTTGCCGGGTTCATCGGTCCTGACATCCGATTGGAACAGGTCACCCTGCATAAGACCGACCAGGTGCAAAAGCTCCTGGAGTACTATATGGGTAAGAACACCATGGAGCGTCAGAACTTTATCATTGACAATCTGGTGATCGAGGAAGACCGTCCGGAAGAGGATGAGTAAACAACCGCAAAAGTATCGTCGTTAACTTCGATAACTTCAGAAACTTGAATTATGACAGATACCAACCCATCTGAAACGAGAAAATATCCCTGGGAAGTCGATGTTGCCGTATTGCTCCTGTTCTTCAACCGCCCAGAGACTTTCCGTCAGGTTTTCGAACAGGTACGCAAGGCCAGGCCGTCGCGGCTGTTCCTCTATCAGGACGGGCCGCGGGACGAGCGCGATATGGCAGGCATCGAGGCGTGTCGCGAAATAGCCTCGCATATAGACTGGGAGTGTGAGGTACACCGGCAATATCTGGAACACAACCAAGGGTGCGACCCCTCTGGCTTCCGTTCCCACAAATGGGCCTTCTCGCTTGCCGACAAAGTGATTGTGCTGGAAGACGATACAGTGCCGTCGGTCTCCTTCTTCCGTTTCTGTAAGGAGATGCTCGACCGTTACGAGAACGACGAACGGGTGATGATGATATCCGGCTTCAACATCGATGAAGTCAGCACTGATGTCCGTGAGGATTACTTCTTCACATCGGTATTCTCTATCTGGGGATGGGCTTCATGGCGGCGCGTTGCCGACCTGTGGGACAGCGACTATTCCTTTATGAAGGACGAATACCATATACGGCAGTTGAAGGCATTGGTTAGCCAACGACGCTATCGCCCGGACATCTTGAGAATGTTCAAGGACCACAGTATGTCGGGAAAGGAATTTTTCGAGACTATTTCCTGGGCTGCCATGCTGCTCAACTCCGGTCTTACCATCCTACCTTCCAAGAACCTTGTCAACAATGTCGGATTACAGTCGGACTCCACTCATTTCTCTGCCTCGTTGAAAACGACACCCCACAAGCTGAGACGGGTCTTCACCATGAAGCGGATGGAGTTGGAATTCCCCTTGAACCACCCCAGACATACCATAGAGCACATTGATTACAAGAAGCGACTCTACCGGGTTTTCGCCTGGGGGCATCCCTGTATCAAGATAATGTATTCCCTTGAGGAACTATGGCTGAACCTCCGCTATGGTAATTTCCGCAACATTGCGAAAGCCGTGGTGAAGCGAATCAAGAAATGGACAGGGATGTTCAAGTACGCGTAGCTGATTATTCACTTTTTGGCAAAAGGAGAAACCAGTCACGAAGGATGCCTTTGTAGCGGTTCTGTGAGTCGGCTACAAGCATGAGAAGGCCTGGCGACGGTTGACAGAGCCCTTCATAGTTGGCAAAGCGACGGTTGAAGAGGTTCATGTGTGTGCGGAACTCCTTGACAAGACGTTTCTCTAAAAACTGTTCTTCGGCAGGCCATACTTCATAGATTCGGATAGTGGTTGAGGCCCCCAGTTTCAGTCGGGGGATACGGATCTGACGTTCCAGTACGAGGAGTCGCCCATCATCGAGTGCACAGAGTTCTGAGACACCATAGGTGTGCTTGCTGCTGATGGGCGCATCTTGCTGGTAGAGATATTGCCGCAGTGGCTTCAGGTTGTCGCCGAACGACTGGATACGGAGCATGGAGTCTCCCTTCAGCGGGTGTTCGCTTGTGGTAAAGAACAGGTGGTCTTTGGCATTGTAAGTGAGCGACTCAAGCCCATAGTTGGCACCAGCCTGTTTGAAGATCTCTGGCATTTCCAGCCTTTGTCCAGTGCGCTGTCCGTCAAGGTTGTATTCAAAGACCTCATTGTCCTTCTCGCCAGAGATGAACACGGTGTTCGTGGAAGGCCGGTAGCAAATGCCCTCCATGTCCCTGTTGGGCAGTCCGCTGGAGCGGAAGCCCTCGTTCTCCACCTCCGTGATGCGTCCCTTCACAGTGTCGATTTCAATGCGGAACACGTAGAAACCGTCTTCCTCTGACTTGTCGCTCACCACCGCATAGCGGTTGTTTCCCAAAGGGGCTATCCCGCTATAGTTGCCCGGCGGCAACTGGTGGTGGAAGCGTTGTGGACGCTGGCCTTTGGCGGGTATTATTCCAAACAGCATGGCGTATGTCAGGATAATGGTAAAATACCATTTCAGGTTACCGCTCATTTCACGCGCCACACGTTAAGCACTATGCCGTTGATGATGGTTCCCTTGATGCCGGGGCCTTCGAAGGTGCCGCCAGTAATGGGGATCACAGTGCGCCGGCCGTGCTGGGTGTTGTTGATGGCAAAGGCCTCGCCCAGTGTTACTTTCAGTTGAAGGGCGAACTCCAGTTGTGGGGTGTCTTTGGGTGTCTCTACTTGTGCGCTGGCATTCATTGTGAGGATGGCCAGCATGATGGTGAATAGCAATTTCATAGTCTTTTGTTTGTTAATGTTTATTTGTGGATGATGAATTAGTCTGTTGTTCCCAGCCTGCAAAGATAATCCATTTTACTGAAAAAAAGAGAAAAATACTTCTGTTTTTCAAAAAAACATCGTAACTTTGCCGCACCATATTATAATATATTATAAAAGAAGGTGTGTAAAAACACGTGAATCATATTAGGACAATGATGTTGAAGAAAGGTTTTGTAGCCGCAACGGCAAGCGTAGCAGTCATGCTGTTGAGTGCCTGTTCTTCTGACGATGAGGTCAGAGTGTATAGCGATGAGGAGAAGCTGTCGAATGCAGCCACTGTACTGGAGATTGACTCTATCGACCCCAACCAGGACTGGAAGATGACTGCCAATGCCAGTGCTGCCATTACCATTATGGGTGATTACGGCGAGACCTATGCGGTGACCATCTACAGCAACGACCCCTTGGCCGATGGTATGGGCTATGTGCTGGCAGAGGGTGAGACGGAGAGCGGCGGCACCTTTGAGGCCACGTTCGAGTATCCCTCGGCCGACTCACGCCTGATGGTTGGCGTAGCCGATTATAACGGCTATACCACCTATCGTTACGTACCCATTGTCGACGGTGTGATGAAAACCGTCATCGGTGAAGTTGCTGAGGCTCGTTCAGCCCGCTCGATGGCTGCACCCAGTGTACCCCATCTGAGCAATATCCCCGATCAGGCATATGTGAACACCTATCTGGAGGGTGCCGTGGAACCCAATGATGCCAATATATATGACAACTACAAGGCATGGGTTGACGGTGAGGCAGGGCATTACGTCATGGGCGAGTTTACTGTCAACGAATCGGAACTGCAGGGCGATGATAAGACGTGGTGGGTAGATAATATCCAGAAGTTCACCTGGTGGCAGTTCGACTCTTACGGCGTGAGCTCCCGTGAAGAGGCATGGGAAATTGTCAAACAGCGTTGTATTGAAAGTGGCCGAAGCAGTTGGCTGAAATGGGTGGATGGCACTGAAGGACACTGGGTCTATGGTGCCAACTACGTAGACCATTTCAAGATTACCGGCACTTGGGACAAGGCCATCAATGTGGTGGCTACCGAGGGCTTGACCGATGGCGTTCCCAACCACTGCGAGCGCACGGTGGTGGTCACGGGTACATGGAACCTGAACGACAACAACCAGCGTGTGGGCAGCCGCGGCCTGATTATCGTGGCCAATGGCGGTACGCTGAACATCCCAAAAGACAGACAGTTGGAACTGGTGAACCAGTCACGATTGGTGGTGATGCCCGGCGGTACGGTGAGCGGAGAGGGCCAGATCCTCGTGACCAACGGCAACGATACTGGCTACGAGAACTATAATGGCGGTACCATCAACGTGGGTGTCTTCAATAATAATTTCGGAAAGTTCTACAACTACAATAAGTTCATGGCCAACGAATACCGTGCCGGTGGACAGGAGAGCAACTTTTATAACCACGGCATCGTGAACATCGACCATTCGGCCGTCTATAATAACGACTGGTACACGGCCAAGAATGCGCCCAACGCCCGTATCTTCAATGCCTGTCAGTGGTACTGCAAGAACGATATGTCGGCACGTAACATCGAGATGACGGCAGGCTCGTATATGTACGTAGGCCGCGAACTGGTGATGAGCAGCAGCAACGACGGTACTTCTGACCCTACCTACGTCAGTCTGGCTTCTGGCTCTCTGCTCTGTGCCGGGTGGCTCAACAACAACGGTACCACGTGGATTGGTCCTACCAGCGGTCTGGCTGTCGTGGAGTTTGATAAGATCAAGTACCTGAACTGGGATGGCGAAGGCCCGTTGGCCAGTGGCTACTTTGCTAACAACATCGCCGTGAGCGTGGAGACCAAGGACAACTACTGCATGGGAAAGACCAAAGAGAATGCCTATCAGGCTTTCCAGAAATATGTGGCCAACGGACTGGGCACCAACGGCAATACCACGGTGGTGGGCAATGGCGGCGTGGTGATGGTCAAGCAAGGCAAGGCCAATATCGTCATTCCTGGCAGCAACGAGTTTGTCAGGGGCGAGAAGGGCTGCTGTCCCGGCTATACCGGCACCCCGCAGGAAGAAGGCGAGAACCGTCCTGCTGTATGGACCTATGCCTTTGAGGATACCCCTCTTGGCGACTACGACATGAATGATGTGGTGCTGAAGGTGAGCTACCACTACGATGAGAAGACCAAGAAGGTGGACAAGACGATGCTCGACGTGACGCTGTGCTGCACGGGAGCCTCACTCAGCCTGAAGGCTTATCTGGGCAGTCAGGTACTCTTTGGTGGCAAGGAGGTGCATGATTTCTTAGGACAGAGAGCTGGTCAGCTGATTAACACCGGTGTGAACGCTGACGTGGCAGTGGCTACGGGCTATATCCAAACCCCGGAAAACTTCTCGTTTGCCGATGCCGACTTCTGGATCGACTCACCGGTTGTAGTGGGCGGCGTGCATATTTCCAAGAAAGGACAGGATCCCCACGGCATCGTGATTCCGTCGGACTGGGAGTGGCCTATTGAGTATATCTGCATCAAGGAGGCCTATCCCAACTTCGTGGAGTTTGCCAAGGATGCCTCTACTACCGATGAGGCTGTGAAAGGATGGTATAAGAAGACAGACACCAATCCCGTAGCCAATAGGGTTTACAGGGTAGAATAATCAGAAAAGCAGCCTTTGCAAGGGCTGCTTTTTCTGTTACTGCTGCGGGTCGTAGACTTGCGACTCAGTGGGGTAGAGCCACCAGTCCTGCGACTTAGTATGGTCGCGTCCCCATTCTCCGAAGGAATGACCGTAGCGGCTGTAGGCTCCTGTGCTCTCGCCGTTGCGGTAGCGACCCAGAAACATACCCTCCACGGGGTATCGGAATTGGCCGTCGGGTACCATCAATGCCCAAGGCACCATATCGTCCTCGCTGCCCGGACCGTTGGTGTAATGCCAGAGAGCCTCGTCGTATTTATAGGTGAAGGTATGCACCTCAACCACCATTCCGTTGCTGCTGACCATGATAAAGGGGTCGATATCCGACAGTTGGAGATACGAGGCATCGATGCCCTCCTTTAAATAAATATAGTACGTGCGCGAGACGGTTGGGGTATTGACACTCTCGCCCTTCACCTCGTAATTGCGCGTGTTGTAGAACATACGAACTACCTGACCATATTCTTCGTCGCTGTTCATGCACCAATGGGCATCGTCGAAGAGGAAGAGCACCGCCGAACCGTCACGTCCACCGGCAAAGACATTGTCGTTGTCAATGAAATAGCGCTCGTTGGGATAGCCCTCGTCGAAACGGCGGCCACCGTCAATGGTCACCTTCTCCACATCAGAGGCACTCAGCTGAGGGAAGCGGATGGCAGCACCAATCTGGATAGTAGCCCCCACGGCCGCAAGGGTGACGGTGAGTTTCAGCACATTCTTCGACTGCGGTTGTTGCGAGATGCGCAGCACCACATCGTTGAAGTCGAAATCGCCAGGGTAGGGGTAGTCTTCCTCAAACAGATACGTAAAGACCTGACCCACGGGCCTGCTCATCATCAGTCGGTCGCTGACCATGCGTGAGCCACCTATCACCACGTCGCTTTTGTCCTCAACGGGTATCACGTAGTATTTCCCCTGACTGTTCACGGCAGCTGCCCAGAATTCTGTTTTCGTGGCAGGTACCGAGAATGTAGGACTCACCGTGCTGCTGTCGCTGCAGAAGCGGTTGGCCAGTATTTCCACTCCCTCTGTCTCGAAAGGATTGCCGTCGAGCACCTGCACATTGGTAATGTCGGGATCGTCAACCTGAACCTTGATGCGAAGGGCCCTCTCCTTGAGCAGGTTCCAGTCCTGTTGCTGGTCTACGGTGTCAACCAGGTAGTTCTTCTGAACTATCTCGCGGAATTGATCGTAGTCATATTTCCTGCACGATTCCATCGCCATCACCATCAGTAGGGTGAGCGCCGGAATCAGCCATATCCTTGATAATTTGGTCATTAGTTCGCGATGTTTTCGTTTTGTTGGCGAAATTACGAAAAATAATGTTTTCCAGCCTCATGCTGTCACGCTTTTTATAGACAGGAGTGTGTATTTTCAAACTTTTTAACGCATAGTTCGGATATACAGGTTAAAAAATGAGTAACTTTGCACCCAGATTTTAATATTAAAGTTTTTTATGAAGAATTTTTTGATGACAGGAATGATTGCCGTGTCCGTGATGGGTATGGTAAGCAGTTGTTCGCACGATGACAGTTCATCGGACTATGACGAGGTGACGAACAATTATATCAGCGCATTTAACAGAACCTTTGGCGAGCCTGCCGGCAATCAGGATTGGGGCTTCGATCAGGTGGGAGTGAGTGCTTCCCGCATGACGCGTGCCATCAATCCCACTTACGATTTCGACAGTGCCATCCCCAAGAGACCTACTACTACCGAAATGAGTGGCGACAAGTTCAAGACCAATGTCGATGACATACCTGCCTATACCAGCATCAACGGTGGTAATGGCTATGCCACTGGTGTGAGCTATATCACAGGCAGTGTCAATGTGAACATCTGGGGCGGTGGCGGTACAGCTGAGAACGGCTGGCAGAACTCTGGTGGCGAGGTCTATTTCTATGGCGATTGCGATCTCTCAGGTAAGAATGTATACATTGCTGACAACACCACTATTTATGTTGTAAAGGATGCCAACGTGACGCTCGACAACGGTTTCAGTCAGAACTGTAAGGTCTATGTCGGCGAGAATGCCAAGCTGACTATTAAGAACAACGTCAGCACGGGCAACGTGAGCTACTATCTCAAGAACGGCGGCTTCGAGGCCAAGAACCAGCTGGTGGTCAATGGCGGCCATGAGTTCTTCATCGAGAACGGACAGGTGAAGGTAGGCGGTGAATTTCAGATTGAGAATGCCACCTACTATGCCAAGAACACGCCACTCACCATCGGAGGTATGCTCAACCTGATTGTACGCGACAACCCCGCCCTGTTCTATAACGAGGGAGGCGAAATCAAGTGTACGGGCAAACTGCTCAACAACAGTTCGAAATTCTATACCGATGCCAACTCTACCTTTGCCGAGATTTCTGAGAACGGCAACTGCGTGGTTTATAATGGCGCACAGGCCAAGATGATTTCCAAAGGCGATATCCGAGTCACCACCAGCAATAGCAATGGCTCCAACGGTTCGGTGCTCATCAACGACGGTGACCTCGAGGGAACCTATCTGGGAACCGAGGGCGGTGCCTTCTTCGAAAACAATGGCGTCACCACGATTAGCGGCAACACCATTGTCAACAGCAACTACAACACATGGGTGAACAACGGCACCTACAATACCCAGTATTTCATCTATAACGCTGGTAGTAGCGAGGTCATTAACAATTGTCGGTTGTACGTCAGCGAGGATTTTGACATCAATCTGGGCGATAATCCTGGTAACAGCTCGTTCCGTATGGATAGCAATGCCGGCGTGGTGACCAAGAACCTCAATGCAGGAGGTGTGTTCACCTTTAATAACGGCACCTTCAATGGTGGACCGTTCTATATCTACATGAACTCCGGTTCTGTGTTCGAGGTTACTCAGACCGCTACCATCAACGCCACAAAGGCCGACTACGGCATATACTGTCTGGGCGACAGCTGGGCAGTGCTCCATGCCAATAAAATTCAGTGCGCACCAGGCCAGGAGTATCAGGGCAACAAGGTGACCTACGGCGGAAAACTGGCGGTCATCTCTGAAACCACCCACTTCCCACAGGGCAAGTCTGGACAGTACGACTATATCAACTATGCCAACGGTTTCAAGGAAGACTATATCTACGCTTCCAACTTCAATACTGGTGATCCTAATATCTCGATTGCCGCTACGGCATGTAACCCCGGTTTCAGCCGTAACAACGGAACGGTTGACCCCGACCCCGATCCCGACCCCATTACGCCCAACGTGCGTATCATTGCCGAAGACCTGACAGCCAAGCAGAACTCCGACTTCGACTTCAACGACGTGGTGTTCGACGTGACTTTCACCTCTGAGACCACTGCCACCATCACCCTGCAGGCAGCAGGCGGTACGTTGCCCCTGACCGTGGCAGGCAAGAATGTACACGACCTCTTCAAGGCCGACGAGAAGGAAATGATCAATACCAATGCACCTGCCAAGGACGGAGGCGTGAAGCGTGAGCCCGTCTCGTTCGACATCACGGGTATCAACCGTGCCAACAATGGTAAGGACATTGCCATCCACGTTTATAAAGAGGGCAAGTGGATTGAGTTGAAGGCCAACAAGGGCGTGGCTGCTGCCAAGATTGCCGTGAAGCCGGGCTTCGAATGGTGCGATGAGTATCAGGACATCCAGCTGAAGTATCCGAAGTTCAAGGAATGGGTACAGGATAAGGACATCATCTGGTACTAAAACCAGGTCGCAGTTCTATAATTGCATTCTATATCCTGTTTTTTTTCGGTGACATTTATGCGCAAATTCGTTGCCATATAGTCCATTTCACTCAGTAATATAGTCCATTTTACTCAGTAATATAGACCATTTCACTCAGTAATATGGACTATATAACCATGTGAAATAGTCCATTTTGCATTGCCAGTGATATGCTTTGTGACTTTTCTGCTTATAATATTTAATCTTGGTTTATTTTTTTTATCTGTAAGAATTCTTAATAATCTTTTTCCCGTTTTTCAGATTTATAGTGCTACATTTGCAGGCAAAAGACAGCCTAAATGTGTAAACCTATACCTCTTTTGATGGCGTTTTTGCTACTTTGTGGCACAGAGCTGTTGGCTCAGCGACGACTCGTGGTAGTCGATGTGGAGACGCTGGTACCTGTTGCCGGGGCGAATGTTGTGGGTAAGTATGGTAACTACATCACTGACTCACTGGGACTGGTATCTGTAGCAGACAGCAGTAGAACCCTTACCTTCTCCCACGTCAACTACGATGCTCGCATCATCAACTTAGATGAGCTACGCGACACCGTATTCCTTATTTCCAAGCTCCTGAATCTGAAAGAGGTTGTGGTCTTTGGCATCAACAAATCTTCTAAACAGCCAGACTACAGTGAACTGAACAAAAGTCTGAAGCTTGACCCTATTGAGGCTCAGCTGCTTGGTGCTGATCCCAGTCGTTCAGCATCGTTTGACCTCGGAAAGGCAGTCGTTTCCTTCCTGCCCAAGAGATGGCGTCCAGGCTATAAGAAGGCGCAACGTAAGGAGCGACTCAAGCAAATTCTGGAAAATTACTAATAATTAATAATGTGTTAAAAGTTTGCACAACGATGAGTTTTCTAAGAATTCTTCGTAACTTTGCCCGCAAATTATGGTATTGAATTATATCTGGATAGCGTTTTTTGTCATTGCGTTCGTCGTAGCACTGGTGCGTCTGGTGTTCTACGGCGATTTCGATGTGTTCCCTGCGATGATGGACTCTACGTTCTCTTCGTCGAAGACGGCGTTCGAGATTTCGCTGGGTCTGACGGGTGTGTTGTCGCTCTGGCTCGGTGTGATGAAGATTGGCGAGAAGGGTGGGGTGGTCAATGTGCTGTCGCGCCTGTTGTCGCCTGTGTTTGTGCGTCTGTTTCCTGATGTACCCAAGGGTCATCCCGTGACGGGCAGCATCTTCATGAATATCGCTGCCAATATGCTGGGACTCGACAATGCAGCCACGCCTTTAGGACTGAAGGCGATGGAGCAACTGCAGGAGATTAACCCGAAGAAGGATACGGCTTCGAACCCCATGATCATGTTTCTGGTACTCAACACCAGCGGACTGACGCTGATTCCCGTCAGTATTCTCGTCTATCGCGCCCAGATGGGAGCCGCCCAGCCTACGGATGTCTTTATCCCGATCCTGATAGCTACGTTCTTCTCGACCATCATGGGTGTGCTCATCACTTCTGTCTTCCAGCGTATCAACCTCTTTAACGCCACCATCATCCTGACGTTGGGCAGTGCCTGCGTGCTGGTATCTGGTGTTATCTGGGGCTTCAGTCAGTTGGATGGTGAGACGATGAACATAGTGAGCACCACAGCGGCAAACATCCTACTGATGACAATCATCATGGTCTTTATCCTGGCAGGCGTATTCAAGAAGGTAAACGTGTATGACGCCTTTATCGAGGGTGCGAAGGATGGTTTTACGACCGCCATTCGCATCATCCCCTATTTAGTGGCCATCCTCGTGGGCATCGGCGTGTTCCGTGCCTCGGGAGCTATGGACTATCTGATTCAGGGCATCGGCAATCTGGTCAATGCCTGCGGAATAGACAGCGACTTTGTGGCAGCCCTGCCTACGGCGATGATGAAACCTCTAAGTGGCAGTGGAGCCCGTGGCATGATGGTTGATGCGATGACCACCTACGGTGCCGACTCCTTCGTGGGTCGCCTGTCGTGTATCTTCCAGGGAAGTACCGACACCACGTTCTATATCCTCGCCGTCTATTTCGGTTCTGTGGGCATCCGCTATACGCGTCATGCGGTGGCTTGCGGACTGTTGGCTGACTTGGCAGGCATCATTGCAGCAATTTTTATTTCCTATTTATTCTTTGCGTAATCCCGTTATATCGTTATAACGAAATATCGAAATATTGAAAAATGGCAAACCTTAAATCATTAGCAAAAGACACGGCGATCTATGGCCTCTCAAGCATCGTAGGCAGGTTCTTGAATTATCT
>Ga0256405_10003283_pt1 | contig 33846 bp, 19 predicted proteins | sample RumenRJG_02DNA_FD_189096 | JGI IMG/M metagenome (GOLD analysis project Ga0256405, IMG submission 189096) | Bovine rumen microbial communities from Lethbridge, Alberta, Canada - RJG_02 | ecosystem: Host-associated > Mammals > Digestive system > Stomach > Rumen | place: Canada: Alberta...
CAGCTCGGGACGGCGGCGGCGCTCGGCGCGGCGGCGCAGTTCGGCGATCAGCCGGAGGTTTTCGCGCACGGGCGCGGGCGGATGCGGGAATTCGCCGAGGACGAGCGCGTGCAGGATGAAGAGCCGCCGCGCGGTCACGGGGTCGATGCGGCTGAAGTCGCGCCGGCGGCCGGGGACGATGACAAGGCCGTAGAGCGTCACCTGCTCCAGCGCGCGGACGAAGCCGTGCTCCGCGTCCCACTGCGGATCGCGGTAGCTGCGCTTGCAGATGTCGCCCGCCACGCGCTCGATCCAGCGCGGGTCGATCGTCGCCGCGTGGCGCGCGAAGAGGCGCGACGTGTCGACGAGTTCGCCCGCCATGATCCAGTCGGGCCGCTTTTTCGCGAGGATGGAGCCCGGATGGAGCGCAAAGCGCAGCGCGTGCGCGCCGCGGTATTCCGGCCGCTCGGGGTCGAGATGGCCGATCCGTCCGAGCAGGCCCGACATGAGCGCCTGGTGGAGCGCGTCAGGCCCGCCGTTGTCGTTCACGACGTCGAGCTTCAGGCGCCGGGCGAGGTCGGTCAGCTGGCGGACGAGGTTCTGCCAGTCGCGCAGCTTGGGATAGGAAAGGTACGTCTTCGTCGCGAGGCGGCGCAGCTGCGTCTGCGACAGCCGGCCCGCCTGCTCCTGCCACCAGCGCCAGAGCTTGAGCGTGCCGAGGAAGTCGGAGCCCTGCACGCGGAAGGGCGCATGCGCCTGGTCGGCGCGCTCCTTCTCGTCGACGGGCCGCCGCCGGGGATCGTCGCAGCTCATCGCCGCGACGACGGGCAGCGCCGACGGGAGCGTCGCACGGTCGGCGGCGGCGAGCAGCATGCGCGCGAGGCGCGGTTCGACGGGGATGCGCGCGAGGGCGCGGCCGATCCGCGTCAGGACGACGCGCGCGTCGCCGGACGTCCGGTCGTGCCCGATCGCGCCGAGCTCCAGCAGTTCGCGCAGGCCCGCGCGCACCATCGCCGGGCGCGGCGGATCGAGGAAGGGGAATCGGTCGATCTCGCCGAGGCGCAGGTCGAGCATCGTCAGGATCACGCCCGCGAGCGAGCTGCGCAGGACCTCGGGCGGCGTGTACGCCTCGCGCGCGCGGAAATCCTCTTCGGAATAGAGGCGGATGCAGATGCCGGGCCCGACGCGGCCGCAGCGGCCCGCGCGCTGGCGGGCGCTCGCCTGCGAGATGCGTTCGATCTGGAGGCGCTGGATCTGCGTGCGGTGGACGTAGCGCGACAGGCGCGCGAGGCCCGAGTCGATGACGGCGCGGATGCCGGGGATCGTCACGGAGGTCTCCGCCACGTTGGTCGCCAGGATGACGCGGCGCTTCGGCGACGGGCGGAACGCGCGCTGCTGCTCGGCGGCCGGGAGCGACGCGAGGAGCGGAATCACGTCGTCGCCGCGGTGGAAGGGCGAGCGCGCGAGGTGGTCGGCCGTCTCGCGGATGTCGCGCTCGCCCGGCAGGAAGACGAGCACGTCGTCGGCGGGCGGCAGCGTGCGCAGGGCGGCGGCGATGTCGCGCGGCAGGTCGGCCTCCTCGCCGTCGGCGGGCGGGCGGTAGCGGATGTCGATGGGGAAGAGGCGGCCGGGCACGACGACGGCGGGTGCGCCGTCGAAGAAGCGGGCGAACTTTTCCGTGTCGAGCGTCGCGGACGAGACGATGACCTTCAGGTCGCGGCGGCGCGCGAGGATGCGCTTGAGGATGCCGAGGAGGAAGTCGACGTTGAGCGTGCGCTCGTGCGCCTCGTCGATGATGATCGCGTCGTACGCCCGGAGGAGCGGATCGGCGCGCGTTTCCGCGAGAAGCACGCCGTCGGTCATGAACTTGACGCGCGTCGTGGCGGAGAGGGCGCGGGCGAAGCGGTGCTGGTAGCCGACGAGCGCGCCGAGGGGCGTCTTGAGCTCGGCGGCGACGCGCGTGGCGACGGTGACGGCGGCGAGGCGGCGCGGCTGGGTGCAGGCGATGCGCGCAAGGCCCAGTTCCATCGCCATCTTCGGCAGCTGGGTCGTCTTGCCCGAGCCCGTGTCGCCGCAGACGATGACGACCGGATGCGACTTGAGGAGCGACAGGATCTCCTCCCGATGGGCGCAGATCGGAAGCTCGCGGTTGTAGTTGAAGTCGATGGTGCTGTCGTTCGTCATGAAGCGAGCGAAAGTATATCATATTCCGCAATTTTTGACTTCAGACTTCGGACTTCTGACTTCAATGTCGAGGCCACGGCGGAGGGCTTTGCCGTTTCGAAGTCTGATGTCGTTCCGACGTCCGATGTCCTTTTCCCAAATCCGCGGGGACAGATCCCGCAGAAATCTGATATAATTTCACGCATGAAGATTGGACTGAAGACGATGGAGATTGGACTGAAGACTGTTGCCGTGGTGGCGCTCGCACGGACGGCCGCACCTCTGTGCGCGGATGCCGACGCCACGCTCGCGCGCGACCTGCCGCGGCCGGTCTATGCCATCGTCCTGTCGCCCGAAACCGCCGCCGAGCCGAGCTGGCGCGCGGTCGCCGACGCGCTCGCCGAGAAGCATCGCGACGAGACGTGGACCGCCGTCTTCACCGTCGCGCCGACGAACGCCGCCGCCGCGCTCCGCGCCGTCCAGCCGCGCTACGTGGCGTTCGTCCTGCGGCCGGACGAGGTGGACGAGCCGACGTTCCTCGCCCTCAAGCGCCTCATGCGCGCGCTCGACGACGACCCGTACGACGACGCCTTCTACGGCCTCGTGACGGGGCCCGACGCCGCGACCGCGCTGCGCATCGCGCGTTCGCGCGCACCGAAGGCGCCGGAACGGCTGCTGGCGACGACTGGCGTGGACGCGGACGTCGTGCCGGGGCCGGTCGCGGTCCTCTCGGACGCCTTCCCGAAGGGCGAATGGTGGGAGAAGGCGGCCGACGGCACGATCGTGCGCGCGTCCTCGACGCAGTCGCTTGCGCCCGTCTTCGCCGAGGCGTGGCGGCGGCTCGATCCGGACGTGGTGCTGACGAGCGCGCACGCGACGGAACGCAACCTGGAGATGCCGTTCTCGCAGGGCGCGATCCTCGCGAAGGGCGGGCGGTTCTACGCGACGGCGTGGCCGCCGGCGGCGGGCGACGAGCCGGTGCCGCTGGCCGCGCCCGCGCGGGAAAAGGTGTGGCTGGCCGCCGGGAACTGCCTCATCGCCAACCACGTCGCCGATGACGACATGGTGATGACCGCACTGTCGTTCGGCAAGGTGAACCAGTTCGTCGGCTACTTCAAGCCGACGTGGTTCGGGTTCGTCGGCTGGACGACGTGGCGGCTGTTCGCCGACGGCGAGCGCTCGCTCGTCGAAAGCTATTTCGAGGCGAACGAGCGGCTGCTGCGCAAGCTGGCGACCGGCGACTGGGCGGACGCGCGCGAGAAGGCGGGGCTGGAGTGGGACCGCGACGCGACGATCTTCTACGGCGATCCGCGGGTGAACGTGCGGCTGCCGGGCGCCGCCGCCCGCCGTCCAAAATAAACTTTGGCTAAGTTGTGGACGCGGCGGCGGAATCTTGCTATAATTCCGCCATGAGCATGACTTACCGATTTGCCGCCAACGGCCGGAAGGTGTCGCTTCTGGGCTACGGCGCGATGCGGATGCCGACCGTCGCCGGCGGCCACGCCAACACGTGGGTGCAGGCCGGCTACGACAGCTCCGCGATCGACCAGGACGAGCTGAACCGCCAGGTCAGGATGATGCTGGACGCGGGCGTCAACTACTTCGACACGTCGCCCGCCTACTGCCGGGGCCAGTCGGAGGCGCGGCTCGGCGAGGCGCTGGCCGCCTCGGGCTACGACCGCGGCGACTACATCCTCGCGACGAAACTGTCGAACTTCGCGCCGCAGCAGTATCCGCTCGCCGCGTCGCAGAAGATGTTCGAGGATTCGCTGCGCTTCCTGCGCACGGACTACATCGACAACTACCTCCTGCACGCCATCGGCAACGGCGGCTTCGAGGGCGCGTTCAAGCCGCGCTACCTCGACAACGGCGCGCTCGACTGGTGCGCGGAGCTGCGCGCGTCGGGGCGCATCCGCAACCTGGGCTTCTCCTACCACGGCGACCCCAAGGCGTTCGACTGGTGCCTCGCGCACCACGATCAGTACAGGTGGGACTTCTGCCAGATCCAGATGAACTACGTCGACTGGAAGCACGCGAAGGCGGTCAACGCCCGCAACCTCGACGCGGAATACCTCTACAACGCGCTGACGGAGCTGAAGATCCCCGTCGTCATCATGGAGCCGCTCCTCGGCGGCCGGCTCGCGCGCTACAACTACGCGCTCGCGAAGGAGCTCGCACCGCTCGATCCCGAGGCGTCGCTCGCGAAGTGGGCGATGCGCTTCTGCGGCACGTACCCGAACGTGATGTGCGTTCTCTCGGGCATGACGCGCACGGAGCACATCCGTGAGAACATCGCGACGTTCTCGCCGCTGAAGCCGTGCAGCGCGGAGGAGCTCGCGGCGCTCGAGCGCGCGGCGGTCGCCTACCTCGGGCAGAAGACGATCCCGTGCAACCAGTGCGACTACTGCATGCCGTGCCCGTACGGGCTCGACATCCCGTCCATCCTCACGTTCCGCAACAAGATCCTGACGGCCGAGAAGCCGCCGACCGCGAAGGCGGCGCTGCGCGACTACGCCCGCGCGGTGCCGGAGGAGCTGCGGCGCGCGGACCACTGCATCGGCTGCAACCGCTGCAAGCCGCACTGCCCGCAGATGATCGACATCCCCGCGGAGCTCGCGGCCATCGACAAGTGGATCGACGGACTGAAAGACGAGGTGCTGAAATGAAGAAGACGCTGAAAATCCTGCTGGCGGCGGCGATGGTCGCGGGCGTGACGCTCGCGTTCGTCGGCACGGGCGTCAAGGCGGTGGACGCGGCGCTGCCGTGGCTCTGCAAGATCCAGCCCGCGCCGACGTACGCATTTCTCGCCGTCCTGCTGCTGACGCCGCTCGTCGGGCGGTTCTTCTGCGGTTTCCTCTGCCCGCTTGGCATTCTCCAGTCGTTCGTCAACTGGCTGAAGGGGCCGAAGAAGCACGTGCGGCGCGTCTGCACGCGGCTGCCCGAAACGCCGGTGCAGCAGAAGGTGCGCTGGACGGTGCTCGCGCTCTACGTGGTGCTGGGCGTCGCCGGGTTCGGCGGCCTCGCGTGGGCGCTGACGCCGTATTCGATCTTCGGGAAGGCGGTTGGGTTGGTCGAACGCAGTTCGACCATCTCCACTCATGCCATCACCATTGCGCTTGCGGTCGGGCCGTTTGCGGTGGTGATGGCGCTGGCGCTGATCGGCAAGGGGCGGATCTGGTGCAACTTCATCTGCCCGATGGGGACGCTCTTCAACCTCCTGTCCCGCAGGTCGCTCCTCTGCCACAAGGTCGGGCCGGGCTGCGCGAACTGCCGCGCGTGCTTCCCGAAGCCGCCGCCGAAGGACGCGGCGAAAGACGCACCGCAGGATGCGGCGGCGGACGGCGTGACGCGGCGCGAGGTGCTGAAGGGCGTCGCGCTGCTGGCGGCGGCGGAAGCCGTGGAGAAGACGACGGACGGCGGTCTCGCGGAGGTGTCGCTCCCCGGCATTCCGGCGCGCGAAGCGTCCGTGCTGCCGCCGGGCGCGGCGCCGCGCGCGACCTTCGGGAAGCTGTGCGTCGGGTGCGGGCTCTGCATCGCGCGCTGCCCCGGCGACTGCCTCAAGCCCTCGACGGCGCTCAAGACGTTCGGCCAGCCCGAGATGGATTTCCGCTACGGTTCCTGCCGCCCCGGCTGCGCGTATGCGTGCGCCAAGGCGTGCCCGGCGGGGGCGCTCCGCGACCTGGGATCGCTGCCCAAGCGCGACGTCCACGTGGGCTACGCGGTCTGGACGCGCGAACGGTGCCTGCGCGAGACGGAGGGCGTGCCGTGCACGGCGTGTTCGCGCAAGTGCCCCTACGGCGCGATCCACCTCGTCGAGGGCTTCCCGGTCGTCGACCGCGACAGGTGCACCGGCTGCGGCGCGTGCGAGCATGTCTGCCCGGCGCGGCCGCTGCCGGCCATCCACGTCACGGGTTTCGACCTTCAGCGCGTCGTCGAGCCGATGCGCGCGGCGGAGGTCGCCGCGGCGCTTGCGCGCGAACCGGCGGCGGGCCGGACCGCGCCGCCGCTCGGACGCCGCACGGGCGCCGCGCCGCGCGGGTGAATCTTAGACTGGACTATCTGGCGTGCGGTGTGCTATACTTTCACCCATCAACAAAACCCAACAGGAGAAAAACCATGGCGATGAAGATTGACGGCGAGAAGTGTGTTGCGTGCGGCGGCTGCGCGTCGGCCTGCCCGGTCGGTGCGATTGCGGAGGGCACGCCCTACACGGTCGACGCCGAGAAGTGCGTCGATTGCGGCGCGTGCGCGGCGCAGTGCCCCTGCGAGGCGATCGCGGCGGCGTAAGCCGCGCGTCACAGCGCACAGTCAAGGCGCGGCGTTTCTGCCGCGTCTTTTTTTTTGCGCCCCGCGCGCACGCGCGATGTGCTATAATACGCACCATGTGGGAATTCATTGAAGAAACGTTGATGCTGCTGCCGTTCCTCTTCGGCACCTATCTGGTGCTGGAGGCGGTGGAGGCGCGGGCCGGCGGCGCGCTGGAGCGCTTCCTCGAGCGCGCGCGGTCGGTGGGGCCCCTCGCGGGCGGCCTCGCGGGGGCGATCCCGCAGTGCGGCGTGTCGGCGGCGGCCGCCTCGTTCTACGCGGGCGGCGTCGTGACCGTGGGGACGCTCCTCGCGGTGTTTCTCGCGACGTCCGACGAGCTGATTCCCGTCCTCATCTCGAAGCAGGTGCCGGCGGCGCTGATGGTGAAGATCGTCCTGCTGAAGGTCGCGGCGGGCGTGCTCGTCGGCTTTTCGGCGAACGCGGTGCTGACGTTCGCGCGGCACTTCCGCCGCGCGGTGTCGGTGGAGGAACTGTGCGCGCACAGCCGTTGCAGCTGCCGCGCGCACAAGGGCATCGTCGTGCCGGCGCTCATCCACACGGCGGAGATCTTCGGCTTCATCGTCCTCGTCTCGGGCGCGGTCGAGCTGTGCCTGCACTTCTTCGGCGAGGAGTCGCTCCAGGCGCTCCGGCTGAACGCGCCGGTGACGGGCGAACTGCTCGCGGGCGCGCTCGGGCTCATCCCCAACTGCGCCGTGTCGGTCGCGGGCGCGGAGCTCTACTGCCAGGGCGCGATGAGCGCGGGCGCGCTGATGGCGAGCTCGTTCACGGGCTCGGGGCTCGGGCTCATCGTCCTTTTCCGCACCAACCGCAACCTGAGGGAGAACCTCGCGATCCTCGTGACGCTGTACGTCGCCGGCGTTTCGCTCGGTCTTCTCACGGGAAATCTGCTCTAATACCGCCATGATCAAGAAACTCAACGCGCGGCTCGACCGCATCCGTCCGCTCCGCTGGTGCAAGCTGGTGGTCGGCAGCTTCCTCGACACCCACTGCTCGATGCACGCGGCGGGGCTGACCTATTTCTCCATGCTGGCGATGGTGCCGATCCTCTGCATCCTGCTCCTCGCGGCGAAGACGTGCAACATCGACGACCTCGTGCGCCGCCACATCAACGAGCGGATCGACGCGATGATCGTCAACATCGAACAGAGCCAGGACGACGAGCTCGCGCAGGTCACGGCGATGGACGAGGAGACGCGCTGCGCCCGCCGCGAGGTGGCGCAGGACCTCGGCCGCCAGGCGCGGCAGCTCTCCGACGCGCTCTTCGCGCGCATCGACCGCTTCGACGTCGGCACGCTCGGCTGGATCGGCTTCGTCTTCCTCCTGTGGACGGTCATCAGCTCGATCGGCATGGTGGAGGTGAGCTTCAACGAGATCTGGGAGGTGCCCAAGCCGCGCGCGATCTGGAAACGCGCGCTCATCTACCTCTCCGTCGTCATCATCCTGCCCGTGATCGGCGCGCTGGCCATGTCGCTGCCGATCCTCAACATTGTCAAGAACGTCATCCTCGCCACGCTCGGCGCGACGTGGCTGACGCAATGGGTCTCGGCCGGCCTCATCTGGTTCCTCGACTCCACGCTCTTCCGCGTCGTCATCGCGCTGACGTTCGCGACGCTCGACTTCGCCTTCCTCTTCTCGACGCTGCCCAACTGCCGCGTGGACTTCAAGGACGCGGCGAAGGGCGGCATGATCACGGCCGTCATGTTCGGCGCGTGGATGAAGATCTGCGCCGTCGCGCAGGTGGGCGTCGCCAAGTCGTCCGCGCTCTACGGCTCGTTCGCGTTCCTGCCGATCGTGCTCGCGTGGCTGTACATGAGCTGGCAGATCGTGCTCCTTGGCGAATGCATGGTGCACGCATTCCACGTCACCGCCCTCGAGGGCCGCCGGTCTTGACGCGCCTGGAGCAGTTCGGCTGGCGCGGCGAAAGCGCCGCGGCCGGCGTCGCGCGCGTCGTCAGCGCGCACGGCGACTACTACCATCTCGTCTGCAACGAGGCGCCCGGCGAAATTCTCGCGCGCCGCAAGAAGTCGGCGTTCGCGGGCAAGGCGACGAAAACGCGGCTCGTCGCGGGCCGGGCGGCGAACATCGAGACGCGCGCGCGCGGCGCGGACGAGTCGCCGCGGCCGATCACGGGCGACTTCGTGCGCTTCCGCTACAACGCGCAGGGCGAGTCGATGATCACGGAGCTGCTGCCGCGCTTCTCGCACTTCGAGCGCAAGGACCCGACCGCGCGGCGCAAGTCGCAGACGCTGGCCGTCAACTTCGACACGCTCTTCATCATGATGTCGCTGAACGAGGACTTCTCCACCGCGCGCATCGACCGCTACCTGACGCTCGCCGCGGACATGGGCGAGGCCGAGGCGGTCGTCGTCGTCACGAAGGTCGATCTGCGCGAGGCGGGGGACGACGTGTTCCTGGACGATCTGCGCGAGACGGTCGCGGGCCGCGCGCCGATCCTCGAAATCTCCTGCCGCACGGGCGAGGGGCTCGACGCGGTGCGCGCCTACGCGCGGCCGGGGCGCACGCTCGCCTTCATCGGCTCGTCGGGCGTCGGCAAGTCGACGCTGCTCAACACGCTCGCGGGCGAGGAATGGGCCGCGACGCAGGAAATCCAGGAGTGGAGCGGCAAGGGGCGGCACACGACGACATCGCGCGAGCTCGCGCTGCTGCCGTCGGGCGCGATGGTGATCGACACGCCCGGCATCCGCGAGATCGGCATCCTGGGCGAGGCCGAGGCGCTTCAGATGAAGGGCGTCGCTACGCACCGCTTCCGGAAATAAGATCCCACCCACAATTTCTTGTGTCCCCGGTTGCATTGTCGCACAAGATTTGGTATACTTTCCACCGTTCGCAGGACTGACGAGAAGGGGCGCGTGCCCCGAGTGGAGTCAACCACATGAACTGCGGACGTTCGTTGCCGCTCGTCTGGGCATCATTTTCCGAAAAAGGATGGTGCAAACATGAAAAGGTTCATTCGGGCGGTGCTCCCGGCGTTTATGCTCGCGGTTTCCGTGGGTCAGATCTATGCGTTCACGAACTTCTCCACGGAGATCGCGAACGCCATCGGCTCGACGCAGAAGGAGGTGCAGTTCGCGTTCTCGCTCGGCATCTTCTTCCTCGGCATGGGCGCGGCGTTCTTCGGCAAGATCGTCGAGCGCAACATCCGCGTCTCCACCATCGTCGGCACGTCGCTCTTCCTGTCGGGGCTGTGCGTGACGGCGCTGGGCGTGACGGTCAAGTCGCTCGCGCTCATCTACCTCGGCTACGGCTTTCTCGTCGGCACGGGCACGGGCATCATCTACATCTCGCCCGTCAAGACGATGATGCTGTGGTTCCCCGAGCACAAGGCGATCGCGGCGGCGCTGCCGATCATCTCGTTCGGCCTCGGCTCGACGCTCTCGACGATCGTCTACAAGGGCTTCGGCTTCGGCGGCCCCGAGTCGCTCTTCTCGCTCCGCTTCCTCGGCTTCTACGACTACTTCAAGGTCGGGGAGGGCGGGCTCGCGATTGCGCACGTCTTCTACGCGTTCGCGGCCTACTACGCCGTGCCGATGGCGGTCGCGGCGTTCCTGCTGAAGAAGCCGAAGATCCAGGTGCAGAGCTTCGGCCACGGCATCGCGAGCCTCGAATTCAAGTACGTGCAGCTCGTCAAGGACACGTTCTTCCTGCGCGCGTGGCTCTTCATGTTCCTCAACATCTCGGCGGGCCTCTGCCTCATTCCGCTCGCGAAGCAGATGATGGTCGAGCCGGCGGTCGGCTATTCGGACGGGCTCGTGACGGCCATCATCGCCGCGTGCGGCCTCATGAACGGCGGCGGCCGCTTCCTCTTCGCGTGGTGGTCGGACCGCCTGGCGCGCCGCATCAACATCCTGCTCGTCATCCTGGCGATCTCGGCGGGCGTCATGACGCTCAGCTTCTGGCCGCCGGTGATCGGCCTCGCGCTCCTCGTCATCAACGCCTGCTACGGCGCGGGCTTTTCGGTCATTCCCGCGATCCTTGCGGATCACTACGGCATGACGAACATTTCGAAGATCCACGGCGCGGTTCTCTCCGCCTGGGGTTTCGCGGGGCTCGCCGGCAACCAGGCGTCGCTGTTCGTGTCGCGGCATTTCGGCGGCTACACGGCGGTGGTGGCGATGCTCGTCGCCGCGTATCTCCTCAACCTCGTCAACGCCGCGTCGCTTCGCCGCTCCGTGATCCGGTAAGGGGGCTGGGAGGCAGGAGTCTAGACCGCTCGCTGCGCTCACTGTTCTAGAAGTCTCGAATCCTAGAAGCCGAGAGCTGCTGTTCCCCGCGGCCGCAAAAAAATGATATACTATATCCCCTATGAAAATCGGGTGTCACTTGTCGTCCAGCGGCGGGTACGTGGCGATGGCGCAGACGGCCCTGTCGATCGGCGCCAACGTCTTCCAGTTCTTTACCCGCAATCCGCGCGGCGGCGCCGCCAAGCCGCTCGACAAGGCGGACGCGGCGGCGTTCAGGGACTTTGCCGCAAAGGAAGGCCTCGGCCCCATCCTCGCGCACGCGCCCTACACGCTCAACGCGGCCTCGGGCGACGCGCGCATCCGCGACTTCGCCGAATCCGTCTTCACCGATGACCTGACGCGGCTTGAAGCCACGCCCGGCGCGCTCTACAACTTCCATCCCGGCTCGCACGTCGGGCTCGGCGCGGAGCAGGGCATCGCGAACATCTGCGACCTGCTCCTGAAGGTCTTCGCCAACGTCGGCGGCGCGCCGTCGACGACGGTGCTCCTCGAGACGATGTCGGGCAAGGGCAGCGAGATCGGCCGGAACTTCGAGGAGATCCGCGCCATCATCGACCGGGCCGAGGGCGCGGGCGCGCCGCCGCTCGGCGTCTGCCTCGACACGTGCCACGTCTGGGACGGCGGCTACGACATCGTCGGCGATTTGGACGGCGTGCTCGCCGAATTCGACCGCGTCGTGGGCCTCAAGCGCCTCAAGGCGATCCACCTCAACGATTCGATGAACGTGCGCGCGGCGCACAAGGACCGCCACGAGAAGATCGGCAAGGGCAAGATCGGGCTCGCGGCGTTCCGTCGCATCGTGAACCATCCGGCGCTGCGCGCGCTGCCGTTTTATCTGGAGACGCCCTGCGACCTGCAGGGCTACAAGGAAGAAATCGCATTGCTGAAAGGACTGGCGGAATGAAGATCTTTCGCGAACCGAAGAAGTTGCAGAAATGGGCGGCGGCGCGCCGTCTCGCGGGCAAGAAGGTCGCGCTCGTGCCGACGATGGGCTACCTCCACGAGGGGCACCTGTCGCTCATCGCGGCGGCGAAGAAGAAGGGCGCGGACGAGATCGTCGTGAGCGTCTTCGTCAATCCCGTGCAGTTCGGGCCGAACGAGGATTACGCCACCTATCCGCGCGACGAGAAGGCCGACCTCGCCAAGTGCCGCGCGGCGGGCGCGACGGCGGTCTTCTTCCCGACGCCGGCGAACATGTACCTGGACGGCCACTCGGTCTACGTCAACGAGGAGACGCTGTCGGCGGGCCTCTGCGGCGCGCGGCGGCCGGGCCACTTCCGCGGCGTCTGCACGGTCGTCGCCAAGCTCTTCAACCTCGCGCATCCGACCTTCGCGGTCTTCGGCCAGAAGGATTACCAGCAGGCGCAGGTCATCAAGCGGATGGTGCGCGACCTCAACTTCGACCTCGAGATCGTCGTCGCGCCCATTGTCCGCGAGCCGACGGGCCTCGCGCGCTCGTCGCGCAACACGTACCTGAGCGCCGAGGAGAAGGAACGGGCGCTCGCGATTTCGCGCGCGCTCCGCGAGATCGACGCGCAGACCTTCACCGACGCGAAGGGCCGCCGCGTCACGACGGGCGCGATCGCGAAGAAGCTGGAGAAGGCGGGGCTGAAGGTCGATTACGTCGCCTGCGTCGACGCGGCGACGCTCGCGCCGCGCAGGGCGATCGGAAAGGGGACGTGCGTCCTCGTCGCCGCGTACGACGGAAAGACGCGGCTCATCGACAACCGGGTGTTTTAAGGAGACGAGCATGACCGACACGAGCTTGAAGTCGTACGGCGAGGACGTGTTCTCGGAGAAGGCGATCCACGCCTTCCTGCCCAAGCCCGTCGCGGCGAAGCTGATCGCGACGATGAAGGACTCGAAGCCGCTCGATCCGTCGATCGCGGACGAGGTGGCGCACGGGATGAAGGAGTGGGCGCTGCAGAACGGCGCGACGCACTTCACGCACTGGTTCCAGCCGATGACGGGCGGCACGGCCGAGAAGCACGATGCGTTCCTGGAGCCGACGGGCCCGGCCGCGGCGGTGCAGCGCTTCAGCGGCAAGAACCTGATCGGCGGCGAGACGGACGCGAGCTCCTTCCCCTCGGGCGGCCTCCGGTCGACCTTCGAGGCGCGCGGCTACACGGCGTGGGATCCGACGAGCCCCGCGTTCATCAAGCGCCACGCGAACGGCGCGACGCTGTGCATTCCGACGGCGTTCTGCGCCTACACGGGCGCGGCGCTCGACATGAAGACGCCGCTGCTGCGCTCGATCCAGGCGGTGACGCGCGCGACCGAGCGGCTCATGAAGAAGTTCGGCAAGCCGGGCGCGCACGTGTCGATCACGCTCGGCGCGGAGCAGGAGTACTTCCTCATTGACCGCGCGTTCTACCTGAGGCGGCCCGACCTGCTGCAGACGGGGCGGACGGTCTTCGGCGCGGCGCCCGCGAAGCACCAGCAGCTCGACGACCACTACTTCGGCGCGATCCGGCCGCGCGTGCTGAAGTTCATGACCGAGGTCGAGGACCGGCTGTGGCGGCTCGGGATTCCCGCGAAGACGCGCCACAACGAGGTCGCGCCCGCGCAGTTCGAGCTCGCGCCGATGTTCGAGGACCTGAACCTCGCCGTGGACCACAACATGCTGATCATGGAGGTGCTCAGGCAGACGGCCGAGGCGAACGGGCTCGTCTGCCTGCTGCACGAAAAGCCGTTCGAGGGCGTCAACGGCTCGGGCAAGCACTGCAACTGGTCGATCGCCTACGGCGGCAAGAACCTCCTCTCGCCCGGCGACAGCCCGCGCGACAACGCGATCTTCCTCACGTTCCTGTCGGCGATCATCCGCGCGGTGGACCTGCACGCGGACCTGCTGCGCTTCGCGACGGCGGGCGCGGGCAACGACCACCGCCTGGGCGCGAACGAGGCGCCGCCGGCGATCATCTCCATCTTCCTCGGCGACGAGCTCTCGGCGGTCATGCAGGCGATCGAGGAGGGCACGCGCACGAAGCGGACGGGGCGGCTCACGTTCAAGTTCGGCGTCGACACGCTGCCGGCGCTGCCGAAGGATTCGACCGACCGCAACCGCACCTCGCCCTTTGCGTTCACGGGCAACAAGTTCGAGTTCCGCACGCCGGGCGCGTCGCAGAACTGCGCGGCGTCGCAGACGGTCCTCAACACGATCGTCGCGGAGTCGATCGACGCCATCTGCGACAAGCTGGAGGCGCGCGGCGGCGACTTCAACACGGAGCTCCAGAACCTCCTGCAGCGCCTCATCAAGAAGCACAAGCGCGTGCTCTTCTCGGGCGACGGCTACGGCGACGCCTGGCCGAAGGAGGCGGCGAAGCGCGGGTTGCCGAACCTCGCGGACACGCTCGAGGCGATCGCGCCGCTGGAGGATCCGGCCAACCGCGCGCTCTTCGCGAAGTACGGCGTCCTGACGGAGGGCGAGATGGCCAGCCGCCACGAGATCGCGGCGGAGGACTACGCGAGCCGCATCCTGATCGAAGGCAAGGTCGCGCTCGAGATCGCGCGCTCGATGATCCGCCCGGTCGTGGCGGACGAGTTCAGCCGCCTCGCGACGGCGATCGGTCAGGCGAAGAAGGACGGGCTGAGGGTCGGCGTGCGCGGGCTGACGGCGCTTTCGCTCAAGCTGGGCGCGGGGCTGGACGATCTGCACGTCAAGTGCGAGAAGATCGAAAAGGCCATCGGGAAGGGCGTGCCGCGCACCATTCTCGCCGCGCTCGGCGACCTGCGCTCGACCGTCGACCGGCTCGAGATGCTCGTCGACGACGCGAAGTGGCCGCTGCCGAAATACCGCCAGATGCTCTTCATCTACTGATGCCGGCCGTGCGTCGCGCCGTCGTCCCGGCCGCACTTTACGCGGGCGGGGCGATTTGCTATACTATCCTGCACAAGCCAACCAACAGGGAAGGGGGAGGACATGTCGACGACGCTTGACAAGATCGCGGCAAACCAGAGCGAATATTCCTGTCAGATCGAGACGCTGGGCGAATGCAAGATCGATTCGCCCGTGCGGCACCACGAGTTCATCCGTGACGGTGAGCGCATCCTCGTCACGGAGAACGAGTCGTTCCTGAAGTACATCGGCGAGAAGCTCGGCCATCTGCCGACGTTCGAGCGCGCGGGCCCGCTGCCGAAGATCTTCCACGCGCCGTCGTGGACGCGCGTGGGCATTGTGACGGCCGGCGGCCTCTGCCCGGGCCTCAACAACGTCATCAAGGGCCTCGTGGAGATCCTCTCCTTCGACTACGGCGTCAAGACCATCTTCGGCATCAAGTACGGCTACGCGGGCCTCTCGCCGAAGTTCAACTACCAGCCGATGATGCTCAACCCCGACAACGTGGACACGATCCACGAGCTCGGCGGCACGATCCTCGGCTCGTCGCGCGGCCAGCAGCCGACGGACGAGATCGTCGACACGCTCGAGCGGATGAACATCAACGTCCTCTTCTGCATCGGCGGCGACGGGTCGCTCCGGTGCGCGCGCGACATCGCGGACGAGGTGAAGAAGCGCAACCTCAAGATTTCCGTCGTCGGCATTCCGAAGACGATCGACAACGACCTGCAGTTCGTCGGCCGCTCGTTCGGCTTCGAGACGGCGGTCGCGGTCGCGGCGGACGTCGTCCGCAACGCGCACGTCGAGGCGAAGGGCACGGCCGGCGGCATCGGCCTCGTCAAGGTGATGGGGCGCGACTCGGGCTTCATCGCGGCGTACGCATCGATTGCGAACCCCGTCGTCAACTTCTGCCTGGTGCCGGAGAGTCCGTTCACGCTCGACGGCCCGAACGGCCTCTTCGCCGCGCTGGAGAACCGCTTCCAGGCGGGCAAGGACCACGCGGTCATCGTCGTCGCGGAGGGCGCGGGGCAGGAGCTCTTCAAGGACATGCCCGAGGTGCGCGACGCGAGCGGCAACATCCTCAAGAACGACATCGGCGAGTTCCTCAAGCGCGCCATCGAGTGCCACATGAAGTCGCGGCACATCAAGAGTTCCGTCAAGTACTTCGACCCGAGCTACATCATCCGCTCGGTGCCGGCGAAGGGCACGGACGCGATCCGCTGCTACATGCTCGCGCGCAACGCGGTGCATGCGGCGATGGCGGGGCGGACGAACTGCGTCGTCGGCAACCTGGGCGAGAGCTACTGCCTCGTGCCGATCAAGCTCGCGACGATCGAGCGCCAGAAGATTTCGCTCAAGAGCGACCTGTGGCGGTCGGTGATGGACGCGACGGGGCAGGAGTACTACTTCGGCTCGTCGAAACCGTCCACCGACATGATGGCACCGTAACGGCCCGGCGGCCGGCGACGGCGGCGGGGCGAAAGGGGGAATGATGAAGAGGGCTTGCCTGGCGTTGACCCTGGCGCTCGCCGTGTGCGCGGTGCGCGCCGGGGAGGGGATCGTCCGCACGGCGGAACGGCCGGCGGAAGCGGTCGGCTGGACGCAGACGGCGTTCGCCGCGGGCGACGTGCTCGTGTTGCGCCCGTTTGACGGCGTGGAACTGGCGCTGACGATCACGGACGAATTGCCCGGCTTCGGCGGCGCGCGCACGTATGCCGCCGCGCTCCCGGACGGAATGACGGGTTCGACCCTGGTCGTCGGCGCGGACGGACTGTACGCGGACGTGCGCGATGTCGCGGCGGCGCGGCTCTACCGCATTGCCGTCCGGAACGGCGTCGCGACGGCGGAAGAGATCGATCTGACGGCTGTCCGCCGCGGCGGCTGCATCGAAGCCGAGCCCCCGGACGGGGCGGTCGATTCGACCGGCGCGCCGGCGGAAACGGCACGACGCGCGACGCGGCTCACCGCCGTCGCGGGCAACCCGTTCGACGACAATGTTGTCGCCCCTGCGCCCGTGATGGTCGATATCATGCTGGTTTTCGACAATGGGGCGCGCGCCTGGGTCGAGAGCTCCGCCAAATACACGAGCATCACCAATTTCGCCGTCGCGCAGGTCGCGAAGATGAACTCCGTCCTCCTCAACACTGGACTTCACACCAACTTCTGGTATCGCCTCGTCGATGTGATGACGGTAGATACGACCTATACGGTCATAGATGAAAACATCCTCGGGATTGTCAAGGCAGGCGCAGAGTCAGGCGATGGCCCCTATGGGCCAATCAAAGAGAGGCGTGCGGCGTGCGGCGCGGACCTCGTCTCGCTGATGATCGATACTGGCAAGGACTGGGGAACGACGGGTATCGGCTATATTACACATGGAACGACCTATAATACATGGCTAAGCTATCGCGCCTGGTGCTATTCATGCTGCGCGATACGTTCAGTTGATTTGGAATACACGCTCTCTCACGAAGTCGGCCACAACATGGGACTTGCGCACAGTCCGACGCTCGCGAGTTGGACGAAACCCGGCACGTTCGACTACTCCAACGGCTACAACTTCACGGGCGGCGACAAGAAGCATTATCACACCATCATGGCCTACAACTATGACAAGTATGCCAGCGATTATATCGAGATCCCGTATTTCTCGTCGCCTGATCATACCTATCAGGGAACGGTAATCGGCACCGTTCTTTCCAACGACTGCACGCGCGCATTGCGCGAGACGTGCGCCGCCTTCGCCGCTTGGCACGAGACGGCGATTCCGCTCCCGAGCGACGTGACGTTCTCGCCGTCGGGCGGCGAAGCATACCGCATCACGCTTTCCAATCTAGGCGGCTATGAAATCCGCTATACGACCGACGGCAGCGAGCCAACGCGCGAATCGACGCTCTACACGGAGCCGATAATGCTGACGAGCGGGTCGGTGACTATAAATGCCGTCGCCGTCGTCGATGACAACACCCTCGGTGCCGTCGCCGAAAAGACGTATAAAGCTGCAGCGGAAATAATGGAGTATGCCTGGCTTGAAGCACAGTCAAGCACTTGGGCGTGGGGAGACTGGAATGACCAAGATGGAAAAGTTTTATATTCATCATATTGGAACACGAGCGCCGACAAGACGGCGATCATCGAAGTTGGCGGCGCAATCGCGCTCGATAGAGATATAGAATTGTCGTCGCTTATCGTTGGCGGAGCGGCGCCGCTTGAAATTGCAGCCAGCGATTATTCCTTCTCGGCGAAGAACTTGAATGTTTTTGGCGATGCCACGCTTGCCGGAGAAGGATTTTCGTTCGAAAACTGGAAACTTCACAAAGGCGCTACGCTTCAACTTGCGCCAGGCGAAGGCAAATCGGTTACGCTGGACAAATATCTTGCGCTTGGCGAAACCGACACTACGCTTGCAATCTCCAACGGCACATTGAGTGTGACAAGAAGCGCGAACAGCTATGACGGCATTGCTACGCTTCAAAATTGCGCGTTGAGGATTGATAATGGCGGCGTGCTGTCGCTCACACCCGGATGGGTGCTGGGATACGCGAACCCGAACCCGGTGACAGTGAACGAAGGAGGTCTGCTGCAACTCAATGGCCTCGAATCAACCACCCGCCCCCTTGTGCTCAACGGCGGAAACGTCGAAGTGTACAAAGCGGACAATCGCGGCTACGAAATCCGCAGGATGCAAGTGACTGTCACCGACAATTCGACGATAGCGGACAAGACGGCCAGCGGCGTTGCTCGGATGTCTCTCGTCGACGGCGATTCCACGTTTACGGTATCTGACGGCAAAACGCTCACCGTTGACATGGGCACATATAATGAAAAAGGAATATTCGGCATAGTCAAGAAAGGCCTGGGTGAAGTACTGTTCCTTCGCGAACTCGGGCACTTGGGCACCAACACCGTGAGCGCCGGCACATTCACGATCGGTTACAATTCGACGACGACGAACTGCGCCAATTGGATCGTCGCGAAGGATGCGACGTTGAAGGTCGCCAATGGTTGCTTGCTCGTCATCCCGCAAATCGATCTGTCGTCGGGAGCGGTTCTTGAACTTCCTGCCGCTTCCGCCGCGCCGCTCGCCGTATCGAATTCTGTTGCATTGGCGGGCGTCGCCTTGAAGCTGCAAAATGTCGATATGCAAAATGTCGATAATATTTCGTATGGCAAGGAATATCCGTTGATCACGGCATCTGGAGCGTTCACGGGGACGAAGCGCATGGACTTGTCGAACATGCCTTCGCTTAATGACGGCTTTGCTTGGCAGATTATAGTTGACGGCGATACATTGAAGGCAAGAGTTGCCGCGACAGCGGAAACCGTTTCGCCTGTACCGCTGACGTCCAACAATGACAGCCTTGCCATTGACGTGCCAAGCGACGCCACGAGGATAGCGGGCGGCGGCGCTACGATAAATTCAAATCCCATCGCAATCGACAACGTAAACACCAAGGTTGTGGCGGTGACAATCGACGTGGAAATCCCAGAGGGGGAACAGGACGGCGAAAAGGCGATTTGCTCGTGGAATCTTGGTGGCAACATCGCACGGTGCGTAAGGATGCCAAGCGGACTTCTCGACTGCTACTACAGCGATGTGTCCCAGACGAACGACAGGGCAACGGAAGATTTCACCCTTTCACCCGGGCGGCATCTCGTCAGCGTCATGAATTACTCCATCTCGAATGAGCCATACGGAGGGACATATATCTATGTCGATGGCGTACTTGCCTATCGCTCCGCAAAACTGCGCTGGGCTGACTACGGAATTTCGCGATTCACGATCGGCGCGACGGCGCACGCGACGCCTCGCTATGTCTACGATGGGCTGAACGTCTATGGCGTTACGGTTCTCGACCTGACCACTAACAATCCGCTGTCAGGCATGACGGCATCGGGATGTTCACCATCGTATGGCTACTTCAACGGCAGCTATCCGACCGTGTTCGGTCTGCCTCCTTCGGGCGGCTTCATGATGAACGCGACAAATCTCGTGGCGGCTCTTGACAAGTCCGCTGACTCTATCTCTGTATCTGTAATTGCTTCGTTCCCTAGCAGCGCGAAAGGGACGATTTTTGCTATCTGGACGCGTCCAGCAGAGCAAAACGCGTATTCGACGGCGCAGGCGGAATATTCCGGCGACGGCACATTCTTCCTCAGATACAATGGCAACACATATACTAATCCGTTTACGCGCGTCAACGACGGCGATGGTAGCGTTGACGAGCCACACCTCTATACGCTCACGTATTCGAGTGATAACGGTGTCTGCTTCTACCAGGACGGCATCGAAATCCTGCACCAGGACGAGGTATTCAAGGATTCCGGAAACCTGGCGCTCTACAGGGTCAATTTTGGATGCGGAGCCTGGAGCGATAACCCCAACCCGATGCCGGATTTCAAGGTGTATGCGTCACACATCGCACTCGGCACAGATGACAGGAGGGTTTCGGAAAATGCCGTGAAGGAATCATATTCCGCATCTAATCAAGAGGAATCGGACGATCCCGCGCCGCCCGCGACGCCTGCGGTGGTGGATATCCTCGTCGCGTATGACAACGGAGCTCAAGCGTACGTGACGAACAAGGGCGTGACTCTTGAAGCGTTCGCACAGACCCAGATCAACAAGATGAACGACGTGCTTGTCACGAACAAACTCGACAGGTTCTATTCGTATCGCCTCGCTGGAACGTGCAAGGTAGATGCGACGTATTCGACGGTGGAATCCGTTTCCGCGAATCTCGTCTCCGGCGCGGGTCCGCTCGTCACGCTGCGGGCGGCGCGTGAACTCTGCGGAGCGGATACGGTGACGCTTCTCGTCAAGGCGTCCGGCGGCGCCACGCTCGGCGACAGCATTCCGCTTTCGCACAGCACCGACGTCGCAAGCAGGCACGATTGCGCCTTCAGCGTATGCAGCATCAGCGCCGTCGATACGGGCACGCAACACACGATGATCCACGAGAATGCGCACAACATGGGCTGCGGACACGCAAGGAAACAGAGCGCAGTCAATTCTCCTTTCGAGTACGGGCGAGGCTACTACTTCATGGATGGAACGACAAAACGCCATACGATAATGGCCTATGATGTTGACGGCACTGGCGTATATGCGCATCCCTCGCCGTATTTCTCCACCACGTCCAAGGAATTTGGCTTTGCGCTTGGCGACGAGACGAATAACAACGCGCGCGTTTTGAAAGAGACGTGCGGCGAGGTCGCAAAGTGGCGCGAGAGCGTCGTGCCCGGCGAGGACGACGTGAGGGCGTTCGACGAGAACGGCAACGAGATACTCTCCGATTGTTTCTTCAACGACTCGCTCAAAGTGACGGTCGTCGCCCCTGTGGAAGGCGCGGAACTCTACTACACCTTCGACGGCAGCGAGCCGGTCGTCGATGATGAAGCCTGGCACCAGACGTCGCCGTTTACGTTCAACTTCACTGTCAACAGAACTCTGAAGATTGCCTACAAGAGCGGTGAAACACTCTCGCCCGTCCGCACAATCAGATTTACAAAGACCGATAATGTGCCGACGAATGGGCTGTGGCAGACATGCCTCAAATATCCGTGGACGGTTGAAGGCGATGCAATCCGCAGCTTCAACCAGACCGACTACACGTACCAGTGCACGACACCGCTCAAGGCTACCGTCGCAGGACCGAAGCGCCTGTCGTTCAAGCACAAGAGCTACTTCGGCGGCGTCACGCAAGGCGGCGACAACCATTCCCATTTCGACGTGCTGCTTGACGATTCGCCCGTCCTTGCGCAAACCGAATGCACCAACGCCTGGACAGAGACGAGCGTCGATATTCCCGGCGGGACCCACGATGTCGTGTTCGTCTTCTCGCAGCGCTTCGCGATGAACAACCACGCCGACAACAAGGACGTTACGCCGGAAGCGGACGATGCCGTGTGGCTCAAGGATTTCCCGTTCGCCGATTTGGTACTTAACATTCCCGCTGACGAAACCGTCGCGCTCTCCGACGTGGCGGCAAGCGTTGCCGCCATCACCGGTGAAGGGACGCTTTCGTGCGGAGCGGAGCTGCCGGATGCGAAATACGGTTTCACGAACGCGACGTGGAAAGGGACTGTCGCGTTCGAAGGGCTCGCGGCGAATGCATCCACGCAGAATTTGCAGTTCGAGCTATACGGCAACGCCGGCTCCAAGGTGCGCCTGACTAACTGCGCGATAAACTATCTGATGAACAACAACGCGACATTCTCCGGGACGCTGGAACTCGTCGGCAGCGCGGCGTTTTCGACAGCGAACGGATATTCGAGCAACTACAACGTCTTCGGCGCACTGGATGGCAGCGGCTCCATGTCGTTCTCTGGCGCACCAACTCAAGCCTACATATTCAACACCGCCTCCAATTTCACCGGTTCGATTTCCGTAAACGCGGGATGGGATAACAATAGAAACGCTTATTTCGGACGCCGCATAGTGTTCGGTCGCATCGCATCTGCCCAGGATTTGCCGGGAACGGACAAATCCGCCTCGATAACGGTAAAATCTGGCGCTACGGCGGCAATAGGCGCGGGCGCGACGTGGTATGCGTATCATGGCGTAGACATTGCGGGCGTTCTGATTGTGAAAGGCGCGGGCGCGACGCTGAATTGCGAAGAGAACGGCGCTGCGCTCGGCTTGGCTTTGACTGACGGCGCGACATTGCGTTTCGAGACGGCGGACGCGAAGCTGATCTTCGGCAAGGCCCCGCGTTTTGCGACCGGCACGGTCAAGATTTCGTTCGCGGACGGCGTGACGCCGGCCAGCGGCGCGACGCTCGTTTCGTGGCCGGAGGGGACGGAGATCATGGGCACGTTTGAACTTGTCGGGAAGAGTGGTTATGAACTTGAAACGACCGCGACGGGTCTCGTCTTCAAGCGGACAAAACCGGCCGATGCGTTCGACATTCCCGGCACGGATGCTTTCCTCGTCAATGAAGGCGCGCTCGCGACCTGGCTCGCGGACGACGAGACGTATCAAGCGCTGTTGGAGTGGAATGAAGGCGACTACAGCTGGCGGGATTACCTCGCGGAAAAAGGCTTGAACGGCTATCCCAACTGGACGAACTTCCTCCTGGGGCTTTCGCCGCAGGAAACGAAAACGTTCCAGGCGCGGATTGAAATCAAGGGCGGCAAGGTCGTCGTCACGACGACGGAAGGCGAAATCCCCGAGGGCTACGGCGTCGTCAAGCGCCTCTTCAGGAAAGAAAAGCTGGACGATCCGTGGCCGACAGAGGGCAATGTGATGACGGACACGACCGAGACGCTCGGCGACGCGGCCGCGAGCGGCTTCTACAAGGTGTCGATTGAAATCGACGACTAGCGGACGCGCGGACGCGCTCAAATGATGAGATTCCGCTAGGAAGGGCGTCAAAATTATGATATACTTTTCCGTTAATCTTCAAGATGGAAGCGGAACTGACAGAAGCGGAGCGTGAACAGCTGCGCAAATTTGCGGCATTGCGCCAGACGGCGCTGCTGATCGTGATGAAGTGGGGGTGGCTTCTGCTCCTCACGTTCGTCGTGGCGGCGCTTGCCTTTTCTGCGCTCTTCGTCCACCACTTCGCCAAGAGCGACCACCGCTACGACGCGACGACCCAGCTCCTCTACACGCCCCGCCAGGTCGCGCGGATCCAGAATATGAGCGACAAGCAGCTCTTCTCGGTCCTCAGCCGTCGGTCGGTCAAGCGGCGCGTCGGCAAGACGCTCGCCCTCGACCAGGCCGAGCGCGAATGCCTGACGATCGACCTTGAGATCAAGCAGGAGCGCCACCCGTCCAACCTCTTCACGCTCACCGCCCGCGCGCCGACGCTCGCCGGCGCCGTCAAGAAGGTCAACGGCTACGCCGAGACGCTGATCGAGGAATACGTCGACTACCGGCGGCGCGACCTCGCCAACTGGCGCGAATCGCTCGACGTGCGCAAGAACACGCTCCAGAAGCGCGTCTCGGAGCTGGAATCCGAGGAAAACACGCTCAAGGCCCAGGTCGGCGTCATCGCCCCGCTCGAGACGCTGACCGCCCTTAACGCGCTGCTTTCCGACCAGCGCCGCAACCTGTCGATGCTCAACGTCCAGCGCGCGAACGAGGAGGCGAAGTGCCGCAAGCTCGAGCAGCAGACCGGCGGAATCGGCTCGCTCGTCGCCGCGAACGCCGCCGAGATCCGCAAGCGCGGCGCGGCGATCGCCGAGATCGATGCGGAGATCGCGGCCCTGCGCGAGCGCTACACCGACCTCAACCCGAAGGTCGCCGGCAAGCTCGAGGAGCGCCGCGCGATGATGGAGGCGTACACCGAGTTCCTGAAGGCGCACGGCATTACCGACGTGGACCTGCCGATGCTCGACCGCATCGAGGCGCACGCGAGCGACCTGGCGGAGACGACGCTCAAGCTCGACGTCCTCAGCGAGAACATTCAGGCCCTCGAGCACGAGATCGCCGAGAACGAGCGGCGCTCCGGCGAGCTGACTGCGGTCATCCCGGCCTTCGACCGCCTGCGCATCAAGCGCTCGGACGTGGAGCAGACGCTGCGCGATCTCGACGAGCAGCTGGAGAACATCACCTACATGGAGATGTCGATCCGCACCGACCTCCAGCAGATCGAAAAGGCGCGCAACGCCAGCGACCGCGATCCGCTCGACCCGCGCAACTTCGTCTTCGCGGCCGTCGCCGCGGCGATCTGCACGTTCATCCTCGCGCTGTGGCTGCTGGCGATCGAGCTCGCGACGGGCAAGGTGCGCGACGGGCGCGAGATCGCGCTGCACGAGGGCATCACCTTCATCGGCTCGATTCCGAAGCCGGGCGTGCTGTCGGCGGACAAGGAGAAGGATGCGCTCGGCGTCCTGGCGCTCAACTTCATCCATGCGGACCTGCCCAAGGGAATCGTGCTCGTCGCGCGGCTCGACGGCGCGTCGGAACCGCCGCAGTTCTATGAATCGCTGCGCTGGTCGCTCGCCATGTCGGGCGAACAGGCGTTTTCGCTGGACATCGTTCCCCAGGCCGAATTCACCCCGCCGGCGGACGGCGAGACGCTGATCACCACGGTCCGCAAGGGCTCGGTCGGCTGGTTCCCCGTCGACAACCGCTATTCGCTCGCGCCGACCGAGGTGCAGATGCTCCAGGCCGACCTCGCAACGCTGCGCGCCGACCACGACCACGTCTTCGTCCACATGACCGGCGGCGTCCGGCGCGGCGGCAGCTTCTTCGACCAGCTGCTGGCCGTCTGCGACAGCGTGCTGCTCATCGTCGGCGCCAACGCGACGCCGCGCAGCGCCTTCGCCTACGTGCGGCGGCACCTCGCGGCGGCCGGCAAGCCGGCGATGGCCATCGCCACGAATGTCGGCGCCCGCCGCATCCGTCACGAAATGGAGGATCGGAAATGAACGTGTGCGCGCGGCTCGTGACGGCGGCGGCTTTCGCTGCCGCGCTCGCCGGTTGCTACTCCGACCGGTGGACGCAGAACTACAAGGACGTCGTCGAGATCGGCGCGGAGTCCGGCGACGACAGCGCGGTCCTGGAGGAAAGCGCCGATACGGCCGTGCAGGCGGCGATCCGCCAGCAGCGGCTGGAAGCGCTCGCGGCGGAAGAGGAGCCCATCTACCGGCTCAACGCGGGCGACGCCATCGAGATCCGCGTCTACGGCCACGACGACCTGAGCATGACCACGCGCATCGGCCCGGACGGCACGATCGGGCTGCCGTTCATCGGCCAGGCGCGGCTGAGCGGGCTGACGATCGGCGAGGGCGCGGAGAAGATCCGCGCGGGCATCGCGCCGTACGTCAAGAACCCCGTCGTCAGCATCACGCTCAACGAGGTGCGCAGCGAGACGGCCACCATCGCGGGCGCCTGCCAGAAGCCCGGCGTCTACGGCATTTCCAATTCCACGCACCTCGCCGACCTCTACGCGATGGCGGGCGCGAGCGCGACGCGCCTCACCAACGGCTCCGTCGTCGACATCGCCGATCTCGACAACTCCGTCGTCATCCGCGGGGACGAGATCCTGCCCGTCGACATCCGCCGCGCGGTGGAGAAGGGCGACGCGCTCCACAACATCCGCATCCGCCGCGGCGACTACATCCACATCGCGCAGAGCCTGGAATCGTCCGTCACCGTCTGCGGCGAGGTCAAGGCGCCGTGCCGCCGCGTGTTCGTGCCGGGGATGGGGCTGCTGGAGACGCTGACGGAGGCCGGCTGGATCTCCGAGTCGCACTGGAGCCACGTCATCATCATCCGCGACGGCCTCGTCCACCCGAAGATGTACAAGGTGGACATCGACGGCATCCTCGCGGGCCGCTGCCGGAACATCGCGCTCAAGGCCGGCGACGTCATCTACGTGCCGCGCGACAACCTGGCCGAGTACAACGTCTTCGTGCGCAAGCTCCTGCCGACGGCGCAGCTCTACAGCCTGCTGTCGTCGCGCGTCTCGTCCGTTTCGAGCCACTGACGCATGAAGTACGCCGTCTTCGCCATTGCCGCGCTCGGCGTCCCGCCCCTGGCCTTCCTCCTGTACCTCAACCGGCGCTGGATGCGCTACGTTCTCTGGGGCATGGTCGCCGCGCTCTGCCTCTACCAGGAGACCGCGATCAACTTCTGGTCGTTCGAGGAGTACCGCGGGTCGGCGCGCGGCATGGAGATCAGCGTCGTCTACCTCCTCGCCGTCGCGCTCCTCCTGGTCGCGACGCTGCGCCGCACGCGGCCGCGCCTCGTGCCGTCGACGGGCGCGCGGCTCTACCTCCTCTACTTCCTCCTGTGCCTGCCGTCCTGGGGGACGGCGGCGGAAACGCTCTTCTGCTGGATGGAGACGTGGAAGATGGCCATGATGTACCTGACCTACCTCGCCGTCCTCGCCTATCTGGAGACGACGGACGACCTGAAGTCGGTCCTGCGCGCGTTCGCCGCCTTCGCCGTCTGGAACTTCCTGCTCGTCGTCCGCGCGCACTTCGGCGGCGTCTACCAGCCGCACGGCGTCTTCCCGCACCAGAACAGCATGGTCATGGCGCTGCACCTCGTCGGCAGCGTCTTCTTCGCCTTCTACATCGCGAAGGGCGTCCGGGGCGGGCGGCTCGAGGCCGTCGCCTTCGTCGCCGCCGCCGCCGCCGCCGTGCGCAGTTATTCGCGCGCCGCGATCGCGCTGATGCCGCTCTCCTACGCGCTCGTCCTCGTCCTCCTGTGGTGGAAGGGGATGCCCCGCGGCGGCGGGCTGCGGCTCGTCCGGCGCCTCCTGCCCGTCGCGCTCGCCGGCGCGATCGGCCTCTCGCTCATGCTGCCGCGCATCATCGAGCGCTTCCAGACGGCGCCCGAGGCGTCGAAGAACACGCGCGTGGAGCTGGCGAACTGCGCGTGGGAGATGATCAAGGACGAGCCGTGGCGCGGCATCGGCATCAACAACTGGGGCATCAAGATCAATCCGCCCTACGATTACGCCGAGCGGGCGGGGCGCCACCCCAACCGCGATGCGGACTTCCGCGACGGCATCGTCGAGACCGTCTACCTGCTCGTCGGCGCGGAATGCGGCCTCCCCGCGCTCGTCTGCATGATCCTCTGGTTCCTCTCCTACCTCGTCCTCGCCGTGCGGCTCGTCTGGCGGCTGGCGGGCACGTGGTACGCCTGTCTCGCCGCCGGGCTCGTCGGCGGGCTGACGGCGAGCTACCTGCAGAGCTGCCTCGAATGGGTGCTGCGCCAGCAGGTCAACCTGCTGATCCTCATGTTCTTCTTCGCCATCCTCGATTACCTCAACGCCCACGCCGCGCGCCTCGCCGACGCCGCGCGCGCGGGCCGCCCCCGGAGAACGACCGATGAAGAATCCGCTCCACCTTCCGGCGCCTTGCCGCGCCCTTAGCCTGTCGGCGCTCGCCGGTCTCCTGACGCTCGCCGCGCCCGCCGCGACGCGCGTCCGGTACCTCGATCCCTACACGCAGCTCTGGCAGACGGACGAGGCGTCGGCCGGCCGCGCGCGCGCCGCGGAGCCGGGCTACTGGCCCGCGCCGAACGGGCTCGTCGATCCGCTCGCGAAGAAGCTCGCGCCGCGCATCATCCACTCCGTCTACCGGCAGCGCGCGACGCCGTTCCCCGACTACGATCCGGCCGTCCCGAGCGCGCTCTTCAAGGTCAACCAGGTCGGCTACCAGCCCGACCAGCCGAAGTTCGCCTACCTCGGCGCGTGGCTCGGCCCGCGGCTCGGCGCGTGGCGGCCGCACGGCGAGCTGGGCGCGTGGCGCGTCGTGGACGCCGCGCGCGGCGAGACGGTCTACGCCCCCGGCACGCCGCCCGTCCACCGTGTCGCCGACCGGACGACGAAGGAGGGCGCGCCGTTCACGGGCGAACAGACGTACGAGATGGATTTCTCCAGCGTCACGAACGAGGGCGTCTACTACGTTGCGGTCGACGGCGTCGGGCGCAGCGCCGACTTCCGCATCGGACGCGGCGCGGCGGAAGAGGCGTTCCGCGTCCACATGGGCGGGCTCTACCAGAAGCGGTGCGGCATCGCCAAGACGGAGCCGTGGACGCACTGGACGGCCGGGGCATGCCACACGAACGTCGTGCGCGGCGTCTTCGCGCCCGAGGAAGGGACGCTGCCGAAGGGCGTGCGCTGGTTCGACATCATCCGCCAGAGCACCGACTGGACGGGCGGCGAGCGGCTGACGCTCGCGGGCGGCTGGCACGACGCGGCCGACTACGACCGGCGGCCCGCGCATCTCGCGGTCGTCAACGACCTCTGCGCCGCGTACCTGATGCGGCCCGGCAACTTCCGCGACGGGCAGCTCGCGATTCCCGAAAGCGCGAACGGCATCCCCGACATCCTCGACGAGGCGGAGTGGGGGCTCCGGCACCTGCGCGCGGGCCAGCAGACGGACGGCGGCGTCGGCACGTGGATCGAGTCGACGGGCCATCCCGTGCCCGGCAGCGACGCCGCGCGCGACACGATGCCGTACGCGCTCTCGCGCGCGACGCGGGCGAGTTCGCTCGCCTACGCCGCCCACGCGGCGCTCCTTGCGCGCTGCCATCCCGCGTTCCGCGACGTCTACCTCGAATCCGCGCGGCGCGCGTGGACGTACGCGCTGACGGCGCCGCGCGCGGAGGAGACGTTCTTCGTCGAGAAGAAGAAGGGGTTCTTCTCGCGGACGACCGAGGTGATCGCGTGGGAGGAAGCGCGGACGCTGCCCGCGCAGCACCTCGTCAAGGCGGCGGTCAACCTCCACGCGCTGACGCAGGACAAGGCGTATCTCGACGCGCTGCGCGGGCGGTGGGACGAGACGATGGCGGACTTCCGCAAGAACGAATGGCGCTGGAGCGCGTGGGTCTTCGCGGGCGAGCGCGCGCTCGGACTGCCCGACGCCGTCGCCGGGCTGATGCGCGAATGGGACCGCAAGGTGCTCAACCGCGCGCGCGACATGCGCAGCCAGGTCGACGGCGCCTACGCCTACCGCTGCCCGTGGTGGTTCCCGAACACGGGGTGGTGCCACGCGATGAGCTGGGGCCAGAGCCATCCGCTGCGGCGCGCGCAGACGCTCGTCCTCGCCTACGAGATGACGGGCGAGCGGGCGAACCGCGACGCCGCGTTCGCCGCGCTCGATTTCCACAACGGCTGCAACCCGCAGGGGACGACGCTGACGAGCGGCCTTGGGACGGTCTATCCCGTCGCGTTCCTCGACCTGCCGTCCTACGTCGACGGGATCGCGGAATACGTGCCGGGCATCACGCCCTACCGCTGGACGTACGGCCAGCCGCCGAAAGCCGTCGAATGGGTCTACGGGGGCGACAAGGCGCGCGCGGCGGCGTGCCCGATCTGGCGGCGGTGGGGGAATCTCGAAAACCAGACGGTCGCGGCGAGCGAATACACGGTCTGGGAGACGATCGCGCCGGCCGCCGCCGTCTGCGGCTATCTGATGACGCCGACCGACACGCCGCCGCCCGTGCGGCCGCGCCCGGCGGACGACCTCCGCGCGCTGCCCGGCTACTGGCCGATCCCCTGACGCGGTCGCGGGAGCCCTAGAATTCTAGACTTCTAGGCGTCTAGAATCCTAGAATATGATATACTACCGCTCAAGGAGGGAATGAACATGCGGATGAAATTCTACGGAACGGCCGTGGCGCTGGCGGTCGTGCTCGCGGCCGGCGGCCCGGCGCGGGCGATCAGCGTCGAGGCGGAGGCGCTGCGCGCGAAAAAGGGCGTGCTGATTCTCCAGTGCGGCAGCGACTGGTGCGTCTCGGGCGAATCGGTGCGCGGCGTCTTCGAAAGCACCGCGTTCAAGAAGGGCAAGGTCGCCCAGAAGTACGCGCTCGCGACGTACGACGAGATGGACAATCCGACGGCGGCGGCGAAGGCCAAGAACGAGGACTGCAGGAGCCTCCTTATCCGCACGAAACGCTTTCCCGCCATCACCTGCTACACGCCGGAGATGAAGGTCTTCGCGCAGATCGAGAACGTGCCGTACGATGTCGACGTCGAGAGCCTGTCGCGGGCCATCGCCCGCGTGACGAAGCGCAAGGACGAGGCGGAGGCACTGTTCAAGAAGGCGGCCGCGCTCAAGGGCGAGGAGGCGGCCGACGCCTACGGGCAGGGCTTCGACATCCTGGCGGCGATGATGACGTCGAAGAACCTGACGTCGTTCCACTTCAGCGAGCTGACCACGGGCAAGCACGGCTGGCGCAAGGAATGGGACGCGCTGACCCGGCTCGACGCGGGCGACCGGTACGGCTGGCTCGCGCACTTCCGCATGGACGAATACGAGACCGTGCGGCTCGTCGAGAAGGTGACAAACCTGAAAGAGGGGTCGAGCGGACAGGCGCGCGCGCTCGTCGACCAGTACAAGGCGATCCCCGATGCGCACTTCTCGCCGAACCAGAAGCAGTGCGTCAAGATGATGGAATACGCGCTCGGCGTCAACGGCACGAACGGCGCGCTCGATACCGTCGGCAAGCGGCTGATGCGCGAGGCGTACGCGCTCGGCGAGGACACGTTCTGGGGCCAGTTCGCGAAGGGTCGGCTGATGGCGGACGGCGAGAAGCTGGAGTCGAAGGGCCTGCCGGCGGCGAAGGTGCGTCCGCGCCCGACGACCGGCTCGACCGGCGCGCCGCCGGCGTTCCTGATGGAGCAGGTCCGGAACAAGCTCAAGACGGTCAAGCCGGGCGCGCCGCTGACGGACGCGCAGAAGCTCGACGTCGCGCGCTATGCCGTGCTGCGGCTGATCGGGCCGAAGGGCTGGACGGACCTCTGCGCGCGCAAGGGCGGCACCAAGTTCATCAAGGCGTTCATGGACGACCGCGTCTGGCTCGAGGACTTCGCCTATTCGGGCGACTTCCCGCAGAAGAGCGGCGGCTGGAACGACGCGGGCGCGGGGCCGGGCGCGGGCGCGGGCGCGGCGCTGGCGCTCGAATCGCTCGTCTTCCAGGACGGCGGGCGCTGGACGCCGTTCGAGGGCGGGACGTACGCGGACAACGAGGGCCGCCGCTTCATGACGGCGCTCGCCATCAACTACCCCGACCGCGACGAAGCGTGGCAGGCGGACGTGCTGGACGCCTACCGGTCGACGGCGCTCGCCGAGCGGCTGCACAAGTCGGCCTACACGCAGCCGGTGTGGCTGTGGCGCTACGCGACGCACACGGGCCACCCCTCGTCGGGCACGCCGGACACGGCCGCGCAGCACCGTCACCTCAACCGCTTCGTGAACCTGCCCGAACGCGAGTACGGCGGGACGTGCTGGATGATCGTCTACCGCCTCAAGAACTGCTTCGGCGACTCGGTGCACGGGCCGTTCTACTACAAGGCGTGGGCGACGGCCGGCGACTGGCCCAAGCGCCGCTATTCGCAGATCGTCGGCGGCGTCTGCGGCGAGCTGTCCAAGTTCGGCAGCGCGACCTCGAACGCGCACGGGCTCCCCTCGACGACCGTCGGACAGCCGGGCCACTGCGCCTACTCGCGCCGCCGGACGAACGGAACGTGGGAGATCAACTACAGCGTGACGGGCCATTCGCAGCTGCACCTCTGCTTCTGGAACCACCACGAATGGCAGTACGTCGCCGCGCTCGAGAGCACGTTCAACACCGACCGCGAGACGCGCCTCGCCGCCGACCGCCAGCTGACGCTGGCGGCGCTGTCGGAGGATCTGAACCGCGACGCGAAGATCGTCGAGAAGTTCTACCAGAGCGCGTGCGTCGCGCATCGCGGGCACTACGGCGCGTGGAAGGAGTACGGCGCGTGGCTGATGCGCTCCAACAGCCCGCTGGACAAGATCAAGGTGTGGGTGCGCGGCTGCGCGCGCGGTCTGAAGGCGGGGCGGCAGCCGCTCTGGGACATCCTCACGCCCTACTTCGCGCGCGTCGCCCGCGAGAAGGGCAAGCCGGCGCTGAAGGACGAGCTGATCGAGTTCGCGCCGCTCCTGCGGCAGGGCGGTGACCGGCTGCAGGAGGAGTCAGACTTCTCGACCGTGCTGAACAAGTGGGGCGAGGAGCTGGGCGGCGACCCGAACCTGCGCTACGACGTCCTCAAGGCGATGATGGCCGCGCAGGCCGGCACGCGCGACTACTTCAGCCAGGCGATGAGCTGGGGCAGCGAGTTCTTCTCGAAGACGGCGCAGGGCGTGCAGACCTTCACCAAGTGCCTCGGCGAGGCGCTGGCGGCGGCCGACGCGGCGGACGCGAAGGGGAAGAAGGGCAAGGGCGGCGCGTCGGGCGTCGGCGCGTCCATCGACTTCGGGCCGCTCATCCTCGGCGCGTCCCGCAACGGCAACCGCGAGGCGTTCCAGCAGATGGCGAAGCTCCAGGCGAAGCTCGCGCCGCCGGCGACGCGCGACTCCGGCTACGGGAAGAGCGATTTCGGCGGCGAGCTCCTCTGCGCGGACGGGATGCTCCGGACGTCCTCGACGTGCGGGCACGACCATCCCGCGAACTATCCGTTCGCCCTCGACCTTCCGCAGCCGACGTCGGGCGCGGCGTTCCACACGGAGAGCGAGGAGGCGCCGTGGGCGGAGGTGACGCTGGCGGGCCCGTCGACGGTCGCCGGGATCGTCCTCGACAACAATTTCGGGCAGAATGCGGGGCGGCAGGTGCCGATCGAGGTGTCGGTGTCCGAGGACGGGAAGGAATGGACGAAGGTCTACACGAATTCGTCGGTGGAGAAGACGTACCGCGTGGACCTGCGCGGCCATGCCGCCGCGGCGCGCGTGCAGTACGTCCGCGTCGCCCGGACGAAGGGCGCGGGCAAGAACTTCTTCCACCTCAACAAGATCCTCGTCTACGGCAAAAAACTCTATTGAGCGACTGGCACGGGCCCCGGCGATATGATATACTAAACGTCGGTCAAGAAAGCAAGGGGCTGAAAATGGCTGAAAAGAACGACAGGGACACGGAGGCCTACCTTGCCCGCATCCGCCGGACGATCGCCGAATCGAGCCGTCTGGTGGAGCAGGCGGGCCTGCGCATGGCTGAAACCGACCGGCTGCTCGAATCACAGGGGCTCACGCGCGAGCAGGTGATGGGCTTCCGGTTCACGGCGGCACAGCGCGAAGCGGTGAACGAGGAACTGCGGCGCCGCGGGCTGGAGCCGCTGGCGTGGGATGATGGAAGCTTGGATGTTTCGAGGTTTGGAGGTTGGGAGGCGGGGAGTGTCAGATCCAACCTCCCGGACTCCCAACCTCCCAGTCTTCAGGATTCCTCCGACTCCGAACTCGCCGAGCGGCAGCGGAAATTCGGCCTGATGATGAAACCTTTTCAGCTATAGAGTGTAGACCGCGTAGACAGAGTTGAAAAGAAAAACCGGAAAGGATTTCGAAAATGGCACTACCAGACATCAGCCTCGCGCAGTTCAACCGTATCGCGGCCGGCAGCTACAACGCCGGGCAAATCGACTTTAGGACGGACGAGAACGGCACAGCCGAGCTCGTCAAGATCAACAACCACGTCTGGAAGACTTCCAAGAACAACGTGGAGCTTTCGCCCGAGCGCATCCTCGAGGTGAAGGAGACGTTCCTGAACGCTCTCCAGAAGGGCGGCGTGAAAGCCGAGTCGCTGAATGCCATCAGAAAGCAGCTCGGTCTCCCGGCGGAGGTGCGGGAATTTTCCACAAAGGCCGAGCGCGACGATTTTCTCAAGGCGCGCTTCACGCCGCTCACGCGTGCCCAGGTGCGCACGATCCTGGACAAATTCGCCAACGAGGGCAGAGGTTTCACCGAAGCGTCGCGCACGGAAATCTCCTACGAGGACTGGCAGGCGGGCCAGGCGACGGCGAACATGAGCGCCAAGGCCGCAAGATGGCGCGACAATGTGAACGCCGCCGCGACGGCCGC
>Ga0256405_10003284_pt1 | contig 33829 bp, 27 predicted proteins | sample RumenRJG_02DNA_FD_189096 | JGI IMG/M metagenome (GOLD analysis project Ga0256405, IMG submission 189096) | Bovine rumen microbial communities from Lethbridge, Alberta, Canada - RJG_02 | ecosystem: Host-associated > Mammals > Digestive system > Stomach > Rumen | place: Canada: Alberta...
ATGCCGTCAACTGTCACATCATGTCATAACAGGTCATGAAACTTCTATTTTCAAATGATTTTGGCTGTGTTATATTTACAATGGGCAAAGCGATAGGACATCAAACCTAAGCGCCAAGCCCATTTCTTTTGCAAAAGAATACCGGCATATTTAAGCGTCAGCTTATGACTTCAATTGAGGTCATGGGTCTGGCGCTTTTTTAATGCCATTAACCAGGCGGAGGGTGACGATCCGATGCCAATGCAAATAGAAAGGAAAATATAATATGGATTACGAAAGTTTCAAAGAGAAATTCGTAGAGGATGTGAAGGACAGACTTTACGAGCAGGGAGCCGAGGTTGATCTCTCCATTCATACAGTGAACAAGCTGAATGAAAGTTATGAGGCAATCACAGTTACACCGGAAGGTAGCAACATCGGAGTGAACATCGGGATCGACAAGTTCTATGGAGCGGTCGAAGACGGCAGACCTTATGATGAGGTTGTTGATAAGGCAGTAGATGTCATTAATAACGGCATCAACCAGAGACCTGACTTCGATATCGAATCCTTATCTGATTATTCTCAGATGAAGGAAAAACTTGCTATGGAAGTTGTTTCCGCAGAGGCCAATAAGGAGATGCTTGAAACGGTACCTCATCAGAATATGGAGGACATGGCGGTTGTATATCGCTTTGTTTTAAGTTCTGATAACGATGGCAGAGCATCGATCCTTGTTACCAATCAGCTGCTTGAAAACATGGGTGTTACTCCTGAACAGCTTCACGCAGATGCAATGGAGAATGCGCCTCAGATCAAGCCCGTTGAAATCAAAGGCATGAGCGAAGTTATGGCTGAGATGATGGGCGTTGAGCAGGCTGAAATGATGGGACTTTTCCCTGTGGCTCCTGAAGATGAGAAGATCTACGTTGCTACAGTGCCTGACAAGGTACATGGTGCCGGGGTTCTTGCTTATCAGAACTTTATGGACCAGGCTGCTGAAAGAGCTGGAGGTGACTTCTTCATTTTACCTTCGAGCATCCATGAGGTTCTGATCGTTCCTGACAATGGCGAGATGGGCTTAAAGGATCTTGAGGCTATGGTAAAGGAAGTCAATGCTACGCAGGTTGCTCCTGCAGATAAGCTTACCGATAGTGTTTACCACTATGACAGTAAGGACAAGATCTTCGAGCTTGGTGAAAAGTTCGTACAGCGCCAGGCGGAAAAGGAAGCGGAGCATGCGGAGGAGAAAGGCGAGAAATCTGTTCTTGGTGATCTCAAAGCCAAGAAGGAGGACGTAGCCAAGACTCCTAAGAAGGAAACTGTTGATAAGGGTGCCAAAGCCAAGGGTGGCGAAGCGCTCTAATCATATCATGATGAATAAGGCGTCAGCCGGAGGTTATGACCTCCGGTCTGGCGTTTTTTCTATTGCATAGGAGGTAATCAAAATGTCAGCACATTACAACGTATTAGGAGCTATGGGCAGTAACAGCACTCCCGTAGTAGGAAGAACAGAACCAATAGCTCATCCTCAAAACTGTAAACACGAGTGCCCTTATGGGTATAACAAAGCTTTCTGTTTCCCTTGTTACGCCAAAATCATGAAGGAGCATAGGGCGGCAAAGAACAAGGTAAAGGAAGCGTGATGTTATGGTTTTTGACTACTTTTATGAGGAGCAGTCAGAAAGCTATTCGTTTTACAGGATTCCTAAAATGCTTTTTACTGAAGAGATATTTGAAGCACTGTCAACGGATGCAAAGGTCTTGTACGGCCTTCTTTTGGATAGGATCAGTTTATCTAGGGAAAATGGTTGGTTAGATGATGCAGGACGAGTCTATGTCTATTACACGATAAAAAGCGTTAAGAAGTCTTTGAGGTGTGCAAATACAAAGGCTTGCGGATTGTTAAGAGAGCTTGATGAGTTTGGACTTATTGAACGCAAAAAGCAAGGATTGGGTAAACCAACCATTATCTATGTGAAGGATTTTACCCGATTCCGAAAAGCAGAACTCTTGGATTCTGATAAGTGGAACTCTGTAATTCTGCATACCGGAACTCTGGACAATCGCAAACCGGAATCTAATAAGACTGAGATAAATAATACTGAGAGTAATAAGACTAATCCTATCCTATCCGGAGCGGATAAGGATATGGATGAGAGAGCTTCATATCGTACATATCTTAATTCTCAGCTTGATATGGATATTCTGTATGAGCGGTATCCATATGACAGGGAGACTTTGGATGCAATCATAAATCTTATGCTTGATGTTATCTGTTCTAAGAGAAAGACTATCCGCATTGCAGGAGATGATAAACCTGTGAATGTGGTGAAAGCTCAGTTTTTGAAGATCAATTCTATGCATCTTGAGTATGTTATGGACTGTATGAAGAAGAATCCTGCCAAGGTGCGAAATATCAAGCAATACTTATTGGCTGCCATATACAATGCGCCGCTTACTATGCAAAGTTACTATCAGGCCTGGGTCAACAATGACATGGCGGAAGGCCGTATATAACGGAGGATTTATGACATGGAAACATTAGATATTAAAATCGCACTGGATCCACTTAATGACGGAGCAGTGTTAAGGGAATTTAAAATCAAACGCAAGGATGAAGGGGCACTTATCATTGCCACCAACGGTGAGTCGCGAATTGTCGATGCACAGGAGGCTCAGGGCATCCTCGACAAGCTTAATGAAGTTGGACATGGTGAGTACATGGGTAAGAGCGACTACATTGCCATGATGAATGCTAACAAGATCATTAATCTGAGTGGCGGAAAGTGCTTCATTGGATCGGTCATCATAATGAAGTTTGATGGACACGGTCTTTCAATGCTTGTGGGAGATGAGTTTGAAAAGGCTGCTACAGAGTTCAAAAGCCGATTGATTACCATTGTTTGTGAAGGACAGGAATTTTCGGCGTATGAGCTTATCTGAGGAGCATCTATCTTAATGGAAAGGAAGTGATGAAGTGCAGGAAGAAGTTGAAAACAAATCAGTACGGTTGGCGGTTCAGACCGGTAAAGTCACTGTAAGGACTCTGCTACGTGGTTTGCGTGCCTGGTATCGTCATCATCAGCGAAAGAAAGATGTTGCGCGAATGGCAGGCGATACTGTGAAAGGAAAGCAATCCGTGAAGGAACTGATTAGTCAGGGACAAGGAGTGTCCAGTATGGAAATCGGGGACTCCGGGATTCGTGATTTTAAGAAGATTGCCAACAAGTACGGAGTGGATTTTGCTATTGTCAAAGACAAGAACGAAAACCCACCTAAGTATACTGTTTTCTTCAAGGCCAGAGATGCTGATGCTATCACTCAGGTTTTGAAAGAGTATTCCGATAAGCAAGTGAAGCGTAAGAAAGCAGCTGAAAAGGAACGTCCGAGCATTCTTCAGAAGCTTAAGAAATTCAAGGAAAAAGTTGCTTCCATGCCCCGTAAGAGTAAGGAAAAGCGAAAGGAGATGGAGCGATGAAAAAGAAGAATTTTAAAAAGCTTATTATCTTAAATATTCCTTATGTTCTGATAGGGCTTGTGGCAACCAACGTTGGAGAGGCTTTTCGAATTGCCGGAGGAACGAATGCATCTGAAAAGGTGCAGAGTGTAGTGCTTGATGGTTGCTTTGGAACGGCATTTGCCAACCCATTGCCCAGCTTTCATCCTATTGATTTATTAGTAGGACTTGCGATTGGCGGGATCTTACGACTTGCTGTTTACATCAAAAGCAAGAATGCCAAGAAGTTTCGCCACAATCAGGAATATGGATCTGCCAGATGGGGGAAACATGAGGACATAGAGCCATACATGGACCCGGTCTTTCAGAACAATGTGATTCTTTCGCAGACTGAGAGAATTACCATGAACAGCAGGCCAGCCAATCCTAAGTATGCAAGGAATAAGAATACGCTTTGTGTCGGCGGTAGTGGTTCCGGTAAGACGAGGTTTTTTATCAAGCCGAACATATTGCAGATGCACAGTTCTTATGTAGTGACCGATCCAAAAGGCACAGTAATAAATGAGGTTGGAAATGCTCTCCTTAAGAATGGCTATCGTATGAAAATCTTCAATACGATTAATTTCAAAAAGAGTATGCATTATAATCCATTTGCCTATGTGCATGATGAGAAAGATATCCTAAAGCTTGTAACAACGCTTATTGCCAATACCAAAGGTGAAGGCAAAGGCGGAGATGAGTTTTGGGAGAAAGCTGAGAAATTACTGTATTCTGCACTTATCGGCTATATCCATTATGAAGCACCGGAGGAAGAGCAGAACTTCTCAACCTTGCTTGAAATGATCAATGCTATGGAAGTCAGGGAGGATGATGAAGAGTTCAAAAATCCTGTAGATCTCATGTTTGATGAGCTTGCAGAAAGAGACCCGGATCACTTTGCTGTGCGCCAATATGCCAAGTACAAATTAAGTGCCGGCAAAACGGCGAAATCCATACTTGTGAGCTGCGGTGCAAGGCTTGCTCCTTTTGATATAAAAGAGCTTCGTGAGATTACAGCATACGATGAACTTGAACTTGATACCTTGGGAGATAAGAAGACGGCGCTATTCCTTATCATGTCTGATACGGATGCGACCTTCAATTTCCTTATCAGCATGGTGTACACACAGCTTTTTAATCTGCTCTGCGAAAAGGCAGATGATGTTTACGGTGGAAGACTTCCGGTGCACGTAAGATGCCTTATTGATGAGGCGGCAAACATCGGACAGATTCCAAATCTTGAGAAACTTATGGCTACCATCCGTAGCCGTGAGATATCTGCGGCAATTGTGTTGCAGGCAAAATCGCAGCTTAAGGCGATTTACAAAGACAATGCAGATACCATCATCGGTAACTGTGACTCCCAGATCTTTCTGGGTGGTTCTGAACAGACGACTCTTAAGGACCTGAACACTACTCTTGGTAAAGAGACGATTGATATGTATAACACAGGCGAGACAAGAGGTACGAGTCAGAGCTACAACATGAACTATCAAAAGTTAGGTCATGATCTTATGAGTATCGATGAATTGGCGGTCATGGACGGAAGCAAATGTATCGTGCAGATCCGAGGCGTAAGACCATTCCTATCAGATAAGTATGACCTGACGCAGCATCCAAAATATCCGCTGACTGCGGATGCGGATAAAAGGAACTGGTTCGATATCGAAAAGTTCCTGAATCACAACTTAATATTGAAACCTGATGACAAATATGAAGTCATCGAAATCAACGAAGATTAAGGCTTTCTCCTAAGAACTGGAGAAGGCCTTTTCTTATGCGCGCATACCGTGAGTCAGTCGACGGGCTTACGGAAACAGTAACTTACAAACCAACATTTATTCTACGGAGGATTTTAATTATGGCATTTTTTCAGAGCGCAGTAGGCGTACTTCAGACACTTGTTGTAGCACTTGGTGCAGGTCTTGGTATTTGGGGAGCAATCAACCTCATGGAGGGCTATGGTAATGATAACCCTGGAGCTAAGTCACAGGGCATGAAGCAGCTCATGGCCGGCGGTGGTGTTGCCCTCATCGGTATCACTCTTGTACCTCTTCTTTCCGGTCTTTTTTAATCGAGATCGGAGAACACTATGGGGCCGGGGAATGTTCCTCGGCTCCTTTTTTTAGAAGAACAGGAGGTAACAAGTGGACAGCATACTTCAGTCGATTGAGGACTGGTTTCGCGAACTGCTTGTTTCAGGCATTATGAACAATCTGACCAATACATTTGATTCTGTAAATAACCAAGTGGGACAGATTGCGACAGAGGTAGGACGGACTCCTGCCAACTTTTCACCTGCGGTTTATAACATGATTCGGACTCTTTCTGAGAATGTAATAATGCCGATTGCAGGATTGATACTGACGTTTATAGCCTGTTACGAGCTGATTCAACTAGTCATCAGCCATAACAATTTGGCAAACTTTGAAACTTGGATCTTCTGGAAGTGGATTTTCAAAACTTTTGTAGCAGTAACTCTAATTACAAATACGATGAATATCACTATGGCAGTATTTGATGTAGCACAACATGTGGTGAGTCAGGCAGGTGGAATCATTGGAAGTTCAACGGCGATAGACGCAAGTACTTTAGCAACTATGCAAAGTACGTTAGAAGCAATGGATATTGGTCCGTTGCTTTCGATATTCCTTCAGTCGTTTGTAGTGCAATTCTTAATGTATATCCTGTCTGCACTTATCTTTGTCATCGTATATGCCCGTATGATCGAGATTTATCTTATGGTATCGCTTGCTCCTATTCCTTTTGCGACTTTTGGAAATAGAGAGCAGAGCATGATAGGGCAGAACTATTTAAGGTCGCTGTTTGCATTAGGTTTCCAGGGATTCTTAATCATGGTGTGTGTTGGAATTTATGCAGTATTGATTCAGTCCGTTGCATTTACTACGGATATAATTGGTTCTCTTTGGGGAGTCATGGGATTCACAATCTTGCTTGCATTTACACTCTTTAAGACCGGAGCGGTAGCAAAGAGTATACTTCACGCACATTAAAAGAAAGGAACGAAAATATGGCAGCATCATACATTTCGGTGCCTCGTGATCTTACGAAGGTAAAGAGTAAGGTGATGTTCAATCTGACAAAAAGACAGCTTATCTGCTTTTCAGTGGCGGCGCTCCTCGGGGTGCCGTCCTTTTTCTTGATAAAGCAGATTGCTTCTACAAGTACTGCAGCCATAGGAATGATGGTAATTATGATGCCATTTTTCTTTTTGGCTATGTATGAAAAGAATGGACAGCATCTTGAAACAATCCTCGGGCATTTAATCGAGGCAGTATTTATAAGGCCTAAACAGAGGCCGTATAAGACAGATAACTATTATGCCGCGCTTATGAGGCAGGCGCAGGCGGAAAAGGAGGTAGGCATAATTGTTCGAATTTCTGAAGAAGCAATTTCACAAAAAGGAAACAAGAGAGTTCGTCATGCCAAAGAATCTGAGTAAGGAAGAGCAGAAGCAGGTTAGGGCAATCATTGATAACGCAAAGAAAGATGATGGCGTTCCCCGTACAGCACAGCAGAGTATTCCTTTTGACAGAATGTTTCAGGACGGTATCTGCAGGATTGGAAGTGATTATTACACTAAGACAATTCAGTTTCAGGATATCAACTATCAGTTGGCGTTGCAGGAGGATAAGACGGAGATCTTCGAGGAATGGTGCGCATTTCTTAACTTCTTTGACAGTTCCGTGCATTTTGAACTCAGCTTTATGAACATGGCAACGGACGTGGATGATTTCAAAACCGGTATTGCGATTCCTCACAGAAATGATGAGTTTAACGGCGTTAGGGATGAGTATAGCGCAATGCTCTTTCATCAGATGGAAGCAGGCAATAACGGTCTTACCAAGACCAAGTATCTGACTTTCGGAATACATGCAGATTCCATGAAGGCAGCAAAGCCTAGAATTATCCATATCGAGACGGACCTTTTAAATAACTTCAAGCGTCTTGGGGTGCAGGCGCATGTACTCAACGGAAAGGAGAGATTAGCACTCATGCATCAGCAGTTCCACATGGGAGACTGGGAGAAATTCAACTTTGACTGGAAGTACCTTGTTGGTAGTGGTTTATCGGTAAAGGATTTCATAGCGCCCAGCAGCTTTTCATTTCCAAATGGAAAGAAGTTTACAATGGGTTCCCTCTATGGAGCTATGAGTTTCTTATCTATCGATGCGTCAGATATTTCCGACAGGATGTTAGCTGATTTTCTCAATATGGAGTCAAGTCAGATTGTAACAATGCATATTCAGTCGGTGGATCAGAACGAAGCTATCAAGACCGTAAAGCACACGATCACAGAACTTGACCGAAGCAAGATTGAGGAGCAGAAGAAGGCGGTTCGTGCCGGATATGATATGGATATCATTCCTTCGGATCTTGCGACTTATGGCAAGGATGCAAAAGCGCTCCTTAAGGAATTACAGTCGCAGAATGAGAGAATGTTCCTTTTGACATTCATCATCATGAATACCGGAAGGACGGAGCAGGAACTTGAGAACAATGTGTTTCAGGCAAAGTCCATTGCGCAAAAGCACAACTGTAATCTGGTTCGTTTGGATTTCCAGCAGGAGCAGGGGCTTATGAGTAGCCTTCCTTTGGCGAATAACCTCATCGATATACAGAGAGGTATGACAACAAGCTCAACGGCAATCTTTGTTCCCTTTACCACTCAGGAACTCTTCCAGGCCGGTAATGAGTCTTTGTATTACGGTCTGAACGCTCTTTCCAACAACCTCATCATGGTAGACAGAAAGATGCTTAAAAACCCTAATGGCCTTATCCTTGGTACTCCCGGTTCCGGTAAATCCTTTGCTGCAAAGAGAGAAATTGCAAACGCATTTCTTGTAACGGATGATGATGTTATCATTTCAGATCCTGAGGCAGAGTACTCACCATTGGTTGAAAGATTTGGCGGTCAGGTCATTAAGATCAGTCCTACTTCAACGCAATATATCAATCCGATGGATATTAATATGAATTACTCGGATGATGATAACCCGATTGCTTTAAAGGCAGATTTCATTCTTTCACTTTGTGAGTTGATTGTGGGAGGCAAGGAAGGTCTTAAGCCTGTTGAGAAGACGGTTATTGACCGTTGTATTCATCAAATCTATCAGAAGTATTTCGAAGATCCTGTTCCTGAGAAGATGCCTCTTTTGGAGGACCTGTACGACGCTCTTTTGAACCAGGATGAACCTGAAGCAAGGCATGTGGCGACAGCCCTTGAAATCTATGTAAGAGGTTCACTTAATGTGTTCAACCACAGAACCAACGTTGATATTACAAACCGTCTTGTTTGTTACGACATCAAGGAACTTGGTAAGCAGCTTAAGAAGATTGGAATGTTGGTTGTACAGGATCAGGTGTGGGGCAGAGTTACTGAGAACCGTGCCCAGGGCAAATCCACCAGATACTATATGGATGAGATGCACCTGCTTTTACGTGAAGATCAGACTGCTGCGTATACAGTTGAGATTTGGAAGCGTTTCAGAAAGTGGGGCGGTATTCCTACCGGTATCACACAGAACGTAAAAGACCTTTTGGCATCAAAGGAAGTAGAGAATATCTTTGAAAACTCGGATTTCATTTATATGCTCAATCAGGCGGTCGGAGACAGACAGATCCTTGCAAAGCAGCTTAATATTAGTCCTCATCAGCTTTCCTATGTAACACACTCGGGAGCAGGTGAAGGGCTTATTTTTTACGGTAATGTGATCTTGCCTTTCGTAGACAGATTCCCTACCGACATCGAACTGTACCGTATTATGACCACCAAGCTTTCGGAGATTACAGAAAGCAAGGAGAAAGGATAAGCGTAAATGAATGAAGGCATTTATACGAGAGATAAGGGCGCCAAACGGCGTGTAGAGCCGGAAGCTCAGACAAAGAAAATGACTCATGCAGGGAAGCTCAAAAACGAGACTTCCCGTGCTGCGGCCATGAGAAAAAAGCTTCGTACAGGAAAGGCGGATACATCTGAAACAAAGATGGAGTTAAAAAAGACAGCACAAATTCATAAGCAGGGAAGAAAGGCTGCAAGAAAAAACGCTGCTGTCTCAGGTGAAATCAGACATCAGATGAATGAAGCCAACGAAGATCAGAATGCTGGTGGTGATGCAATAAACGCTGGAAGTCAGGTGACGGAAAATGCAATTTACAGCGCCAAAAAGCGTGTTGGTAAATCCAATAGCGGTAATGGCTATAGTAATAAGCTTCATGCCGGAAAACATGGTACCGCAGCTGCTGAGACCACATCAAAACATGAGGCGCAGAAGTCTTTGATGAAAAAAGAAATACAGCGCCAGGCATTTAAGGAACGGGCTAGAGAAACAGCAAATGCTTCTGGTGGTTTCATGAAGAGGTTTGTTGATAAGGCAGAAGATATGGCGGGAAGACTTGCTGAGGCTGTGACGGAATTTATAGAGGAACATCCTCTTGGTTTCTTAATTGCTGCAGCTGTTTTAATTGTAGTGCTTGTTGTTTCAGGTGCTTTAAGCTCATGTTCGATGATGGCCGGTGGTGGAAATAACATGGTTATCTCAACAAGCTTTACTGCTCAGGACAGTGACATTGTTGCTGTAGAAAATGACTATAAGGCCTTGGAGGCAAACCTTCAGACAGAGATCAATAATATCGAGCAGGATAATCCAGGATACGACGAATACAATTATTCGCTTAGTGAGATATCACATAATCCGTTCGAATTGGCAGCGCTTCTTACAGTGCTGTACGAGGATTATACAGAGTCAGAGGTTCAGTCCATGCTACAGACTATCTACAATGCTCAGTACACTCTTACAAAACAGAGAGTCGTAGAAACAAGGACAAGGACTGAGACGAGGTGGCATTGGGTTACATACTACCGAGATGAAGAGCGAACCGGGTATCGTATGGTGAATGGTCATTTACAGTCATATACCTACACGGTGTCGGTTCCATATCAGGTGTATGAATCTTATGAAGTAGAGGTTGAGTATGAATACTACATACTTAACACAACACTTTCCAACAATGGTATTCAGGCAGCTATTAATGCTATTGGATTAAACGATGAACAGCTGAGACGTTATGCGATACTTCTTGAAATGAGAGGAAATAAGCCGGATATATTTGGCGATAATCCTTATGCAAATCCGGGAGTATCTGCTGAGTATCAGGACTATGATGTTCCGGCAGAATATCTTACCAATCAGCAATTTGCAAACATGCTGAATGAAGCCGAAAGGTATCTTGGATATCCATATGTATGGGGAGGTTCAAGTCCTTCCACCAGTTTTGATTGCTCTGGATTTGTAAGCTATGTAATTAACCATTGTGGTAACGGTTGGAATTATGGACGACTTACAGCAGATGGATGGAAGAATGCAACAGCAAGAGTGAGCGCAAGTGATGTAAAGCCAGGAGATCTGATTTTCTTCCAAGGCACTTATGATACATCCGGTGCAAGTCATGTTGGTATTGTGGTGGATCCGGTGAATAGAATCATGATTCACTGTGGTAATCCTATTCAGTATGCAAGCTATGACAGTAACTATTGGCGGCAGCATTTTTACTGCTATGGACGAATACAATAAGGAGGCATTATGTACGAAAAATTAGATAAGCTCCGCGCAGAAGTGGAGCGTTGTAAAAGCAAGATCGAAGATGATAAAGCGAAGCTTAAGGCGGCTGAAGCTAAACTTCAGGAAGCTGAAAACTCCCAGATTCTTGCAGATGTTGGTGCTCTTAATCTTTCTCCTGAACAGTTGGCAGAGTTTTTGAAACTTGCCACCAGTGGAAAGCTGACTAGTACTGGAACTTCAAACAGTTATGGTAATACGGTTGTAAATACCGATCATAACACTGATATTGATGACGAAACGGAGGATTTCGACGATGAAGAAAATTAAAAACAGAATACATGGGAGAATGATTGCGGCCGTAACGATTGTTGCGGCTTTTTTATTTGGAACAACTCCAATCGTGGCGTTTGCAGGAGGCTATGAATGTACCTGTGAAACCAAATGTACAGAGGATTGCATTAATCCCGACTGTGAACTTTGTAAGATCAATTATGAACTCTGCTGTGGAGATGAAGTGACCGAAGATCCGGATGCTACAGCTGATGTGATTGAAGAGGAATGGGGACCGCTTACGCCTGATGGCAATATGACTCTTGTGGATGATTATGGTGCTCCGAGCCAGGCTGGAAAACAGTTTATCACTGTTGTAACCAAGTCGGGAAACTATTTTTACATCATCATTGATCGTGATGATAACGGAACCGAAACAGTTCACTTCTTGAATATGGTTGATGAGGCAGATCTATTGGCACTCATGGATGAGGATGCCGTAAATGATTACATTGCTCAGAAGGAAGCAAAGGAAACAGAACCTACAGTCACTGAGGAACCTACTCAAACTGAAGAGACTGAGCCGGCAGATGAACCTGTGGAGCCTGAGAAAAAGAAGAACTCAGGTGTGTTGGTCATTGTACTGATTTTTGCTCTTGGTGGTGCGGGCGGATACGTCTACTTTACGAAGGTTAAGAACAAAAAGCCTAAGGTAGATAACGCACCTGATCCTGATGCTGATTACGACGATGATGAGGATGATTATCTTGATGGTTTAGCTGATGAGGTAGATGAGATTCTTTCTTTTGATGACGAGGATGAATCCCGAGTGCTCAAAGTTGAGCAGTCGGATTCGGATGAAGACGAATCGAAAGAGGATGAATAGGAGGCATATTATGGCGAGAAAATCACGTTACCTGGGATATGCAAACGCCATTAAGAAGGGGCAGGCCAAAGAGCCTGCTCTTTCTATTAAGGGCAAACTGTCTCAGATGAAAGAGAAGGCAAAAGAGGTTAATAAGAAGCCCGTAGAGGCTCAAGGAGAGGAGGAATCATAAATGGCATATGATACAAGCACATTTGATCCAAAGGCTGCTGCAGAGGCCAGAAAAGCCGAAATGGAAGAGATAACAACGAAGCTTGAAAAAGGGGTTAAGGATATTTTTGATGGAAAGAATTATCAAGCGTACTTGAATTTCTGCGCAAAGCTTCCTCGATATTCTGTCAATAATCAGATCCTTATCATGATGCAGAAACCGGACGCTACGATGTGTCAGTCTTTTACCAACTGGAAGGAAGTAAACAGATTTGTTCGTAAGGGTGAAAAGGGAATCCGTATTTTGGCTCCGGCTCCATATAAGATGCAGAAGGAACAGGATAAGATGGATGCTTCAGGTAAGGCTATCCTCGATAAAGACGGAGAGCCGGTAAAGGAAACTGTTGAAGTTACCATTAACGCATTCAAACCTGTAAGCACTTTTGATATCAGCCAGACTGATGGTGAACCGGTTCCTACTCCGGGAGTTGATGAATTGACAGGAAGCGTTGAAGGATATGAGACGCTTCTTGCTGCAATCAAGGAAGTTGTTCCTGTGCCAATTTCTTTTGAGCAGATCGATTCCGGAGCCAAGGGCTTTTATCATCTGGAAGAAAACAGAATCGTAGTGCAGGAAGGTATGAGTGAGGCTCAGACTGTTAAGACTTTGCTTCACGAGGCTTCACACCAGGCGCTTCATTCTAAAGAGGCTATGGACTCTGCAGGAGAGAAGAAATCCAAGAATCAGAAAGAGACGGAGGCTGAATCTGTAGCCTACGTTGTTTGCCAACATTACGGCATTGATACTTCGGATTATTCGTTTCCTTATGTTGCTACATGGTCTGCGGATAAGGAAGTACCTGAACTCAAGGCATCGCTTGATACAATCCGAAGAACTGCATCAGAACTTATCGTAAAGATTGATGAAAAGGTGCAGACTCTTACAACAGTAAAAGAAATGGATCAGTTCATGGAGGCTCACGGTGAAGAGCTCCCTTTCGATAATCCGGAGGCAGATCGTCCTGTCGGTTACATCAAGATCGAACCTCCGGTAGATTTTGGAAAGGATGAGCCCGAGAGGCCTATCAAGCTTTCTGTAGAAAAGGCAGACAAGGAGCTTGAGAAGAAGGCTGAAAAAAAGAAAACTTCTGTAAAGGAAAAGCTGAAAGCTGAAAAAGCCAAGTCTGCCAAAACCAAAAGTCCTAAGAAAACCGCAGAAAAAGATATGAGGGAGGCAATCTGATATGGAGAAAAAGAGAAAAACCAAGATTCAAAAATGGGATGAAGTAGGCGGCGCAGTCGAAACTGAGGTTGAGACTATCGGAGATTCTTTTGATGAGACTCCCGGTGCCGGACCATCCGTAAGCAGAAATCCCATGCGTGGCATCGAAGACATAGTTGAGCAGAATGATAATTCCTTTGATGGGGTTATTAACAATCTGCCTGAATCTAAGCCTGTGTGCCAGGTTGATGCTGCGGAGGTAGTAGAACAGGAACAGAAAAAGAAATCTGTTCTTAAGAAATTACAGGAGGCTCCGGCTCCTGAACCTCCAAAGCCTGCCAGGGGATGCGTGCTGTGCGGAGATTTGGAAAGAATCTAAAATGCGTGAGTATACGGATTACATCCGAGTCATGCTTAAGAAGGGCGACCGCGAAAAGATAGAAGAGCGGATGAAAGAGGCGGGCATTAAAAATATGTCCGCCTATATCCGTAAGATGGCTATTGATGGTTATGTGGTTCGCCTGGATCTTTCGGATGTGAATGAGGTGGCACGCCTTCTTCATATCAATTCCAACAATCTGAACCAGTACGCAAAACAGGCAAATACCAATGGCAGTATCTACTACGGAGATATCCAAAAACTCAAGTGTCAGCATGAGGAATTATGCAATTTGTTAAAAGCTATCTATCAGCGGCTTTTGACGATTTAGGAAAAGAGGTGATGACTATTGGCTGCGACCAGGCTTATTGCCATGCATCAGAACAAAGGTCGTTCCCTTCAGAAATGCCTGAAGGACAGAACCGATTATGCTCAGAATCCTGAAAAGACTGAAGGCGGCGAGCTGGTCAGCAGCTACCAATGTGATCCTGAGTTTGTAGAGGAACAGTTTGCATCTTCAAAGAAGGAATATCTTGAGATAACAGGAAGAAAGATTGTCGGGGATATTATTGCATATCAGATCAGACAGTCATTCAAGCCCGGGGAGATTACGCCGGAAGAGGCAAATAAAATCGGTTATGAAACGGCAATGCGCTGGACAAAGGGGCAGCACGCTTTTATCGTTGCTACCCATGTTGATAAGGCACATATTCATAATCATATTATATATAACTCAACAGCACTTTCTTGTGACAGGAAGTTTAGAAACTTTTGGTTTTCAGGCGTGGCTCTTCAAAGAGTAAGTGATCTTGTTTGTCTTGAGAATGGTCTTTCGGTTATAGAACCGGTTAAGCCCAGTGAGAGAGTTAAGAGAACTGAGTATCCTGACAGACGGAGTTTTCGCGAAGATATCCGTGATGCAATTGATGCATGCCTTGAACAGAATCCCAAGGATATGGATGAGCTTTTACGGCTCCTTCGTGAAATGGGGTATGAGAGTAAACGAGGAAAATATGTCTCAGTAAAAGGGAAGGAGCAGAAGAAATTCCTTCGTTTTCGATCCCTTGGTGTTGGGTATCGAGAGCAGGATTTGGAACGTATCTTTGCAGGTGAATCACGTGAGAATGTTGCTACCGCCACCGAGAAAACTGAGCCTAAGCTTGATATGCTTCTTGATATTCAGAAGATGATTGCTAAGGGCAAAGGTCCCGGATATGAACGATGGGCGAAGGTTCATAACATCAAGCAGATGGCGCAGACCCTTCTGTTTTTGGAAGAGCATAACCTTAGAGATTACGATGAACTTGCAGCCAAGGCTAAATCAGTTTCAGACAGATTTGCTGAGATAACGGAACGCCAAAAGTCTTTGGAGGCAAGACTTACAGAAATCACAGATCTTAAAAAGCACATCATCAACTATTCCAAGACGAAGCAGATTTATGTAGCTTACCGTGAGAGCGGATACAGCAAAAAGTTCTTCGAGGAACACCGTGAAGAAATCACTCTTCATAAGGCGGCTAAGGAAGCTTTTTCAAAAATCAAAGGTAAAATACCTACGATAAAAGAGTTGAATGCTGAATATTCGGAAGTACTTGGTGAGAAGAAAAAGACTTATGCCGAGTATCGACAAGCTCGCCAGGAGATGAAAGATTATCAAACGGCGAAGTACAATATCGACCGATTCCTACAGACTGAGGAACAGGAGAAACAAGCTGAAAAACAAAAACAGAATACAAAGGCCAGATGAGATTTGGGGCAATTCTACTTTTAACAGAAGTGGGGTTGCCCCTCTTTTTTATGTTCCGGGGAAAATGCATTTAGCACCAACTTGTTGGTGCGTGGCTCCGAGTGAAACGAGGTTCTTGGGGGATTGGGGGCAAAGCCAGCCAACAAGCAAGGAGCGTCGATGATAATCGAGGCACTGCTTGCGAAAATGAAAAAACTTTGTTATGAGTCCGTTTTAACGGACATGAAATATGGATAATGGAAGGTGGGCGGTTATGGTCGAACCCCAAAAATAAGTTATGAAAAGTTATAGATTTCTATAATAAAATTATTGAGAGCTGAAGGCTGCTGTGTTATAATTTATTCTGTATTATTGTAGGGAATTTGAACCCATTTTTATGCAAATTTGCTAAGAGGACTTTAGTATGAAAGTAAGTTATAACAAATTGTGGAAACTACTAATCGACAAGAATATGAAAAAGATGGACTTGCTTGAAGCTATTGAAATGAGCCCGAATACATTGGCAAAACTTGGCCGAAATGAAGATGTTTCAATGGATGTTTTAAAGAGAATTTGCGCCTATTTGCAATGTGATGTCGGTGACATCATGGAGATGATTCCGGAAGAAAACGATACGAATGGAGATCATAACAATGCCTAAGGGCCAGACTACGTTTAATTTTATAGATTTATTTGCCGGTGCCGGAGGTTTGTCTGAAGGATTTATCCAAGCGGGTTTTAATCCGATTGCGCATGTTGAGATGAATGCTATGGCTGCACAGACATTGGAGACGAGAGCGGCATTTCATTATTTGAGTAAACAAGATGATAACTCAATTCAGTTTTACTATGCCTATGAAAGAGGAGAGATTACTAGAGCAGAATTGATGGAACATATTCCGGAAGAAGTAATTGCAACGGTAATCAATGAAGAGTTATCTGATAAATCTATCAAGGGTGTATTTGAGCAGATTGATAAAAATATGCAAGATGCAGGTGTGGAACATGTTGATGTAATAGTTGGAGGACCACCTTGCCAAGCATATTCGCTAGTTGGAAGAGCTCAAAGCAGTCATATGATAGTTCCGATGGAAGAAGATCCTAGGAATGAACTTTACAAGATGTATACGCGATTCCTTACCAGATATAAACCAGAGATGTTTGTTTTTGAAAATGTCGCAGGAATTAAATCTGCACGAGGGGGAGCTGCATATAAGAATCTTCAGGCACATTTAAAACGTGTAGGTTACGAGTTTGAATGTCGTGAGCAGAATGCATTTGATTTTGGAGTTCTTCAAAGTCGAAAGCGAATGATAATTATTGGTTGGAGAAAAGGAACAGAACATTTTTATCCGGAGTTTGTGCCACACAATTCGGAGGCAATTGTAAATGATTTGTTAGTTGACTTAGCTCCGGTAAATCGAGGAGAAGAAAATAATGCATATGCTGTTCCGTATGAGGACTGCAGTGACTATTTGAAAGAAAGTGGAATACGCACACCGAATGATGTCGTGACACACCACATGGCCAGACCAAATTGTGATAGAGATGTTCAGATTTACGGTATGGCTATTGATGCTTGGAATGATGGCGAACAAAGATTAAGTTACGATAGACTTCCGGAAGAATTAAGAACTCACAGGAATACCACTTCTTTTAAAGATAGATTTAAGGTTGTGGAAGGGAATAAAAATAGCTGCCATACAGTGTTGGCTCATCTTGCCAAAGATGGACATTATTTTATTCATCCGGATCGTGAGCAATGCAGATCTATTACTGTTAGAGAAGCTGCTAGACTTCAGACATTTCCTGATAGCTATTTCTTTGAAGGCAGCAGAGGAGAAAAGTTTAAACAAATTGGAAATGCAGTTCCGCCGATGATGGCAAAGGCGATAGCTGAGGCTGTTCGCAATCAGTTGTAAGAAAGGAGAAGCAGCATGGGAATTGTTGATGGAACCTATGCAGAAATAAAAAAGCAAGAGCTTTCGCAAAATCCATATAGCTGCTTATCTTTATCTAGGATTGATTTGAATCCACACCAGATAGAAGCTTATGTTTTTTCGCTTGCTGCGATGAAGAATGGTGGTGCTATTCTTGCTGATGAGGTAGGACTTGGAAAAACAATTGAAGCAGGACTGGTTGTTAAACATCTCTTGATGAGTGGGAAGAGCAGGATTTTATTGATCATGCCTTCTAACTTGAGAAGACAGTGGCAAATTGAACTTGAAGAAAAATTTGATATTGAATCGTTCATAGTAGATAGTTCGAATCTGGAGGAGTACCAAGAGGAACTTCATAAAGACAAAGCGGTTATTATTGCCTCATATAATTTTGCTGCAAGACAAAAGAAACTGCTTGGAAAAGTTCCTTGGGACTTTTGTATATTTGATGAAGCTCATCGAATGAGAAATATACATAAAAGCGGGATGAAGATGGCTTCCGCAATTTTTGAATTAACCAAAGCAATACCCAAGCTTTTGCTTACGGCGACGCCAATGCAGAATACGCTGCTTGATATGTATGGGCTGGTGCAGTTTATTGATGAAAAAGTTTTTTATAGCAAGGCTGTATTTAGCGAACGTTATGTAAAGAATGAAATGTATGATGAGCTAAAGCAGCAATTAGCTCCTATTGTTCAAAGAACACTTAGAAGTGAAGTGTCAGATTATATTCTATTCCCTGAAAGAAAAGAGATTACGGTAGATTTCTCCCTGTCTCCCAAGGAAATAGAATTATACATGATGATAAATAACTATCTCAAAAAAGAGATATTATACGCTTTGCCTAATTCAAGGCGAACACTTATTACCTCTGTAATTAGAAAACTGCTTGCATCGTCGAGCGTAGCTGTTTCAGAGACTTTTGAAGTGCTAAAAAAGCGACTTGTAGTATTGAAAGAGTCTTCACGCGAAGAATCCGTTGCGGAGAGTTTAGACTACTTCTTTGCTTTTCTTGATGATGAGCTTGATGATGACAATGAGCCAGAAGAACGTCAAGAATTATACACAAGAGAATTAGTTAACGAGTTTATTCAGCACGAGATTGATGAAGTTGATGCAATCATAAAGAAGGCAAATAGCATTACATATAATGCAAAGGCGGATGCGCTTAGAATAGCTATTGCTCGTGCCTTTGAAAGTCAAACAAAAGAAAACACAGACAACAAGGTGGTTATTTTCACTGAGTCAGTCCGTACACAAAACTTTCTCTTTGAAGAATTGTCAGAGCATGGATACAAGGGTGATGTTTTAATGTTTAATGGAAACCCAGGAGATCCAACAACTAAAGCAATTTATAAAGCTTGGAGAGCTAGAAATTACGGAAAGTCCTATGGAAGCAGGAATGTCGAAATAAAGAATGCTATCGTAGAAGCATTTCGAGATGAATACAAAATCCTTTTGGTAACTGATTCAGGATCTGAAGGACTTAACCTACAGTTCTGTAATTCGATTATCAATTATGACTTGCCTTGGAATCCGCAAAAGATAGAACAAAGGATAGGTCGATGCCACCGTTATGGCCAGAAGAGGGATGTTGTAGTTATAAATCTCTTAAATACGCAGAATGAAGCTGATAGAAGAGTATATGAAATACTTTCTGAAAAGTTCCAGCTGTTTAAGGGCGTGTTTGGTGCTTCAGATAAGGCGATTGGACTGCTTGAAAGCGGCTCGGATTTTGAAAAAAGAATTACCCAGATTTATCAGGAGTGTAAGACTTCAGATGAGTTTGTAAAACGCTTTAATTCACTTGAGAAGGAGATTGATCGTAAGCGAAATAAAAAGATGGATGAGTTACGCGGACTCATTACGAAACAGTCTCCAGATGAGCATAAAAGAAGTTTTGCTCATATTTTGGCAGAAATAGATGATTACAAAGAACAGGTCGAATACTGGAATGGAGTACCTGATCCGGTAACAACCGGAAGATTTCCTAAGTATATGGAAACAAACCTAGATGTCTTGGATGATGGTTCTCATGGTTATTTAATCATAGGCGGATGGTACAATGACAGCCAATTAATAAGCTCAGTGTTGGCCGTTTGTGGTGAAGATAATCGAGTGCGGAAGATACCGGAGGCAATGTCCAGGGAGGTTGTTTCAAAACTGACTGATGGATGCGTAGTAGAAAAAAACTGCGACACTAATTCGGTTGGGAAGGTTATAGAACACGTGGAAAATCTTCTGTACGACGATATGTGCGCTGGTAAAGTTGGAGAACTTGCAGCGAATAGACGAAAGATGGAAGTCTGGCTTAATTATCGTAAGGAAGAGTTCTTGCTAAATATGAAGGACACTTCTGAGATAAGTAAGTTACAAGAAGAATACCAGGCTGAAAAGAACTTTAAATTAAAAATCCAGTTAAAGAAAAAAATCGAAGAGCTGAAAAAAGAAAAAGAAAACTCTGAAGCAGTTTTCCAAGAAAAGATGCAGGAGTTAGAGGTAGAAGCTTCGGAACTAACTAGCGCGTATGAGACAGAATTGTTAAAAAAGCCAAGTTTGTACGCTAAGATTGTAGTGAAGTATTAATAGGAGGCAACATGGAAAAGAAGGGTAAACTCGAATTAACTTGGGTTGGGAAATATGATGAGAAGGAGCTTGAGCCTAGAATTCTTGTCGAAGATAGAAGTAAGTCATTTGGTGATACAGATTCGGAGAATATGCTTATTCATGGCGATAACCTGCTAGCTTTGAAGGCGCTTGAAAACGATTTTTATGGGATGATTAAGTGTATATATATCGATCCGCCTTATAATACCGGAGCTGCTTTCGAATTTTATGATGATAATCTGGAGCATTCTATTTGGTTAAGCATTTTAAAAGAAAGACTAGTCTTACTAAGAAATCTGTTATCTGAAGACGGTACAATTTGGATTCAGATAGATGATGAAGAGCAAGCTTATTTAAAAGTCTTATGTGATGAGATTTTTGGAAGAAGCAATTTTGTGAATATGATATCAGTTAACATGAAAAATGTTGCTGGAGTATCTGGAGGCGGTGAAGATAAGCGCCTTAAGAAGAATTGTGAATATATATTGATTTATGCCAAAGATTATTCGTTATTGCCATTGTTTAATGGTCCATACGTATATACTGAAATATCGGAAATGGTAAAGCGATATGAAGAAGAAGGAAAAAGCTGGAAGTACACAACTGTATTGGTAAATCCTGGTGAAAAAGAATATGTAGGTTCTACAGTTGATGGTGACGGTAATGAAATTAAAGTTTATTTGAGAAAGAATCCAGAAATGCTTTCTATACGTCAGATAGCGCAACGAGATGGAATCAGTGTTGAAGACGCATATAACAAGTATGGCGTAAATATTTTTCAGACGACAAATGCGCAATCTTCGATTAGAACTCGCGTAATGGATTATAGAGCAGAAATGAAGATTGATGAGGACTTAATTTCTATTGAGTATGTTCCTAAAACAGGAAAGAACAGGGGAAAAGTCTATGAACAGTTTTATAAAGGAGATAAATGTAGACTATTTGTTTGGCTAAGAGATACAGCGGAAGTTATTGACGATAGGCTTTATAAAAAAGACCTTCAAGGGACTTATTGGGATATGAATGCCTGGATGAAAAACTTAACTAAAGAAGGTGATGTTGTATTTCCTAATGGGAAAAAGCCCGAGGCTCTTATTAAGCAGATCTTGGAAATGTGTACTGTTGAGGGAGATTGGGTCCTAGATAGCTTTTTGGGATCAGGCACAACAGCAGCGACCGCACATAAGATGAACCGTAAGTGGATAGGCATTGAAATGGGAGAACAAGCATATTCACACTGTAAAGAGAGATTAGATAATGTGATAAATGGTGAACAAGGTGGAATATCAAAAGATATCAACTGGCAAGGAGGCGGCGGATATCGATTTTATGAGTTGGCTGATTCTTTGCTGGTTAAACACTCAAAGTTACCTATTTACCAGATTAATCCTGCTTATACATGGGAGATGACTTGTGAGGCTATATGCAAAATAGAAGGATTTAAGTATGACCCTAATGGAGAATTTCAAGGATACTCTTCTGAAAATCGATTTATTCATATCACAGAAGAATTTGTAAATGGAAAATATGTTATGGGGCTATTAAAGTCATTGGGGGATAGGCAGTCTGTATTAATATACTGCAAAAAATACCAAGCAGATATTATTTTGCCTGCTAACGTTGAAATTAAAAGGATTCCCAAAGATTTATTGGAAAAGTGTTCTTTTGAAAGTGAGGATAGAGCATGAGCCAGATAACAGAAAAAATAAAGTGGGCGATGAGCTTGCGTGATCCTCAGTATGAGGCACTTAAATATTTTGACGATATTTCAGAGAAGATAGATTATCGTATAGGCACAAAAGAGGAAGCTGAAAGAATAGCGTCAGAGAATTGTCAAGGAAAGCATGTAATCAAGGTAGATAAGGAATTTGATTTTCCATCATTCTGTTTTGATATGACAACAGGTATTGGAAAATCAAGATTGATGGGAGCATGCATCTACTATCTCTACAAGACAAAAGGATATAAGCATTTCTTTATTCTTGCGCCTGGTAATACAATTTACGACAAAATGAGGCATGAAGCGGTTCCGAGTCATCCTAAATACATGTTTAAGGGGCTGGAAGCGGAGATGGGAAGACCGAAGGTATATGATGGAGAGAACTATCTATCATATCCGGTCAAATTCCAACAGCAGGAAATTGTAGTTGAGAAAACATCCGAAATACAGATTTTTATATTTAATATTTCAAAGATATTTACCAGAGGCGATGTTCAGTTTAAGTTCCATGAGTTTCATGAGAATCTCGGAGGATCTTTTGCACAAGTGCTTCGTTCCTTTGATGATCTTGTATTTTGTATGGACGAGGCGCATAGATATTATGCTCCAGCTTCTATGAAAGCAATAAACTATTTACAACCTAAATTGGGGCTTGAGTTTACTGCCACACCAAAGGATACAAATAGAAATATTATTTACCATTATGGTCTTGCAGAAGGCGCTGGGAAATTCCTAAAGATTCCTGTTGTAACAGGAAGAACCAATACAGCAGGATATTCAGAAGAAGATATTGAAGAGATGAAGCTAAAGGATGGAATTAAGCTTCATGAGAGACGCAAGGCGGTTGTTTATAAATATTGCGTAGAGAATCATCTCGACCAGGTAAAGCCAATCGTGTTAGTAGCATGTAAGGACACAACCCATGCCCAAAAGATAAAGGCGATGATAGATTCTGATGCTTTCTTTGATGGAAGGTATCTTGGAAAAGTAATTGAGATTGATTCTAGTACAGGAAGCGCCGAGACAGAAGAGAATATCCAAAAACTTTTAACGATTGAGAAGAATACGAATCCAATTGAAATAGTGCTTCACGTATATAAGTTAAAAGAAGGATGGGACGTTAATAACCTCTTTACAATCATTCCTCTTAATGCTGCTAAGAGTGACATCTTGGCGCTACAAACAATTGGTAGAGGCCTTAGATTGCCATTTGGAGAAATTACGGGTGTAGAAGAGCTAGATACATTAGATATTGTTGCTCATGATCACTATCGTGAAATTATCGATGATGTTAAGAGTAATCCTATTTTTAAACAGAGAAATCTGGATGAGGAAGAGATTGAAGAGACAAATACAGTCAAGGTTACTTCTACCGTAAGCGATGATAATGCGTCTATTTTTGAAGAGATTTTCAGACAGGCAAATGTTACATCATTCCAGCAATTGGATGAGAATAAGACCGAAGACCTTTATAAAGCTTATGAGCAGACTTTTATAAAGCGCCATAAACCTAAGAAACAGACAGATGAGGAAACTGGTCAGTTGTCGTTGTTTGATATTTTACCGGAATTATCACAGGATGCTTTAGATAACCAGGGCGGAGAAACAGCACCATCTGCAACTGAAAGCACTGCTACGTCGATTGATCTTGACTCTAGTGGAGACATGGCAAAGCGTGTTATTCCGTATGTTAAAGCAATTTTTGAGCAGAAAATAGAGGAATTAAAGCGTGTAGCAATATCAGTTCCTCGTATAGGAATGATTTATAGCTCCGAAGTATCATTTAAGCCAGTAACGGTAAAAAGAAATGTAGTAGATTTTGAAATCGCAAGTGCAAAGATAGAACGATATGATGCAGTAAATGGCAAATTACTTCAGGAGATAGAAGCGGAAGCCTTAGAAGTAGATGATCCAGAAAACCTCTTGGCATGTTCTTTACTTGAGGTAATTCCTGAGTTATCTGCTGATGATGCTGATTTTATCTTGGATGTTGTCGAGCAGTATCTTGCCCTCATCGATGGCGATGAAGAAGAAAAGAAAAAGATAGTAAGAAGATATGCAACTGTCATTATTGAAGATTTGAAGGAACAGATTTATTCGTCAAAGGAAGAGAAGACAGACTTCACTTTCCAAGTTCAATCTGATTTGATTATGTTTACCGGATTTGTAAAGAACACAAAAAAGGATGGTCGTTTAGGATTTAAAAAGGAAGTACCTGATAAGAAGAATATTAGAAAATATATCTTTGAGGGCTATAAAAAATCATTCTATCCAGAGAACTCGTTCGATAGTGATGATGAGCGTAGGTTAGCTGTAATTTTGGAAGAAGATGATGAAGTCGTGAGATACATCAAACCGCCTCTCAATCAGATGGGTCTGTATTATAGAGCGGGCAAACAGTACAATCCTGACTTCTTGGTAGAGACGAAAGATGCAAAGTATATGATTGAGGTTAAAGCCTCAAATCAGACAGATCAGGAAGATGTACTTGAGAAGGCACATGCCGGAATAAAGTGGTGCGATTGTGCTTCTCAGGTAGATGCAGATGGTAAGAAATGGGAGTATCGAATGGTACCAGGAGATAAAATCTCTATAGGTAATACATTCAAGTATGTGGCAGGAATGGCAGTGCAAATAAGTACTGAAGAATAAGTAGTTGGAGGGACATATGGCAACAGAGAAGGATTTCAAAGAGGCGAAGGTCAGAAAGATACTTTTTGAATCAGTATATGAAGACCTTATAGGCCCAGCGGAAGAAAATGAAACTATCACCGATTTGCCTACAAATGCATATATTATGGGAATGTTATTCCCTGCTGATGCGGCAATCACTGAAGACGAGAATTACCGTGATGTAGAGTTTTCGGATCGCTTTGGAGATGCTGCATTAGATGCAGATCAGAATATTGAAGCAGCGGTGTTTGAGGATGACGAAGCAGATGATCACGGTAAGAGTCTTTTCAAGAAACCGTCATCTGCAGGAGTTTCTTTCTATGTTGCTAAAGATGTCTCTAAACTGGTGGCTGATATTTCATGGGGAAAATACTATGCGGAAGAAGTACAAGGTGAAGTGATTGACGGAACCTTGGAGGAAGATGCTGAAAACAAAAGGAAGAAGCCACAAAGAGTATATGTAAGAGAGCAGGAGGAAGAGCAGGTTGTAATTGACCTTTCTACAATTGGAAGGTCAGGGGAACTTAAACTGCAAAAGAATCCTTGTGTAAGTTTGTATATCATTCAAATGGAATTGAAGAATGATTACAAGATGATATCTGTTTACATACATAATAATGATAAGGCTGGAAAGGGTGACAAGGAGTACGAGAAGGTCTTATTCCAGGTGCATATGAACTTGTCGGATGGCAACAATTCTCCAATTTTCATGCCTGAGTATGAATGCAGAGATACAGGTTTAGAAGATGAATATTATTACCAGGGAAGACCCGTATATGCAAGAGGTAGAGGATGTGCAGCAAAATGGGATGTATTAGAGGAAAATCATGCAGCTCATTCTGTTGGTATATCCTTTATGCCAAGTTATGAAATACATAGCGTTAGTGCCGAAGTAACAGAACTAGAGAAACACATTCTTTCGGTCAGAAATCTTGGATTAGATAGAAATAAGACAGAATCTATTAAAAACCTGCGTAGTCTTGCGGAGGTTTATAAGTCGTGGATAGAAAAGCTTAATAAAGATCCGATAATGTCTGGAGAAGACTTTGTTGATACCGGAAAGAAGATTATTGGTGATTGCAATAGAGCTTATGAGCGAATTTGCGAAGGTATCGATATCATTGAGAAAGATGATACCGCTTTTAAGGCATTTCTCTTTATGAACAATACTATGTTCATGCAGAAGGCTTTGTCAGAGTATTCAGCTAAGTTTGGATCAGGTATTCCTTGTAAACTACGAGAGTTTATGGACGAAGATAGTAAGCCTGAGAATAAGCGGTTCGACTGGAGACCATTCCAGATTGCTTTCATTTTATTAAATATTAAAGGAATAATTGATGGAGAAGATCCTGACAGAGAAGTTGTAGACCTTCTTTATTTCCCTACCGGTGGTGGTAAGACGGAAGCATATTTGGGACTTATTGCCTTTACGGTAGGATATAGAAGACTTACGGCTAGTGAAGAAGATGAGTATAACAAGGATGGAGGCGTAACTGTATTCCTCAGATACACACTTAGATTGTTGACCACACAGCAGAGGGATCGTCTGCTTAGACTTGTTGTCGCAATGGAAATGACGAGAGTCCAAGAGGCGAGAAAGGCATATAAAGAGGGAAGAAATGAATCGCCTTTCGGTCATGAACGTATTTCGATTGGGTTCTGGGTAGGTGGACAAGTTACACCTAATAAATTCTCTGACTATGATGAAACGAATGATTATTCAAAAAGAGAATTTGTTAGAAAGGTTACCAAGCAGATTTTAAAATGCCCATGCTGTGGAACACCAATTGAGCGAAAGAACTTTAAGATAATACCAGAATGTAAAACTGTTCAGATTCATTGTGCTTCATCGGGCTGTTATTTTTCGGAAGCAGGAGCAACACTTCCAGTTTATCTTGTGGATGAAGAAATATACGCAAAGTGCCCTACTATCATTATTTCCACGGTTGATAAGTTTGCTAAATTACCTTGGAGTGAGCAATGTGGGGCTTTGTTTGGAAAAACTGATAGAAACTGTATTAGATGTGGACATTTGGCGGTTGGAGAGAAGCATGTGAAACACCGTGCTTCAGGAGATATTGAAGCATGTGAGGAAGAGGAATGCAGATTGTTCTATCCTCCTGAACTTATTATCCAAGACGAGCTACATCTTATTACAGGTCCGCTTGGAACAATCTATGGTGGTTACGAAACTGTTGTAGAAGAAATGTGTAGCATCACAAGAAATGGAAAGAAAATTAAGCCTAAATATGTTGTTTCAACAGCAACTATTAAAAATGCAGGAGAACAGATAAAAGGCTTATATTCACGAGAAATCAGTGCTCAATTTCCACCTAGCGGATTAGATATTAGAGATTCGTTCTTTATTAGGGAGGTGGATTTACCTTCTGAAGATGTTGGAACCGCAACAGAAAAGCAAGTGTCTGAAATGATTGAAAAGGGAGAAAAACCTTTCAGACAGTATGTTGGAATATGTGCACCGGGGCAATCTGTTAAGACTACTATTGTGCGTTTGTATTCAGCGATTTTACAGAAGATATTTGAGCTGTCAGAATCTGATGAATATAAGAATTTTGTAGATCCATACTATACTTTGATAGGTTATTTTAACTCTATTCGAGAGCTAGGCGGTGCTGTACGTCTTTTGGATGACGATATTGTTAATATGATGAAGGTTTTCAGAGGACGTCATAAATACTCTAGGCAGCGTTTCTTGAATAGAAAAAAAGAAATTACTTCGAGAGTTCCTTCATGGCAAATTGCTGAGGTGCTCGAAGAACTGATGGAATCTTTTAATCCTGAGAATGGGAACAAACAGAAATGCTATGACGTTGTAATTGCGACAAATATGATTGCTGTAGGTATGGATGTCGGAAGGCTGGGGCTTATGACTGTTGTTGGTCAGCCAAAACAAAATTCAGAGTATATCCAGGCTACGAGCCGAGTCGGCAGAGAGCATCCTGGTATCATCTTCACTGTATATAATCCATATAGACCAAGAGATTTGTCCAACTATGAGAACTTTGTGGGATTTCATTCTCAAATGTACAGATACGTAGAAGGTACTACAGCGACACCTTTTGCAGCAAGGGCCAGAGACAGAGATTTACATGCGCTTGTTGTTTCACTGTTGAGGTTACAATTTGAAAATATGGCTGATAATGGCGGCGCTGCTAATATTTTGTCTCTCTCAGAAGAAGAAATAAACTCAGTTAAGCAGAAGATTTTAAACAGAGTTGCGGTGGTCGCAAATAGTGCTTACGGGGCAACTGAACAGGAAATGGACGAATTTATTAGTACGTGGAAAGGCCTGGCACACGCTCAAGATCTCACTTACTGGGTATATAACAGAAACGGAAATAAAAAACGATTATTGGCATATTATGGACAACCTTGTGGTCCGACAGAAATGCCGACTTTAAGTTCAATGAGAGATGTAGAACAATCAGCAACATTATTTCATTTAAACCAGGACTAGGAGGGTAGTGCTATGTTTGAAAAGAAAATAGGCGAGATTAGACCTAATCAGCTAATCACAACATATGGTCCTGGATCTATTATGGATGCTGTAAACGACTCGTTAACGGTCTTGGATCTTTCGTATTGGAACGAAAAAGGGGTTGAAATTAATGATTTGCGCCTAGCTAATTATTTGCAGGTTCAAAAGTTATATTCACCCAAGGCGGGTGGCAAGGAGGATATCCCTGTAGTCTCTTTCCCATATATGCATGTATGTACAAAGTCAGATTGTAGGGCAATCTTTGATATCAGAGATCATTTTAATATTGACATGTATAGAGATACTCAGGGGCAAGTTAAGTGTCCACACTGTGGTTGGGATGCATTCCCTGCAAGGTTTATAACTATATGTGAAGATGGTCATATGGATGATTTCCCTTGGAGATGGTGGTGTCATCATGGTGATACTAATTGCAAGCAAACAATTAGATTAAAGTCAACAGGAAAGACATCGTCGCTAGCTGAGCTTCTTGTTGAGTGTGATTGCGGTGAAAAGCGTTTTATGATGGGAGCAATGTCAAAAGAAAACTTTTCATCACTTCGTTGCAGTGGAAATCATCCGCATAGACCCGGAGCAAAATGCTCAAGTTGTGGAAAACCGGTCATTCCTAGTCAGAGAGGTGCGTCAAACGTATACTTCTCTGTTACAAGAAATGCTATTTCAATTCCACCTTGGACCAATCCGATTAATGACGTCATGAGTGCAAATAGAGCAGCAATAGAACTTGTGGCTAAGATGGGTAAACCAGGTCTTGATCTTGCTTATCAACAATACTTTTCTGAAAGATTTACCAGGGAAGAATTTGATGAAGCATATGAAAGACTCTCAGAAGATATCAAAGAGTTTACAGAGCTAAAAGAGATGGAATATATGGCCATCATACATCATGAAGATGTGAAGTATCAGCATGATGTTAAGTACTTTAAGGCTGAAGAAGTAAACCTTCTTGCTGGACTGAAAAAGTATATCAGCAGGGTAATAAAAATTCATAGATTACGAGAAGTTCGTGTATTGACTGGGTTTACTAGGTTAGAGGCTGCTGAACCGGATGTAGAGGATGGACCTCGTATCTGTAAACTTAAGCCTGCCCAGGGCGAAAAATGGCTTCCTGCAGTTGCTGTAAATGGTGAAGGAATCTTTATAGAATTAAACCGTGACTCTATTGCTGAATGGATGAAAATACCACAAGTAGAGGCTCGTTCAAAGAAATATGAAGAATGCTATGGGCAATACTGTGAAGCTAAAGGTTGGGAGCATTACAAGAAAAGAAATGCAGAATATGTGCTTTTACATACGTTATCTCACATGCTTATTAAGGAGATGGCGCTCGTGTCTGGATATTCATCAGCTGCATTGAGCGAACGAATATATAGTAACGAAAACATGTGCGGTTTATTAATATTTACCGGCGCAGCGGATAAAGAAGGCTCCCTTGGAGGCTTGGTTGAACAGGGAGGAATGGACAAGTTTATTCCATTGTTAACTAAGGCTTTGGAGAACGGTCTTACTTGTACCACAGATCCGGAGTGCTTTATGAAAAATCCTACATCAGAAAGACTTAACGGAGCTGCGTGCCACTCTTGCACAATGATTTCCGAGACAGCTTGTGAATGCGGAAACAGATTACTTGATAGAGCGTTTGTAGTTCCGATACCGGAGCACGAAGAAATGGCATATTTCAGAGGATTGGTGAATGACCTATGTGGGATTCAAATATAAGACTTGAACTTATTTCAAGTGAAATCATCCAGGCGATAGAGGCTTTCTGCGTTAGAAATGATAGCAAAGTGTTTGGAACTGTTATATCTAACCTGAAGAAGGAGTTTCCGTCTCTTTCAGATCAAGAGATGTGGCAGATTATAGGACTATGCGTAAATGTGTATGGTGGTAAAGAGGCAGAAAAAGCTGAATTGGCCATTACTGCGCCTATTTCATTTAAGCTTAAAGCAAGAAAGATAAATGAAGTAATTACTAATATGATTCAGGATTCACAAAAGAGTATTACTTTAACAGGTTATTCTGTATCAGACTATTTCTCTGAGATGATTGATCTGATCATATCAAAGAGCCAGCAGGGCATATATGTTAGGTTGTATTTGAATGATTATGAGAAACATAAAACTAATTTAAAAAGGCTGATGGATTTACGGACAAAGCACTTAAGAGTATTTGATTATCAGAAACAAGATGATGAAATGGCAGCCTTACATGCTAAAACGATTGTAGTTGACGAGAAAGAGCTTTTAGTATCTTCTGCAAATCTTTCATATCACGGTATGCAGGGAAATGTTGAAATGGGTATCCGCTTAGTTTCAGAGGACAAAGCAAAGCAAGTGGAATCTTTACTAAAAGAAATGGTAGGAATGAAGGTATTTAAAGAACTACGGAAGGATTGATATCGATGGCAATATTTACTCAGGGGCAGATGATTGTTCTTAAATCGAATAGATCTGTTGAAGGAGCTGTTATAGCTGTCTTGGAAGGTTCTTCTGAGACACGGTACCAGGTCTTTACAAATTCGCTTGGAATGCAGACATATTATGAGTCTCAGATTGAAGCGAAGGAATTAGAAGAGTCAATTGAAGAGGTAGACGGAAAGAGGTTTCATGCAGGACTTACGGCCTCTTTGATTAGAAACCCGTCTTTATCATCACTGTATTCCCTGAACACTGCACGAATTGATTTGATACCGCATCAGTTCAGACCGGTTTTAAAGTTTATTAGATCAGATAGACCAAGACTGTTAATTGCTGACGGCGTAGGTGTTGGTAAAACAATTGAAGCAGGCCTTATCTTAAAGGAACTTGAAGCAAGAAGAAATATCAATTCAGTACTTATTATTTGCCCAAGACCGCTTATTACGGAGCGAAAATGGGAAAAGGAGATGAAGCGTTTCGATGAAGAATTTGTTGCTGTTGATGGAGAGAAACTGCGCTACTGCATAAATGAACTCTATATGGAAGGTGAATGGCCTTCAAACAGTAATAAAGTTGTTATGCCTTATTCGCTATTTGATAAGAATAATATCTATGGCGTAGAAAATGGACGAAGAGATCAGCGCGGCTTAATGAATGTAGATCCTCCGAAATTTGATTTAGTGATTGTTGATGAGGCTCATCACATTAGAAACACTGAAACATTTGCATATAAGGCGGTTAGCCGTTTTGTCGACAATGCTGAGGCTGTGTTATTCCTAACTGCTACACCGGTACAGCTTGAATACGATGATTTATTTGTGCTCTTAAATCTTTTACGCCCTGACTATGTAATAGATAAAAATGCTTTTCATGAGATGGCAGAGCCTAATTTGTTTATTAACCAAGCTGCTATGTTGGTTCGTGGAAGAGGAGATGGATGGCAAAAAGAAGCTCTTGAACAAATTAATCAAGCTTGTAATACAGCTTGGGGAAGAAAGGTATATACAGGGAATCCGGAAGTTGCACGTATCAAAGAATTACTTGAATCAACTTCTATATCTCATGAAGATACAGTTCAGCTTATATCTGATATTGAAGGGTTACATACTTTCTCAAACATTATTAGCAGAACTAGAAGAAGAGATATTGGCGAGTTTACCGTAAGAGATCCACATACAGTTACAGTGGATTTTACACCGGCACAGAGAGAATTGCATGATACCATTTTGCAGATTACGCATGAGATGTTGTCGCAGATTCACTCTACCGATAATACAAAATTCATGATGACAACCATAAGAAGACAGACTGCGAGCTGTTTGTTTGGTTTGGTTCCATTATTAAAGGATATGCTTTATAAGCATGTTTTTGAGCTAATGGAAGAAGAGGATTTTCTTGATTCCTTGTTGGAAGATGGAAAAGACGAAAGCTTGTTAATGCGGGATAGGATAAATCAAATTATTGAGTTGGCGGAAAAACTGCCAAAAGACGATCCAAAGTTTGATGCTATGTTGAAAGTTGTTAAAGAAAAGCAGGCAACTCATCAGCAAAAAATCATGATTTTTAGTAGTTTTAGACATACCTTAAACTACTTGTACGAGAAACTTGTGGATGCTGGATTTAGAGTGGGAATGATTCATGGAGGAGTATCTGATAATGATAGGTTACTCCTGAGAGAAAGATTTGATCCATCAATCACTAATCCAGAAGACAAGAATGCTTTAGATATTATGCTGTTTTCAGAAGTCGGAACCGAAGGCCTAGATTATCAGTTTTGTGATTGCATGATTAACTATGATTTGCCTTGGAATCCGATGAGGGTAGAACAGAGAATTGGTCGTATAGACAGAACCGGACAGAAGAGCCCTAAAGTAAATATTTATAACTTGATTACACCTAATACAGTAGATGCTGATATTTATGAGCGATGCTTAATGCGCGTGGGCGTATTTCAAGCATCAGTAGGTGACTGTGAGGAGATTCTTGGTGAAGTAACAAAAGAGCTGAAGGATATCGCTTCTGACTTTGAGATGAGCGAAGAAGATAGGCGAAAGAAACTTCAACAGATGACTGATAACAAGGTCAGATTTATCAAGGAACAGGAAGAACTTGAAGAAAAGCAAAGAGACTTGTTTGGAATAAGAGTGAGCAAGGATGCATTTGATAAAGAATTAGAAGAGGCAACTAATTTCTGGCTTTCTTCCGAAATGATTCAGAATTTGATAGTGGAGTTTCTGTCGGAAATTCTTGGAAAAGATAGCGAGTTTATTCTTGGAGAAAAGGAGATAAAGACTCTTAGACTTTCCCAGGAAGCCAGATCAATTTTACTGGATGACTTAAAGCGGCATAAATACAAGAAGAATGAGATCCATAGGAATTATGAAAAGTTCCTTAAGGGCGCAGATCAGTTCTGGACTATTACTTTTGATGTAGAAAGTAGCAAGAGTAATAAAGACGCGCAACTCATTACACTTACACATCCTTTAGTTAAGCAAGCAGCTGATTATCTGCAAAGCAAGGGTAAACATGTCACCAAATTGACTGTAAAAACTGATCGATTTACTCCCGGTGAGTATCCGTTTGCGGTCTATCAGTGGAAGATGGTTGGAGACAAAACAGATATTGATATAAAAACCATATCTGAAAATGAAGACCTTAATCAAATTCTGTTTGAATTATTGAAGGACAGCAAGCCAGCAGATCATACGGCAAACGTTGATTCTTCTGCCTGGGAAAGAATAGAAGCTATTCATCATGACATTTGGGAAGGTGAACTAGCTGAGCATAAGAGAAAAACACTTGAGAGAATAAAGTACAAGGAAGCAAGCCTATACACAAGTCATAGCGCGAGAGTTGGTGCATTGAAGGATCAGCTCAAAAATGCCAAGAATGATGTTTCGATTAAATTGACCGAAGGAAAGCTTAATGTGGCCTTGGCTGATTATGAAAGACATTTTGCTGAGCTCCAACAGGCAAAGGAAGAAGCAGATATATTATTTGAGTTATTAGCATATGGAATACTCCAAATAGAGGCGTAAAGGTCGTATTAGGGCTGAGTACGTTAAGTAAGATAGGAGAGATATGATGGATTTTTTTAAACAGGTTCGAGAAGAAAATATAGTTAAATACGGAACGTAAGCCCTCAATCATGAGTACCACATAAGAAAAATCCCTACATTTCTGCAGGGATTTGAATAAAAATTTTGTTCTTTGTAAATTTAAGATTTTTTGTAAAGGCTCGGACATTCCTTCTGGACT
>Ga0256405_10003286_pt1 | contig 33808 bp, 39 predicted proteins | sample RumenRJG_02DNA_FD_189096 | JGI IMG/M metagenome (GOLD analysis project Ga0256405, IMG submission 189096) | Bovine rumen microbial communities from Lethbridge, Alberta, Canada - RJG_02 | ecosystem: Host-associated > Mammals > Digestive system > Stomach > Rumen | place: Canada: Alberta...
CGGATACGTAATCATGTAGTCGTTGGAATACTCGCCGGAATTGATATACGTGACCTGGTTCCACAGCAGCGGCACGCACGTATCCTTCGTCAGGTGGAAGTTATACGACGTCGGCGCGATCGTATTGAACACAGCGGCGCATCCGGCTATGGAGTTCATGTACATCTGCCGGCGTTCTTCCGCAAACTGCTCCACGTCGAACACGATGCCGATCGGCATGCCGGTTTCGGCGTTTATCAGCGTGTCGTAGTATTCGGCGGGCAGGAACTTGACGCCGATTATGCCGAGGTCCGGGTAGTTCGGGTTTATGATGTTCTCCCAGGCGAGCTCGCCTTCCGTCAGAAAGCGCTTAATAATATTGAAGCCTTCGTCGCGGAGCCGGAACAGGTTTATGAATTTCTTAAATTCGTTCTGCAGAATGTCCTGCTGCACGGAGTTGAGGCGGCCCGGAAGCGAAAGCGTTATGAAGTTCTTGTTCTCGTCGTCGTGAATGAAATCGTCGGCGATTTCGTCAAGGCACCACCTGCAGATCGGGTACTGCGCGATCTGCCTGTACATCTGTATGCGCTGGTTCTTGTCCGACGCGACCGGCATCGCCAGTACGTCGCCGAAATCGATGGCGCACGACGGATTGGCGTACCGCGTGATGCGTTTATGCATCGCGCGCGACACCATGGACCGCGAGTTAATAATAGTCGCTATGTCGTTATTTATCTTACTGAACGCCCCGTAATTCGAATTGTTCATAATGTGCGGGACCGCCTGCTGTGTCTGTATTCCCATAAATACTCCTGGTTATTTATTCTTCCTGGCCGGACGGACGCGTTCGTCGTCCCGGTCTTCGTCCTTGCCGTCTTCGTCCTCGTCTTCGTCTTCGTCCCGGCCGAAATCGTTTTCGTCGCCGGCCGGTACGAAATCCGCGAACTTGAACGCGTCCGACTTGACCAGGCTTTTAACGACGTCGTCGGTATTAAACGTATACCCCGTCCCAGCCTGCGCCTCCACTGCGGCGCCGTTGGATTTCTCCCGGAGAAGCTCCATGTTGTGCCTATGCTTCAGCTCGGCAAGCTCTATGCGCTGCTGCTGCTGAAACACCATCACCTTTATCTTTTCGACGAATTTCGTCTTAGCCTTGTATATCGATATGAACTCGGCCACGTTGAGATGTATGCTTTCGAGAAACGACGCCGCGGCATGGACCAGCTCGGGATCCAGCAGATCCGACGACGTTATGTTGTCGACCACGTGCTGAAACACCCGCTGGCCGGACACTATCATCTTCTCTATCTCGCGGAGAGACGCGGTCATGTCGTTTATGGCCAGCTGGCCGCCGATCTCGCTGCGCTGGAGCTGGGCGGCCTTTTCGTCTATAAGCTCGATCTCCGCGCTTATGCGCCCGTCCATGCCGTCAAACGCCTTGTGAAATTCTTCGGCCTCGACATTAAGGCTGTCCAGCATTTCGTCAATAGACTTTCCGCCGGAAATGCCGAGCGCGTTGTCTATGCGCTCTTTCGTCGTAAGCTTGTGGTTTTCGGCCGGCATGTCAATCAGCGTCCTCCTCGATATACTGCTTAATGCTCCGGCTGAGGCTTGTCGCGGAATTCATACCCGGGAACGTTTCCATCTCGGACAGGAGCTTCTGCATCAGATCCTTCTTAATATTGATCTGCTTGTAATATTTTTTCAGGCACGTCAGATACGAATTGAAAATGGACGTAGAGCACCAGCTGAACGGGTTGGTGAAATTAAAGTCGTAGTTCTTAAGGCCGCGAATAAGCTTATACCACGCGAAGCTCTACATATCTTCTTTCAGCTCGCGCGGATAATTCCTGAATTCGCTGCGGTTCAGTATCTTAGCGGTCAGCGCCATGAACATGCGGCCGAGCTCTTCCGATATAATGCGATCCTCTTCGTTCTTCGCCGAATCGCGCCATTTTATCAACTCCGCGAGAAGTTCTTTATTCGTGCAGTAAAACCGGTCTTTATTTGCCGGATCGCCGCGCTTGGCCTTTTCGGCCTGTTTGACCTTTTGGGCCTTGAGCTTTATCTGTTTTTTCTATTCATACGAAAGCCGGCCGGCTTCACTTTGTTTTCTAACTGGCTTTACCGTCATAGCATGCTATATTGACATTAAGGTAGTCCTTTATTAAATTTCAAGTATATATTTACTTTATTATTATATAATATACTAAAAAAAATTTTTAAAATAAAAAAATATTCCCCGATTATACGATATTACCGCGTTAAAACTGGCAATCGCCGAAGATGGTCTGCTTTTCCAACGCGCAGACGGTGAAAGGTAAATAATATTTGCAAAAAATAAGGAGAATTCATGTTAAATCTCGATGAAGTGTTCATGTCAGCCGACGCGTCGATAAACGAAGCGAAAAAAACAAACGTATGCGAACTGGATCGCGTATGCACAACATTCGCGGATATCCGCGACGCGGTGAAAGCCGCGGCCAAGGACGTGTTCCGGATCGAACCGGCGTCCGAATGCGTAACGGCATACATTACATGCAAGGACGGAAACTTCATAATTTCCCCGGACAGCCCGCGCGCGGACGGTGAACAGCTAAAAAGCGCCGATTCTGGAATGTGGAAGCTGCCGAAGCAACAGCGTTCGTGCATGGACAGGACGCTAAAGGACATATACGGCGCCGTATCCGGATTGGACGGCGGACTGTTCGGGAACGGCCGGAGCTACCTCAAGTGCGTAATGACGCCGCCGCCGGACGGGCGCGAATCGGAATACGGCGGCAAATTCCCCGTAGTATTCCCGGAAGTCGCGCGGTTCGACGCCGGCATGAACAAACTGGAAGGCGAGCCGGAAGAATCCGCCGAAATACTCGCGGCCGCCCGCAAATGCCCATGCGCGGCGCGGACGGACGCCGAATAGATCGAGGCCCTCAGACGGGCGGAAGCGTGCAGGAAACAGCTGGAAAATCTCGAGACCCGACTGGAGAAGATGACAGACGGGCTCGGATGGAGGTGCACGCTGGACCAGTACGTCGACGATAAGTATTCGCGGTATATAGTCAACGCCGCGATGAAGCACGGCATCGACGTATCCCATGATTCGCAGTTCGTGAAAAGCGTCGGGCGGCGGCTCGCCGAAATAGCCGCGCGCGGCAGGCCGACAAAATCCGATCTCGCCACGTACGCCAAATGCGACAAAGTCGACTTCAAATCCGACGCATGCCGCGAATTCCTCGACGACATAGAGCGGAACGCGGGACGGACCAACGGCGAAATACTCGGGCCGATCCTCGATTTCGCGGAAAGCATCGTAAAGGCCGCGGCTGGCCTGGCGGCCGCGGTGGCCGTGTTCGACGGATCCGGATGCAAAGACGCCGGCAGGGTCCGGAAACTTATGGAGCAGGACATGCCCGGCAGGAAAGACATCGCAGGCATAGTCAAGTATTTCGAGCGCGGGCCCGTCGCCAAAATAGTAGGGTGCGGCGGAAAGCTGTACGTCATGACGGCGGACTTCAGCGGAATCCGGGCCATGGCCGGCCTGTTCGGAATCTGATCCCGGAAAAACAAGATGCTGTTCCTAGCGAGCAATCTGCGCGAAAGCAGAAAGGAATACCTGCTGAAATACGCGGACAAACCCGGCGTCCAGGACGTTCTGCAAAAATTCTGGACGCTGCGGCACCGCGTTCCAGCGCCCGAAAACGACATAGACTGGTGGATAAAGAAGCCGTTTGGCGACTTGAAAGATTTCGTCGATAACTTCGACAGCAGAAAGAGATCCGTCCGCAGGTCAGACGCGCACGCGGAAAATGCGAAAAAATACGGGGCTGTGCTGATGGATGCGATAGACGGATACGAGATCTGGTATGTGCCGTCGTACGAGGCTGCGGTCGAGCTTGGACGGTTCTACAAGAACGTGTCTGCGAACTGGTGCATATCTACGGACGAGCCTAAGTATTTCAACGACCAGTACAGCGACTCGGAATTCATGTTCCTTATACGCGAAGACCCGAAAAGCTGCCCGGACGAAGACCTGGCAAAGCTCGCGCTGCAGGTTTCGAAGGAATACGACGGTTCGGACGAGAACGACTACAAACTATGGAACTCGTCAGACTACGACATCAGCCGGGACGACGAATACCTATAGTCGGATCTGTTTGATACAGTGGGCAAGGCGATGGAGCTATGGGACCGGATCCCGTACAATCGCGACCAGTACGAGGAGAAAGCCGTAACAGCATATGCGGCCGACGCGGCGTGGCTGAAAGACCACGTGTTCCGGGACTGCGAAGATTTCCGGATGGCGGACGACGGATCCGTAAGCGCGGTGCTCGGCATGGACGCCCTCGCCGAAGCGCTGTCCGACGGCAGAGGCTATGTACCGGCGGAAACGGTAGAAACGATCCTGAACGGCGACGGGCGGCTGTACGACTGGAACGGCGACCCCGACTACGACCTCGGCAAAAACATAACGGCGGAGTTCGACGAAAAAATGAAACCGTACGGCCTAAGCTGGAGCAAGGTGGCAAAGATAGCACAAAGCGGAGAAGCCGAGGGCGTAGACGAAAAGACAGAGCGCGCAGTGTCCGAGTTAATGGACGACGACTTCTACGAGGGGAATGGCTATGCCGCCATATACGCCGACTGCATGTCGTCGGGCGCGGAACAGGAAGCGCGCGAAGACATAATGGAGCAGCTGAAACCGCTCGGCATACAATCTATAAATTACGACAAAAAGTACCTGGCGTTCAACTGCCTGTTTTCAGCCGACGCGGTGCTGGAAATGACCAAGACTTACCGGATGCGCAACCCCGACTGGAACGCGTTTCATCTTCTGGCGTACGACGAAGACGAAGGAACTGACGCAATTGGTATTGAAGAGCCGTATTACGGATGGAGCGGTTTCGACGACGGCATGATGAAAGAGGCGATGCGGTATTTTGCAAAAAGGCTCGCCGGCGAAATTACGAAAGTCAGGGACCTGCCGGGGCAGGCGTATTTCGACTTCGACGGGGATTACCTGGACAACCCCCACAATATACACGACTGATATGGGCGGATTTCTGCAGTTTATATCCGAGCAAAACGCGATAGGCCTGGCGTTTGAAAAAACGACGGCGAAAAACATTAACCGCTGGCTTTCCGAAAACGGCATGAACGGCGATTTCAGGGCGAGCAGGTTCAAGCCGGGGCCGGGGCAGCGGTCGGAAAACTTTCCGGACGTGTACGTCGAACGGAAAAACGGCGAAGGGTTCTTCGTCGAATGCAAGCAGTATTCCCGCGCCAACATGATAAATGCGAGGTTCGACCTCGGCGAATCGTGCTTCGTGACGGCAAAAGACGAAAAATACTCCGGAATAGCGGACGCCGTGAACAAATCGGACCAGTTCGGAAAATTCAGGACCTTCATGACGTCCGGGCAGAACGCGCTGGGCGGGGCCAGGCCGATAGATGTATACCTCGGCGAAAAGCGCTTCGATCCGAAAAGGCTTATACCGAAATACAATAAAATGGTCAGGAACGGGCTTACCGAGGCTGACTGCAAGGAATTCGACCTCGACGTGATCCGCGAGTCGACGGCCGGCGCTCTGGCGTGCGCGCTGGCGTGGCGGCTCGCCAACGGGCGCACGTGGGACATATGCAGGATAAAAACGGACTTCGGCCCGTACCTGCTCGGAAAGTACGGCAGCGACGGCAATGTAAAATACCTGCAGCTCGGGGAAAACCTGTTCGTCGTAGACGAGAACGACAATCCGCTGAACATCGACGCCCCGGCGTTTCCGGCGAAGGTCGCCGGGCTGTTCTCGCTGAGGTTCACGCCGAGGTTCGGCGTAGGCGGCATGTATATAACCCCGAGGTCCGAACTTATAGGCAAGCTGGAATCCGGCCTGGATTTTAACAACAAAGACAGATGGCCTTCCGTGAAAAGTAAATAATAACGATGAAAAACGATAAGATAAAGCCGGCCGAAATAGCAGGCCCGCGCGACATCCTGGAATGCGCCGGGTTCGACATAACCGACGAGCTTCTCGCCAAGGCGAAAATAGTCGCGTATATGTATAACCTGCAGGTTAACAACAACCAGGACGAACCCAAGCCGTATATGCCCAAGTTCTTCCCCGAAAAGGCGATAGACATAATGGTCAGACTGTCGGACGAATTCATAATAGAGATTTTCCTGCTGACGAAAACCGGCGAATGGGACTCGAAGTTCAGGTACGAGGGTAAAATATGCAAGCTGTCCGCGGAGCAGATGGGATAGTTTTTCTCGTCCGATTTCTACCGCAGAATGCTCGAATCTGTTTCGCGGAAATGGCCGACGACCGATCCTACGTACGAAAGGCTGCTGAAAGCGTGCGTCCACAAGAAAATGCGGATCGGCTTCTCGGAAAAGGAGCTGCAGAGCGAACTGCAGGAAGTCGACCAGCCCAACAAAAGGGTCGATCTCGCCAATAAAGACACTACCGGCGACGGACAGCGCGACTATACGTCGACCGGACGACATATAGTAAAATTCGACGACATGGGCGTCAGGAAAAATTCCGGCGAATACTACTGCTGGCCGAACCCGAAGTTTCCGTTCAAGTGGTCGCAGTGGAAGGACTGGACGAAAATCAAGCCCCTGTGCAAAATGGCGTTTAAGCACAATGAACGCCGCTACATGGTGTCGCTGTCGCTGTTCGACGAAGATTTCGACAACCGCGGATTCCGCGGGGCCGATACCCAGTGGACGCCGCCGCTGGCGTGGCTTACCCCGGGCGAATGCGCCGAGGTAATGAAACTCAGCATAGTGCGGCGCTTCACGAAAGAATGCGTCCGCAGGATAAAGAAATACCTGGATATGACGCCGCAGGAAGTATACGAGAAAATAAACAATAAAGACAAAATTACCGTTAAAGAAATAGAAAAAACCCAGCGCGTAATAAAGCACGTGGTAAACGCGGCGCTTGAAAACAACCAGGCGGACACCTACTGCTGGGACTAACCTGCGAAACCGAATCGGCAATAAAGACAAATCAAAGGGATAGATTTTAACATGATAGATCGAGGAATAGACGAATCTAAAACGCTTATCGACAAGGTCTTCGACCGAATTTACGAATGCGACGGCGGATGCGGATGCGGTGGCGACTGCGGTGGCGGTGGCGGTGGCGGTGGCGGAACCGCGACCGGCGATGTACTGGGGCCGGGAGGGTCTGCGGAAAGCGGAGACGGATACATGGGGCCTGGCGACTTCCACGTGCCTTTTCCCGTCATGCCGTGCCTGTTCCGCTGGCCGAACAACTGGATCGGCGGAAGCCAGAAAAAACGCAAGAAAGGCAAAAAGACCGTCTCCGCCAAGAACCCGTATGCCAAGGGCATGAAGACCATCGTCGCCGAAGACGACAACGTCGTCCATTACACCGGCGCCGCCAAAGAAGAATTCGACAAGATAGTCGGACCGGCCAACCATGCGTATACCGGTGTATTGAACTACAACGACACGTGGAAGCTGGCGTGGATGATCCGCGAAGACGGCGTCTTACATTTCTACAAGCCTTACGACACCGGCTCGTTCTGGACGGTGTACGCGACGCACCTTACCGAAGACGGCATGATCATGCTCGACTACAAGGCCGGGAAATACCCTACGGAAACAGACGCGCTGAACGCCGTATACAAGGCGGCGAAAGAACACGAGAAAAAACTGCAGGAATGCCTGGAGAAACTGAACGAACGTGCCAATGGCCGATAACGTAATAACGAGATCTTAAAATGGCAGACAACGTTATAACAGAGCCCGGAACCAAACCGCGGATCGGCCCGATACCGGGGCAGCTTGAAAAACCGTTAAATCCGAACGATCCTTTGCCAGCCAATATATACGGTCTCGATCTGAACTACGCCGCGGCCAACAGCTGGTACCTCTATCTCCCCATTGAAAACATCCTGGGTACGTCGTACAACGGGCTGAACCTGCACGTTACGCGGTTTTCGCTGCCCCAGATGGAGATAACCAGCTCTACTGTCAGCTACAAGGGGTATTCCAAGGAAATCCCGACCAAGGTCATAAACGCCGATACTAAAATGCTAACAGTCGAGTACATAATCGACGAAAAATGGGTTAACTACGCATGCCTTTACGCGTGGCTGTCGCATATATACGGTACGTTGAACCCCATGATAGAGAACGACGACACCGACGCGATACAGCCTTCCGACTATCTGCCGCTGCGCCTGTATCTGCTCGACAACTACAAGCGCAAAATAATGGAATTCCAGTTTCTTGACTGCTGGATAAAGAACTTCGGCGATCTGGCGCTAGACGTCACCAGTCCGGCCGAAACGCACCATTCGTTTACAATATGCTATGATACGTATAAGATAACAAAAACGGGAAATTTTGGCATTATGTGAACTAGTCACGTCCTGAAGGGCGCGATCTTCAAGTGTTCTTCCATGCCTTGATGGCATTCACTTGATTTTCTTGCTTCAATGTCAGCAGTTTCACAACTGCAATTTGCATCACAGTTGCCAGAGCTTCCAACTCCACAAGCGTTTATTCCCGACGTCCCATCGGTATTTTTCATAAGATCTCTCAAAGCAAAGTTCCTGATGTTGATTGCAGCATTCAAGTCTCTGTCTATTACAGTATCACATTTTGGACATTTGTATACTCTTGCATCTAATGGCATCTTCTGCTTATGCCCACAGCAATGACAGATCTGGGTCGAGGCTTCGAATCTTCCGATTTTCCTCAGCATCTTCCCTTCTCTCGCCGCTTTGTAGCTCAGCATAGACGTAAACATGTTCCACCCCAGGTCCGAGACCTTTCTGCCCCAAAGCCTTTTCATTCCACGCAGGCTCAAGTCCTCGATGCAGAAGCAGTCAAATTGGCTGTCTTTGACTAGCCTAGTCGAGGTCTTGTGCAGGAAGTCCTTCCTCTGGTCGGCAATCTTCTAGTGGATCTTTGCTACTTTGATTCGTTGCTTCTCTTTGTTCTTGCTTCCTTTTGCCTTTTTGCTTAATTTTCTCTGCTCTCGCGCCAACTTAGCCAGCGACTTCTTGAAATACTGCGGATTGTCGATGTCATCTCCGTTCGAGAACGTCATGAACTTCTTCAGTCCGAAGTCGATCCCGAGCGAGTTCTCGTAAGAAATCTTGGCGTCGTCGACTATCTCCTTCGGCTCGTCCTTTGTATGCACAATGAACGACACGTAGTATTGCCCGGAGGAATTCTTCGAGATCGTCGCGGTTCCAATCTTCCCCTTCTTGACCCGTTTTGAGATTTTCACCTTCAGGCCGTTCTTTCTCGAGAACTTCGGGATCCTGATCTTCGAGTCCTTGAAGTCTATCTGGAAGTGCTGGGGAATCTCAAACGAGTCTTTGTCGGACTTCTTCGACTTGAACTTTGGGAAACTCGCTCTTCCCGCAAAGAAATTGTTAAACGCCCTGTCTAGATGGCCGACTGCGCATATGAGACTTTGTGAATTGACTTCGTAGAGCCACGGATTCGCTTCTTTAAGTTTTACCGTTTCCCCCGCGCAACCTAATCCAATCGAATTGAGGTACTTCTGCTGGGATGCATATCTTTCCTGATTGAGACGAAGAGCCCAGTTGTACATAAAACGCGCACAGCCGAAGTGCTTAGCGAGAAGGACCTTCTGCTAATCTGTCGGATATATCCGAAATCTGTACGTCTCAATCATCTTGTTTTTATTTACTTTCGGTAAAAGCGAAATTCTTCGTTTTACCGAATTTTATTTACCCTCTTTTGAAATTTGCGCAATTCATATCACGCCCTAAAGAGACATGATATTTCTTGCGTAATATTTTTAAAACTTTAAGCCATGCGGGCGAATTCCCGGCAAGACCGGAAAATTAACAGCTTTTTCATTTAAATTAGAAATGACAGCAGCACCTAGCTGAAAACCCAGCGGCTTTCTCGCCTCGTCTAAGTAAATAAAAAATAAAGAAACCAATAGGATACGTAAAATGACCAAATATTTGACAGAATTTGACGAAATACAGGCGGCGTTCAGAAAAGTCCGGCTGGATGAAAACTGCATGGTCTACCGTAACGGCATGCTTCTCGAGCACCAGGATACATATAATAAAATTTAGAAGCTGCTGAACGCGCCTGAAATGTGCGAGGCGCACCGGTATCTTTACGACCTTGATGTCGAGTGCCTGTCTGAAGACGAGATCAAACGCGTAGATAAACTGTTCGATCTCGGCGTCAAGAAAGGCTATATCGACAACAGCTTCGAAGAAGAACTGGAAAAAAGCGAAAACCCGGACGCGGTTGTAGCAGACGAAGAACCGGAAAAAACCGCCGAAATCGCGGCGCCGGCCGAAAACCATGACATAAACATGCAGATTCCGTGCTGGACAATCCTGTACAGCGCCACTAAAAACGGCGAGACGAAATGCGGCGAGTGCTATTCCAACGCGATTTCCGTCTCCGCCGCCAAGGCCGACTGCCTCGCCAAGCTTGAGCGTTTCGGATACGGCAATATTTCCGTTCTCGCCATCGAGGCCGGGGATTCCGACTGCGTCAAAATGACCGAAACCGAAATGCGCAAAGGCCACGCCGGTATATTCAATATTACCGAAGCGGAAGAAGAAAATACTGACGATGCAGGTGACGATGCCGGCGACGACGCCGCTGACGATGCAGGTGACGATACCGCTGACGATACCGCTGACGATACCGGCGACGATACCGGCGACGATACCGGCGACGATGCTACCGACGATGCTACCGACGATGCTGCCGACAATACCGCTGACGATACTGGCGATGATACCGGTGATGTAGACGATGCAAGCGACGATGCAAGCGACGATACTGGTGACAACGATGCTACTGACGATACCGCTGATACCGGTAACGATACTGGCGACGATAGCACGGATAATTCCGACGGCGATTCCAGCGGCGATACCACCGATGATTCTGATACGCCCAAGGAACTTTCAGACGAGGAAAAATCCGAGCTTAAAGACGAATATAAAACCGCGTTTCGCGAAGTAATGCTTTCATGCAAATTCGAAGGGCGCTCGTTTATAGATTTAACAATCCCCGAAAAAACACAGTTTTTCAGCGCGCTTAACGTTAAATGGAAAAAGAATGACCCCAAGGATTTTATGTCGGAGGACGAACAGGATCAGCTTGAATCTATAGTGGTTAATCCGCAATGACCCAATAGGAAGAGACAAGCGACAAAAGTACCTGCTGCTTTAACTGCAGGTACTTTTGTCATAGAACGGGGTTCTGCCGAAAAAACCCGCCGTAGATAATAGTGCAATATGTAAACAGAACAGCGTTTCCGACGGCGGTATTCCCGAAAATAGCTGTTCCGACGTTAGACTGGTGCGGAAGCTTCAGTCAAATATCTTATTAGAATTAACGCGGCGTATTTCCATGCCGCTTTATAGTTCCCATGCCGAGAAAAACAATCGGCGCTGACGGCTGCCGGAAAAGCGCAGACAGAATTATTTAATACCGAACGCGCTTTTTATAGACTAATACCCAATGAACATTTTCCGGACCTTGCCCGTCAGTTTTGATTTCATACTGGCGGCCGCGACGCCAAATTTCTTGCAGAAAAGCTTCGGAACGACTTTACATACGTATATTCCGAACTTCTGCCATGTCCATTTCTGGTTAAGCGAAAACGACCGGCCGCCGTCATGCTGCGCAAACTGCCCTTTAACGTCGATGTATACGCTTACAGACGGCAAATTCATGGTAGAAAGCTACACCTTGAATTCTTTGGATAACGCCGGCTGCGCCTACGGATCAAACTGCACGATGAAATCCGGCGTATAAATATGCTCGCGAAACAGACATCGCCGCTTATTCTGAAAATCTATGTACCATACCGGCTCGAACAGCATAAAAGACTAAGGCTAGTACTGAAAATCCTGAAGAATAGACAATTGGCAGGCTTCGCACGCCCAGTTAACGAAATCGACTTCTTCAGTAGAGTCTACAGACAACCGTATTTTATGCGCGGTATCGTCTACTGTCAGCTGCTTACGCCTGTTTTTTCCGGCCAACTGCCCCATTTTTAATGCCCCCAGCGCATTCCGGTACATTCTTCAATGTACTGCCTTATTGCCGTCATTATTTTTTCGGCTTCCGGCATTGAATTAAGCCTGAACTTATCCTTTACAGCGGCTTCGATCTCGTCGTTGGCGGCGAGTAAACACCGGCCGGGCCCGGAAATGCCCCCGACCGCGCGGCAATTTACGTTTCCGAATATATTTTTCATGAACGCCATAAGCGTGGCGGATCCGAGCCTGATATGGCTGACAGCGAAAAAATTGCCCGGCATCGGCGGCTTTCGCCTAAAAAGCCTGCTGAAAACAAAATCCGCCGCGTGGTTAAAGGACCTGACGTCTATTTTTATATCCTGCTCCGCGAGCCTGTACCTGAATTTAGCGCCCCTGTAAACGCCGCCGTCAAGGCCCAGCAGTATATTTTCGGCCGGGCGGCAGTCGCCCAATAAAAAATAATAGTTTACCGGCAATTCGCCAGTCTTTTCCGGAATTTTCGACAGTATATATTTTTCAAACCCGTCCCTAAACGTCCTAGATCCGAATATATCTTTCCCGCATACATAGCAACCGGCTGAATTTCTAGCGAATTCACGGCTAGAATCTTCAAAAACCCGCCTTACATACGTATCAAGTAAATCGCAAAATCGGGCAAGATATACCATATATTAAACCTGCTGGTCGAATATTCCCGCCGGGATTAGCGACGTAATACGCGACGCGTGCTTTCTAACCGCGGCGGCGAGATACATTTTAGAAATATCGCTCTGACACAGCAAATAATCGCTAATCAGCGCCTCGGCTTCAGTTATAGCTTTGCGCATATTCGCCAACGCGCCGGAAAGTTCCTCTATCTATTCTTTATTCATAAAAATATTTTACGCCAAAACGCGCAAAAAAGACGCGTAACCCCGTAGACCCCAGAAAATTTCCGACTGCGCCGCTTTAAGTCTGATCTGGATACGTAAAATAAAAATAATTCGGTAATTTTACCGTACTGTTATACGCGCTCTGTGCCATTACGCTTAGATGCTAGTAGGGCTGACCGTCGACGGTCAAATTGTTAATATTTGCGACATTCGCGGTTAAACCGATAAATCTCCCGTTATTCGCCGTAACGTCTATCGCGTCGACAGCGGAAATATCTGCGGCGGAAATATTCGCGGCGGAAATATCTGCGGCATTTGCAGTTAAATTGGTAAATCTCCCGTTATTCGCCGTAACATTTGTCGCGTTGAAAGTGTTGGCGAAAAATGTATTCGTTTTTATGTCGTTAGACGAAAGCAAATCAAAATATCCGCCGGCCGCCGATATACTATTGAATTTCCGCCAGCCGAATATATCCGACATGGCATCGGAAAACCTGTATCCGCCCAGATCTGATAAAATCGTCCCGGCGCTGGTATAGATTGCCGATATAACAAACGGATTGAACCTGCCCGAACCATCGTATACCTCTACAACAGCAGACGGGCATGCATTGGAAATACCCTCAAGCATCTCCTTGAACCGCCATAAATATCCGACGGAACTGCACAGTTCGCCGAGATCTTGCTCGATACCTGATATATCCAGCGCCAAATACATCCATCCGGATAAATCGGCGAGCTTCGTCTTGTACGACATATACCCGGTATCGGTCATCGCCGAAGGCTCGCACGGCCTTGATATAAGAAGAAGATCCTCCGGCCCCATACCGCGCGCCGCCATTGGTATGGATGAAAGCCGCGAAATCGGCAAATTCGTTAAGAAATTATCCGTCGCTATAAAATTATCCCAGTCTGTAATAACCATATGAATCCCTTTCTTTATTTACACTAGAATACGCAAGAAAGACGCTCGGCTCTCATCTAGGCATAGAGTTCACATTAAATTGCGTTTTTCGACTTTTACCGGATAATGGTCGGACGCAGTATCCGCTTCAACCGCAATACGGCTGGTCTTTTCCATTCTGTTAATATACGCCGTACTGACAAAAATATAATCAATAATACGGTTCTCGCCGGGCACGGTAGTTCCGGTTGTTTCAGAAACTATGGTAAACTTTGTCTTCAGCTTGGCTATAACCCCGGAATCCGGCGTATGATTCAAGTCTCCGCACAGCCAGATCGGTTTCGAAGTGCCAAGCTGTTCTAGTTTTGACAATATAAAATCTATCTGCTTAAGCCGCTGTCCTTCGTCGCCGACTGAAGCCAGGTGGGTATTAACGACGATAAATTGCTTAAACTCTAGAATCTGAAGAACTCTCTGTTCATCGCTGCTGACGATCGGATCAATTAAATACGAAATTGAAAATTGCGGATCGTCTTTGCACAGAATACCGATACCGTATTCGCCGCCGTCATAATCGAACGCCTTTACAAAATATTTTTTCCAGCCGCCGCCGAGATACCGCCTTAGTTCCTCCAGCTGGTCTTTTCCGCCGGAGCGCGCCGTATTCTTGTCGATCTCCTGCAGACAATAAATATCGGCATCGAGAGATCTCAATACGCTCCTGATTCCGTCAATTCCCCCATTGTTAGAACAGCGGTGAACATTCCATGTCACTATCGCCATTCTCTCGTCGGAGAGCCCGTCGTGTAGATATACCTTCTCGTACTCCTTCTTCCGGCCGCCTACGTATATCATAACCGGCATGGCCAAGTGATCTGGCCAGTTTTCTATACTGCCTGAATTTTCGTTCTCCTTCGTTTGAAGCGTCAGCTGAACCGCGCCGATATTAATATTGGCTTTTATTTCGAACGGACTGCCGTTCAGTTCAGGGCCTTTTCCGTTATGGCCGTATTTTTCAATAGGAGTCCCCGAGCAATCGGAGCAGATCTTAAACGAACTTTTATCCATGTCCGCGCTCAGCTCCACTGTGGCGTCAAGCTTGCTGATCGGATGCGTATGGCTCGGAAGCGCGCTGTGCGACGTTACGGCTTTAAACGCGCATTTGGAAGCGCCGTCGACCGGTTCTTTTTCCGTAAAAGGATTAAGTTTAAAAAACTGCCCGGTCAAATTCGGCAGAACAAGCTTGCCGCCGTTTATGAACGGATTGAAATCCCGCGTGACAAACGGATTGCCGCTTTTTGTAAACTAAGATTCGACGATATCGTACGTCGAACCGTCCGGATATACCCATCCGTCAAAATTACCAGACCTTATGTATTCCTCGTTAATGCCGGGCCGCCGCCGCGTCGAATACATGAACCGGAGCGTGCCGTACTCGGGTTCGGCCGGTATCGGATTTTCCGTTAACGGGCAGAATATGTCTTTTACATCGTACTTTCCGGGTTTAAACCCTTCCGTTCCCTCTTCGCCGACCGAAAGCGTTCCGAGCTTAATACCGTCGCCGCCCTCGCTATACCGCACATCGGCGGAAACATTAGTATAATTGCCATGGCGGTGGTCGACCGGCGAATATTCCCATTTTTCCTCGAACGCCATGGTCCCGACCTTCATGAGATTAAGTGCGCTGACGGCGATCGACGAGCTTAAATCGTCATACGCGGAATATTCGGCAGATACGTTCCGCTGGACCGCGAACAACGTATTGGTATCAAGCGCGCTTTGCCGTTCCAGGTCGCGCGATCTGCTTCCGTGCAGCCGCGTATCTGCTAAAACTATGCTCATTGCTGTTTTTTTCCTATATATATCATGACAGGCAGCTGGTTGTGCGACGGATACTGCTCTCTGTTCAGATTATCTTCAGAATCGCCGATACTGGAGTTGGGGTCGACATTAATACTCTAGGCCGCGAGATGCAGCGTACTTCTATAGTACTTTTTCTTTTTATAGCCGGCCGCGCCCGAATGCAGTTTGCCGCCTACGCTGCTGTCGTAACCGGCCTGTTGGGTAACAGCTACCGATAAAACGACTTCCTCGTTTCTACTGCGAAGAGCGATCTACGATGAATGGCAGTGCGGAGGTACGCCGGTATTTCCGAACCCGACCTCTGCCATAACGGCGCCGGGCCGCGGATCGGCCTTTATGAACCTGTTTATATTCGGAATTGACAACGACGTATCCGTGCATCCGTCAAAACACTCCTTCGCGGCCCGGAACTCGTCCGGCGCGACCGTGTACGTCTGCCCGAACGGATATACCCATCCGTCGAAGTTCGCGGCGTGTATATCTATATTCCCGCGCTGCGCGATCGTCGGCAGCATTTTAAACTTAAGCTCGCCGATTTCCGGATCCGGCGCTTTCCAGGCCCAGGGGCACGGCATATACATCCGTATTTTCTTGTCGCCGACCTTGAACGTGGCGAGCGCCGTGTTTCTGGTACTGCCGGCGGTGGGCGAACCGTAGTCGGCCGAAATGTCAAAAGAATTATACTCGTGCGCGTGATTGGACCTGGCGTAGTCGTCGGAAAGCTCGTACGCCATAGATTTAAAACCGAAAGACGCGCTGAGGTCCGCGAACAGCTGTTCTATTAGCAGACCGTACTCCAGCGACTTGGATTCGTACTCCTTATATACGGCGGGCTGGCATATAACCTGGCTGGTGAAAAACCTGTCGTCGGCCAATATCCTATTAGATTGGCCGAAAACCGAAAACTGCGATATTGAATAGCCTGAAAGCGTTTCCATCTCGTCTCCTGCTTGCGATTACCCCGGATAGCTTACCGGTGAAAACGACACTCTGAATATCCATTCCATCATACCGATATCACATGGGTTTTCAATTTGCTCTTTATCGTTTGCGCTAAACGTCATTTTGTAATATAAATCCCCTATTTTGAAATACCATCTGCTGAATGCGGCGTTTAATTGCGACGCTTCCGTATATTTCTCTATATCTATATCCGGAAACATCGGAGAGACCCAGTCAATAGATCCAAAAAGACATCCGACTATATAGGGATGTTTATTCCCGGCCATAACAGATGCGTAATTGGGAACATCCATTAAAACATTTACAATACTTTGCTCTAGCTATTCTGGCGTCATTACGGCTTCATAATCATAGTCTTCGGTATGAATACTAATACTCATGTTCATGACGTTAGAACCGACCTGCCAAGGATTGTCTACCGGTGTAGCATAATCCGCAGCATTAAATGCCTTTCCCGCATCGACAACATATTTTGCGCCAGCGAGGGCGTTTCCGTCGAAATGATACAGGCAAAGGCTCTTCAGACGCTGAATCATGCCTTTGACGCCGAAACGCCTGATGTTCGCGGCGATATTATGATATGAGTAATCCCAGCATTTGCCGTCCTTGTCCATGAATATAAGAACCGGCGTCATCAGCGTAGTTGCCGAGGACTCGCCGACCTTGTACTTCCCGAACTTCTGGCCCAGCGCGTTCGGCGGCTTCAGCGCGAGGGCACGCTCCATGTCGTTCTTTGTGTTGGCCGACGCGAAGTTCTCGGCGTTTACCTATACGCTGTCAACAAGGAACTGCAGATGCTGATCGTACATCGGCTGCTGCTCGCACTCGAGACCGCAAAGCAGGAACTTCTGTTTTCCGAACCATGCCTGAAATTCGCCGTTATTCCACAGCTTCTTCTGGTATACGGCGCACGGCCCGCATCCCCACAGCGAATATATGAACAGGCACGGGATATTCCGACTCCGCGCGTCTTCATATACCTTCTGCGCATTATAATACCATTTACCGGTCTGGAAATTCGCGGTCGTCGTTTTATCCGACGAATATTCAACGCGCGTCGGCGGCCGGTACTTTTTTTCGTCGTGCTGGTAGCGCATATACTGCCCGTCCGGCATGTCCTTGCACCATACATTAACGCTGTGCCTGAGCCCGAAAAAGCCCGACGACAGCACGGCGTCTACCATCGAAACGCCGTACTGCGTCTGGACGGAAATCTGGTCCGAGCCTATTCCGTGGAATTTGACCGTATCGAGGCCGGTCGCGCCGCTAAGGCATTCCGGATCCAGCTCGTCGAGCGAATCTATCGACTGCGGAAACTGGAGCTCCACAAGGCGGGTGCCGAAATACGCGTTTTTCTGCACTTCGTCAATGCCGGAATTTAACCCATACGTGTTAAATTCCACCCGCTGCAGCCTGCTGCATCCATTAAACATTCCTTCCGGGATGAACAGCAGCTGCGCCGGCAGACTTTTGATTTCTTTCAGGCCGGTGCATCCGTCGAATATTCCGGGATATGTATACGCCATCATAGGAACGTCGTAATCGGCCGAAACCAGCGACGTGCACCCCTTGAACATATTCCTCGACATGTAATTCGCCGATAGAAAATGCACGTATTCAAGCCGCTTGCAGTCCTGGAAGCACCCGTCTCCCCAGAACGTCTATATGGCGGAAGAGCGCAGCGCGAGATCCGCCTGGACAAGGCCCGTTCCGGCGAACGCGTAATTCCCCACGATGTCAAAAGTGTTCGGATTACCGCGGCCGTCCATAACGTTGTCGCCGTTCAGCCTGCTGACCGACGACAGGGCGGTGTCTCCGCAGAACGCCGACGTGCCGATAAACTTCAAATTGCTCCCCATCTGCACGTCCGTCAGCGAAGTGCAGCCCTGGCACGCGTAATCGCCTATTGAAAGCACTGAAACGGGAAACTACAGCCTCGTCAGCGATCTGCAGTTCTTAAAAGTATTTTTATATATCTGCCGCTGCATTTCCGGTCCTTCCGCATCGAGTTACGCCATCTGGGGGAAAATAAACGCCGTCAGCTTGGTGCATCCGCTGCAGCATCCTTCCGGGACATATACAAAGTTTTTAGAACAACTGCGCAGATCTACTTCGGCCAATTCCGTAAAATTGGCGAACATGTTTCTCTCTATCTCTGTAACATCATTGCCAACTACGACTTTTCTTATCTTGGAATCCGTCGCGGTCGTAACTCCTATTGACTCCCGCGTCAGGCGACTTATATTTTCATAATTATGCACGGTTCCGTCTGTATCCGTTACCTGCACTCCGTATGTTTTTTCGGCGTCGCTACCTATATATACGCCGCCTATATATACCTAGACCGGTATAAGATAATGTCTCGGGTAAGATTCGTCGGACGGATCGCCTTCGTATGTAAATTTCTTATTATCGCCCTCGCTGAAATTCAGCTAAACAGTCACCGGCGGCGCGGATATATTTGTTACAGTATTTTCTGTTTTGCCCGTGCCCTTGTGAATCGTATTATGGTTAGACGTCGATGCGTTTTCGGCAATTTCCATTGCGATGCCGGCGTCTGCCGTTATATTGCTAAGCAGTTCCGGAGCGGCGGTATAGTTCTCGAGCTTGTGCGTATGCTACGCCAGGCCGGTCTGCCCGGCCTCGGCCCTGAGCGCGTCGCCGGAATGGTACGCGCCGGGGTTGGCCTTTATGAAATTATTCATCAGCGGAACGTTGAATACGCCGTCTCTGCCGCCGAATTTCGTATACGCCTCGGTGAAATCATATTTGCCCTGCGCCTTAAAGTAAGACTGTCCGTCTGGAAACACCCAGCCATCGAATGTCCCGTTCTCTATGCTTTCGGTAATCTGCAGATTGACGTTAAACCTATCGCGAGACTCTACTTGCGTAGAACCGTCTGGCAAGATATGGACGTAATTTACATGTGTATCACCGTATTTTGCAGTAAGCGAATTCGTAGCCAAGAACCTGACATCTCCGATATCCGGTTCTGGATCAGGCGGGGGATCGAACCTGGGCATACACACGTCTATATGGTTCTTTTCGTGCATGTCGGTGATGTCAAAAGACATAAGGCGGATCGACTGATCTGCCGCGGCCGAATCGTAAACCGGGTAGCATGCGACATTGGAATAGCCGTGCTGGTGGTCGAATCTGGCGTATTCCCATGTATCGCGAAACGCCATGGACGACAGGCCGAACCTGGCTGAAATATCGGATACGGCCTGCTGTACAAGCCTGCCGTACGGAAGCTTAAAACTGGACGCCGCGCCGGACGAAATCCGGAAAAGCGCAAATTCGTCTCCGGGGTTGAGATCCGCTGCGCAGCCGAGCTTTGATATAGGCTCGGCAAGATCCTGGTCTATTTGCTTGTCCGCGCCCATACCGCCGTCACTGAGTCCTTAGTATATATCCGACGAAAGTATTCGGCATATTGCCCTCCTCCGAGAACATCAGCGTCGGGCGATCGGAGTGAAGACCGGAATTATTCCCGTTTACGGCGAAACCGGTCCTTATCTTAAGCTGCAGCCCCGCTTTTACCGGTATATTAAAACTGACGTACTGCGCGACCGAACTGTATTTTCCCATTATCCACGGCTGCACCTGGAGGGCGACCCACTTCGGCTATGGATCATCGCCGCATTTTACATGGCCGAACAGGCCGACCCACGCCTGGCCGGGCTTGACATTTCCGTTATCGGCCAGCCATCCGTAGCAAACGAGGTTGCCGGTATATTTGCATACGGCGGCGCCGGCCTCCGCGCCGAATTCGTCTTTCCACAAAGACGAATCCGACTGGCCGTGGTCTATATGCCAGTACATCTGCTTAGGCTGCTGCTCGTACTCGTCGTATTCGGTATGGTCGCCGCCGTTGCCCGGATCCATCGCCACCGCCTGGTTCTCCGCCATGAACCCGGCGTTGTCGGCTATCATCTGTTCCACCAGTTTAACGTTAGGCACGTTGTTTTTATTGCTTGCGGTCACCGTAGCAGTAATCCGCGGGGTCGTAGCAAATTGTTTAAGGCCGGTAAATACATAATTTCCCGTCATGACGGTATTAAGGTCGGTGCGAAGGCCTTTTATATCTACCGGGACGTCCCCGCTCACGGCGTTATATTTGCCGCGCATTACCGCGTCGTCTATTTCCCCGGACAGCTGCGATAAAATCTGTCCGTAGGTGGCTTTTCTCGAGGCATACCTGCCGTTATCTACGGGGCTATACTGAGAAACGCCTATATATGAAGAAACATGCACGGGTTCGGCGAGCGGCGTTATCTGCGAAAGAGTCTTTATATTCATACGAAACTACCTTTTACCATATACATTCTTTATTTACTTTTTCGCGGTCTCTACGCCGGAAAAGACAGCCGCGGACAAACTACGGTTAGACGCGCAAAAAGACGCTGCCGGACGTCTTTTTTCGCGGTATCCGCGCCGTTAAAAAATACGGCCAGCCTTAAAGCGTAAGCTACACCGCGCATTCAACGCAGCGCAGCTCCCCGTCCGGAACATCGCCGAACGATACAGCAATCACCCGGTCGCCCTCGCCGGCGCGGCAAGCCATGCCGGGATGCCGCGGATCCTGCGCAAGGCGATCAAACCTGCGGACCGGCCCGACGGTTAAGACCGGCGTCCTGCCGACCAGGGCTATGCCTTTATACAGGCCGTCCTGCTTGCCGGCGCCGTTTAGAACAAGGCCGGGCTTATCCGTTATTACGGCGTTCGCGGTTCCGTTCTGCGCTATGGTTATTTCGGCGTTGCCGCCGAAACTGACAAGCGTTCCCGGCGCGTAGTCGCCGTCAGATCTGTACATTTCGGCGAGGTCGGCCCAGAGCGCGCAAAGCGAACACCCCCGTATCGTATTTGTAAACTCGGCGGTACCGGTAAATTTTGCGTTACCGGACGCAGTCAGGTTCTGGCATGATATATCTTTACAGGACGCCGTCCCGGTCGCCGTTAAATTCGCGCAATGTATGTCGTCGGCGTTGAACGGCACGTCGACAGTAAGGCCGTCCGGCGCCCACCTGATGATCGACTTGGAGTCATCGCTCCAGCTTTTAATCTGCCCGTTGTCGACGTAGGCGGCCAGATTTTCGCTGCTGAGCTGCATGTTATACGAATTCAGGTTTATATCGCCGGCGTTTATTATAACTTCGTAATTTCTCCATATTTCGGGCGGCAGGCCTTTGTTGACGTAGAGATCTCCGGACAGGTTTAGCTCGCCGGACACGCCGATTCCGCCCCAGAACGTTTTATACGAATAAAAATCAAAAGGCGAATTTACTAGATCGTCCAGTATAAGGTTGGACAGGCCCAGGAACCGTACATGCTTGGATTTATACGTGTCGTACTGCCCGAGCGTCTCCATATACGAAATTTCAAAAAGAGACTCGGCCAGGTTCTTCTTCTAATCGCCGTACTCAAGTATCTGATCGACGTCCAGTGCGGGAAGATCCGCTATTGTGCGCAGTGCCATTTGGTTTTCTCCTTATTTTATAATTACTTACATCCGCGGAAGGCGGTCAGCTGACTTCCTCGAATTTGACTATTATTTTGTTGCCGTACTTCGCGGCGGCCGGCGTATCGGCGATATCGGCGTGCCCGAGCCTGAATAAGGCTTTTCCGGCCTGGGGCCGTACAAGCAGCGTGGTGTCGGCCGCGCTGAACTGGTACGTTATCCAGACCGCGTAAAGCGTTACGTCCTGCCTCGTCGACAGGCCGCCGATCTTGTCCTCGATTTCGGTCGAGGTTATCTGCTGCCTGTCCGTGTAAAAGCCGATAAGCGTGTCCGTATCGGGATTGTCGCTCGGACGGCGCCCGACTTCGCCCTGGCCGAAGGTCCAGCCCGCGAAAAGCTTCTGGTCCTGCGGATATCTGTACTCGTTTCTGCGCAGCGCGTAAGGCTGTCCGTCAAGCCGCATGCGCTGCCTGATAAACATGCTGGCGTCAGAATACTGTCCGCCGTTCGGATGAAATACTATCCTGCACCAGTCCGAATCGAACCGGTTGACCTAATCGATGAACTGCAGCCTTATGACCTGCTCGTCGGCGCCGAAGCACGCGAATTCAAATATATAGTTATCGTCGTTTACCGCCGTCGACAGCAGGGTCGTCGGCGCGATATATGAATTAAAATACTGCGCGGCGGCGAAATTGTCGTACCCTCCGCCGTTGTCTTCGATGGTTTCACGGTATATTTTCAGCGGAAGCGAATTGCCGCACGCCTGCACGTCTATCAGCTGGTCTACCGAAAACACGTCCTTGCTGACGGCGAGTTTCATCGTTGTATAGACGCCTTTCTGGTTGGGATCGTGCGGAAATACGGTTTTATCCCGGCCGAACTGCGTAACGTTGGCCGCCGTCAGCTCCGACCCCTCGTCAATATTATAGCCGGGCGTCGACGATACATGGTTTATATAGTATGTATTGGTAGTCGGCACCTGCACGTACAGCTCGGTGATTCCGGACATCCAGCGCCTGACAAGGTACGTTAATCTGGCGTCGGGCGTGGTCACGAACTGGTTTTCAACCGACAAGGTGACGCCGCGGTCTGTATTGGCCCCCCAGAACTGCTCGAACACCAGGTCGTTGGATATGACCTGCTCGGGAGCGCTGTATTCGTTTACGCGCTGCTGCCATCCGCTCGACTTGAAGCTGTCGAAATCCGTGCCCATCAGCTTCGTGTTTATATCGTACATGAGCGACGATACGTGGCCGAGCGCGTACGAGGGAGAGAGTTCGTGCTCGGATATTTTATCTTCGTACATGCCGGATATATCCGACGACACCAGCTCGGCGTACAACGCGTATAAGTCGTCTTCCGTGAATTTCTTAATGTCGTCTACCTCGTAATATGAATACGACGATTTATACAGGCCGGTCGCCGTGCCGAAATACCACTCGCGCGAATCCTGCGGATACACCGCGCACAGCTGCGGCGTCGGCGCGGGCGCGAACATTTTTTTCCACACCCTGGCGTTTTCGGAATTATACAGGTACCCGTCCAGCGTATTCGCCATCAGATACGTATCCGCCATGCCTGTAAAATTATACGACGTGATCTGCGCGACGTTATAGCCGGAGCCTGGCGACATCCGGCCCACGACCGGCGTGCCGTCGAGGTGCTGGTACCGGTATACACCGGCGTTAGTGGCGATAAGAAACGCGTTCTGCCCGATTTCACAGAAAGACCTCGCGTCTACGCCGTCGGCCTTCATCGTCGGGCTCAGCACTTTCAGCGCCAGGCCGGCGGTGCCTTCGGCGAACGACGACAGGCCCGTTCCGGTCGTTACGTACCGTAAACCGCCGGATTTAACTGACGCCGGTATATCCCCGGCGAAATTCGCGGCAAAATCGGTATACGGCAGCGTATTGACAACCGGAATGATGCTCGTGCCGGAATCATCGATTACGAGATGCGCGTCATGTACCCGCGCTATATGCAGGTATCCGCCCTCGTAAACCACCAGTTCGTCAAGAAAATCGCCAAGCGGCACTATATTCGTAGTGCCGGCGCCGCCGTCGGGGAAACCTCTGAACGACGCGCAGCACGCATATACGTTATAGCTATTATCTGCACGGACGGCGTCGCCGCCGGCCGGCGAAGGCGTATACGACGGCGACGGCCAAAGAATATAAAGATTGCACTAGTCTGGATCGTCATGCCCTATAAACCCGGCGTATACGCGGCCGGCCACCAGGCGCACAGGCTCCTCCTGCATATTCTGAAAAGGCCATTGGATCGCGCTGACGGTCGGCCCGAACGAAACAGGATGCGCCGGCGTGCTTACGCTTTCGTACAGCTGCCCGTCCGCGGAAAGAAAATAGCACGGCCCGCCAGGAATTACAGCGGGGCCGAACCGGTTAAGCGCCATGCCGTCGCCGCAGCTGCGCCAGACGCCGTCGTATTGGTATCTAATGCCCCCTCCGGCCGCCTGGAAAAAATATCTGGCGCCGGCCTGCCATGCCAGAGTAGAATCAACATCGCAGGTCAGGATCGACTCGAACGACGACACGCGCTGCAGCACGGCTTTGTTGTTTTCGGCCTTTACGCAATAGACTTCGCCGTTGTCCTGGCCAAGCCAGACCGGCGTCTAATCGGGAATCGGCTGCGCCGGCGTAAACGTTATATCGGGTTTTGCCGCGAAATCAAGCCATAGAACGCCGCTTAAATTATCCGTCCGCATGATAAACGGCCAGTCGTAGTGATATCCGACCTCGCCCCCGAATATAGTCTGCCTGGTATATTCATCAAACGACGAGTTCCGGCCGGCGTATGAAATATACGAAAATTTAGAAGCCGCGGCGGAGTTTTCCTAAAATTCGCATACTTTTTCAAAAGTATCGTTCTCCACCGCGTAGACTTCGACTTCGACTTCGGTATCTATATCAGGACCCTTCTTAAGTTTGAGAAACAGATAGCATTTTTCGTCAGCGGAGTAGTTGTTTATAACGCCGTAGCATACCTGGGCGTCGGCATAATCGTCAATCGATTTTTCAAACTTGCCGGACGCGATACAAGAAAGACTGTGGGTGTCAGAGCGTTCAATATAAATTTTACTACTCGTACTATTCCATTCCAGCACCAGCACTTTACGGTCTGCCTTTAACAGACATTTGCTGCCAGTCCCCAGGCCTGTTACTTCGGTAAACTGCGTATTGGCATACTGCATGTATATCTTGCCGCCTTCCGTCTGCGCATATACACTGAGGCCATCGTCGGTGCATGTCATCCTGGTAACTCCGGGGAGACTGTATGCGGTTTTCGCGGTAAGGCTATTCATTAGGTCGGGATCAAACCCCGACGAACCGCATTCATACTTATATATTTTCTCCGGCGTCGCTACGAAGATATTATTGCCGGCTTTGCAGAACGCGTTTACTGGATTCACGTGTTCCCGGCCGGGAAAGTCCGGAAACGTCACAGGCGCGGCCGAAGAATTCCAGTCGCCGTACCCGAGCCTATACGCGACGCCGTCGGAAAGACCGATCGCGGCGAAGTCGTTTACTTCTTCCATAAACGGCATGACCGGAAAATCCATGACCGGCGCGTCGCTCGGCATAAAACTGCCGTCGTCGTCGGCGTCGTCCGCGCCGACTATCTAATAGATCTAGTACATCGAAGACGACAAGAGACTATCGGCGCCTAATATATATACGGATTTGTCCCCAGCGGCGAGCGCCTATACGCTGCCGTTATCGCCGAAATATTTAATATTCTGTACGCCTTCCGGGCCTATCCATGCCGCGTAGCAGCCCGTACCGGTCGCGAAACACAGCGTATTCCCGTACGCGGAAACATATTTTATATCGGCATTGTCGGAATTTTCTAAATTCGAAATAACATCTATCCGGCTGAAATCTGACGCGTTTAAAACGTAAAGGCCGATATTCGTGGCCAGAACCAGCATATTGCCGTCCGACAGATAGCACATCTGGCGCACCTGCATGTCTCCGAGATTCGCAGACGCGCCGGTCGTCTTGTTGCGCAGAATGCCGTTTTTGGCGTAATAGCAGCATCCTCCGCCGCATACGACGGCGTCGACGCCCGAATCAACCGGATCCACGGCGTTAATCTCTCCGTAGTCGATCCGCATTTCGCGGCCAAAACCTATATACGCGGCGGAAATGTTCGAGTCGCCGCCGGCCGCCGGCTCCGCGAGGACATACACGTCAAACTCGCCGAACCTGCCTTTTCTCGGCTGCGGCACTACCTGTTTTATCTGATAGCCGGCCGGAAACTGTATACTGCGGATCTTTCGCGGCTCCTGATAGTAATAAACCTTATTTTCACTGGCCGCGAATACGATTCTGTCGCCGAACAGCGTCGCGACAGCGAGCGCCGACGCGGTAGTTGGCAAATGACATTCCAGTTCTACCGTAGGCTGCTCGCCGAGCTGGGTATATCTGTATATGCCGGCGGCGCAAGCTATGTAAAGGCCAGACTGATGCGAGGCTATGGCCGTCGGCGAACTGAACTCGACGTCGCCGGGATATTCTTCAAACGACATATCCCCGGCGGACGACTGCCTGTATACATGCCCGTCTCCCGCGAGGAAATATACGACGCCGCCAAGAGACGCCGCGCCGACGCAGGTTTTTTCGGAAAGAGCCGACGCGGTATTTACGTTCAGAAAACTTTTAGAATCGGATCTGAACAGTCCGCGGTCCGTGGCCGCGAGAACATTGGTCTGGGATTTTCCCTGGTTAACGGACGGGTCTTTCCCGTCGAGAATGCAGAACGCGTTAAATACAACGTCGTTTATATATCTATTTGTGCTGAACGGCTGGCCGTAAATATCGTCGTCGCAGCATTTTATGTCCTGGACGAGCTTAACGGACGCCGCGCCGTCGGTATACCTGCCCCGCGCTATGAAGCCGTCCGCGCCGCCGAGATACAGCGTATTGCCGACGGCGTCGTACTGCACGCACCTAAGGCCGGATACGCCGCCGACGTCTATTTCCCGAAGCCGGTATGAATATGCTCCGCCGTTCAGCAGCTGCTCGAGCCTGTACACGTGCTGGTCTGAAACAAAAAACGAAGCCTGCGGCGTCGTACAGTACCCGACGACGGAAACGCCGGCGCCATTGGAATCGGTGCAGTCCGTAAAACCGGTTCCGGCGTTATACATCAGCTTGTCGTCAAACGCCACGAACACTGCGTCTCCGATCGGCGCGATGAACCTGACGGGCCTGCCCCGGACAAGGCCTATGCTGTCACTCATCGGAACCTCGACCTTCCTGTATATCTGCAGCGGCTTCGTATAGTCGTTCGACGCGACCCAGCGCTTAGACCCGTCCGGAAGCGCCGATACGGCCGATTCCGCCTGGTATCCCTCCGGCCCGGGCTGGTAGCCGAGACCGGCCGCTATTTTATTTTCGAGATACAGGTCGTTGTTGACAAGCTGCTGCATCGCGTTATTGATGCGTATGTCGGTTATATTGGAATTCTGCCGCAGCATAATGCTTTCGCCGCCGCCGGCATGCGGCAGGACGTCTTTTAGATCCCCGCCGTACAGGATGTTTTTCTGCTTAAGATTATTCATATCTGAATTGGCTCCTCTATCCAGCGCCCAACCACGTGGCAGTGAAAACTGTTGGCGACAAGGCCGCCGTTCTGCGCGTTATACGCGTATTCGCCGAGATGGTAATTGTCGGGATACGTTATATACAGGGCCGTAAACCCGCGCTTTGTCTTGTTGCAGTAGGTCATGCAGTTGGCGGCCGGCTCGATCTGCGCAGACAGTTTATCGGCGTCCTGGGACAGCACGTCGGAGCCGAATATCATATAGTGCTCGTCTAAAAACTGTATATTCCTGCCGTTGAACCTGAACTGCGGAAAATTTATCGAGGCCGAGTACGTATTGACGTAGTCATTGCGGTTAACCTGCTCTATGTCGTCCATTTCAGACTGGCCGGACGACAGCGGCGCGAATATGTCCCGGTCCTTAACGGTATTAAAATACCGCGACGTGTTGGAATTGGCGTATTCCACCCCGGCCATGGAAAATGTATTGCATTCGACGACGTCTGTAAAATACCCGTCCTGGTGGTACTGCCCGGTATATCCCAGCCTGTACACTATGTCGAGTTCAAGAACGCCGGTGTCCCAGACCCGGTAATACCCGTACAGAACGACATTATCCGCGGGCAGGCTGCACGTATAATACGGGTAAAACACCAGCTCCCGGTCCTTGTCGGCGTTAGAAAGGTCGGCGAGCAGGATTTTTTTGTTGACTTCTTCTATATCATTGCGGAGTATGCCGAACCTGTGGTACGCGTCGCTGCGTTCGTGCGCCGCGAAGCGCTGGACGAAATACCGCCTGAGCCGCTGGTCTATCCCGTAGCCGCTTATGTCTATGTCCAGGTTCTCGTCTTTCCATCCGTTCCTGGCGAATTCCGGCTGCGGCTGCCTGTCGGCCGACGGTATATACGCGTCGTCGACTACCTTCTGCAGATCGGACGTATTTTCGTCCACGGTACACCTCACGAGAAACAGCTTGAAATCGCCGAGCGAACGCTTTACCCAGACGAGATCCTCCTGGGAATAGGAATGGCCTTTCGTATATTCGAAAACGTTTACGGACTCGAGATACCGGGTGTAGGCCTCGGACAGCGCGATATCGTTGGACAGAAGCCGGCGAGAGCTGCGGTTAAACGAAAACCTCTGCAGGATCTCGTTTACGCCTACGTCCAGATCCTGTACATACGGCAGAATAAGCGGTTTGTTCTTCATGTCAGTAATACCTTACCTTGTTTACCGTAAAACCCCTGGTGTAATACGAATACATCTGCATATCGGGCGAGTAGAGAAACGTGAACGACCCGTTATTTATATTCGTCACCTCCCGGCCCGAATACCGTATGAACCTTTCGCACTGCACGGCCGGGAACGGATTCTGGTGGCTCGGCCTGTCGCCGAACTTTAAAGACTGCACCGGCGTAAGGCTGACCGTATACCGGCGCGAACGGCCCAGCGCGTCCGGTCCGGGAGTGTAGTCGACGACCTTGTCGCCCGTGAATATCTGCCTGTCGTGCGAATAGAACGCGTCTATCCCGTCGGCCGGAAAATCGTACACGGGCGACAGCCTGCCGTCGGCGTAGTTCCAGCCGAGATTTACCGTATAAAGCCGCGAATCGCTGTCGTTAATTCCGCAGTCATGGGCTCCGTCCGCGACCTTGACTATTCCGCCGTGCTCGAGCATGCCGCTTTTCCAGATCCTAAACCACTGGCACTGGCCGGAATCGCCGGGCGCGTTCCGTTTTCCGAAAAGCACCACGCAGTCGAAACCCGTCATGTCGGGCTGATACCATGCATGGTTTACGAATTTCTGCCGTTTGGATATATTCGTCAGATCGTCCTGCAGGTAATTCTTGTAGAAACCGGCCGGATCCGCGAGTCCCGAAAGGTGGTAGTCGACCAGATGTTTGTCGTATGCCGCGGAAAGGCTTGCGCCGGCGGCGCTAAGTACCTGCTCGCGGTAATACGCCTTGTCCCTGGACCTGTCGAAGAAATCGCCCCAGTACCTGCTGTCGGTCGGAAGCTTGTCGTTGTCGTCCGAAAGCGATATCTTTATCTGAACCGGATCGAGCAGGTTTCCGAGGTAATATATGCCGATATTGAAATCGCCGAGGCCGAGCGCCATGTCCCTGTACAGCCTGGATATACCGGCGGCGTCATTTGCCGCGGAAAGCGCAGCAAGCTTGTACCTCGTCTGCGCGCAGCCCTGCGCGTACATATCGATATCGGCGATATGGGACGCCACGAATTCATCCGCCTGCTCGGTATTTATCCAGACGGCGTCGCCCTTCTTGTAGTAAAGGCTTTTGTTGCCGGTATCATTATACCAGCGTCTTTCCCATATACCCGGCTGGCAGCTTGAACTGAAAAACTGTTTGTCGTTCTCTACGAGTTTCGCTATCGAATTGTTTATGGTCGCAATGCGAAACCCGGCGTCCCGGGGTATCTCGACGCTAGATAAATCTGTATATATTAAACTCATTTTTCCGTCACTTTTACTTTTACTTTTTTACCGCCGTCCGGTACGTCTTAAACCGGCTGGGCCGTCATCCGTCAAACATAACCTTGTACAGCTGCGTATGGGCCGGCTGCAGATTCTAAACGATCTCCCGCACCGACGACGCGATATCCTGCATTATCCGGCCGTACAGGTGCTTCCTGCACCGCTCGTCGTCGGACAGCTCCGAATCGGCCACGTCGCTGTACTGATTAAGCTCTGTATTGCGCATCTTGATCGAGAAGAAACGCGTCTTATGCAAGTTCGCGGACGTATACTGGTTGATGTACGCGCATTCTATCTTCTGGTACGGAACAACCGGAAACTGCCCCGACTGCTCCGGCGCGCGCTCGAGCTGCGCTTCGGACCCGGCCGAAATCCCGCTGTACGTGACGCCGTCGTAAAATTTAAAGTACAGCTGGCCGCCGGCGAACTGCCCTATGCCGATGTAGTCGCGGCACCCGTACGCGGAAATGCTGCTTCCCCGGGCCGCGAGAGACATGTTGTACAGGCTGTTCATCGCGTTCTTGCCGCGCACGATATATCCGTACTGGTTTCCCTGGCTATAGCCGACGTTGATCTGGCTGTTCTGGGGAAACTCCGTTATATTATTGTACTTGATGCCCGCAAGATTCGACTAGGGCACGCCGTTGACGTCTATTACGCCGTCAGTTTTCCGGTACAGGTAAGTTTTTACCCCGTTGGACTTTATCTGGACGGTATACGATCTGGAAATATCGCGGTTATGCCGCTGCGCGCGCAGCGAGCTTTCAAGCATGCCCGGCTCCAGATCGGTCGCCTCCGTCAGCATGTACGCGTTGCTCTAGATCTGGCAGTACCCGATGGGATCGGTCTTAAGCTGCGGAAGGTATATGTCTTCGCGGCGGCCGGTGACGCCGACGCTGTCGAAGGATTTAAGCGAGCTGGCGCCGCATTTTTCAGCCGACTTGACGTGCACGTCTATCATGTCGTACATGGGATATACGACGCCCGCGCCGTCGTCCGAGCTAACATGCATAACGTTAAGCCCGCTGTCTACCCCGTCTTCGCTGTCCGTTTTTTCGCGTTTAGCCAAATTCACGTCAAGCACGAACGTGCGGTTTACGCGCATGCGCCGTTCGTTAAACTCCGTTATTTTCCGTATATTTTCACTGTCTGTTCCCGGCGGATAAAGCCGTATATACATGTGGTGGCCGCCTTCGAGTTCGCCGTAGTACCTCTGCTATTCGTTAAGCAGAATATCGCTCGAGGATCTGCTGGCTGCCATGGCGTTGCTAGTATACTCATTTATAGGCGGCGCGGGATCGGAAGGTCCGAATTCTCTCGAAAGGAACTCGGTCTTAAGCCAGTTGCCTTCCCGCTGCTCCGTTACAATGTCCGAACACAGCACCGACAGCGGAGTACTGACCATTTCTCGAATAAGCCCGGCTAATACAGCTGAACTTACTTCATCTTTGACATTGGTCCAATTAACGCGTATATAATCAAGATCGCCTATACCGCTTAGAAAACTGATAACACTGCTAATGCCGCCCCAATGATCTCTTATATAATCAAGGTCTCCGATATCGCTTAAAACACTACTAATATAACTCCAGTCGGCAGATACTGTTGAAAACTAACTATAAGTACTTGCTATAGCAATGCTTATGTCATTTTCTACGCCGTCTAACCCATCATAAACTCTCTAAAATGAACTGTAAGTACTAGCCATAGTAGTACTAACGTCATTACTTATGATATCCCAATTAGAACTAAGGTAATCAAGATCACCAATATTGCTTAAACTGGTGCTAACGTCATTCCAATCTGCAGATACCGTTGAGAGTTGACTATAAGCGCTTGCTATAGCGGAACTAACTATACCATTTACGCCGATCCAGTGAGAACTGAGATAATCAAGATCTCCAATATCGCTCAGAACATTGCTAATACCTTCCCAGTCAGCCGACACTGACGAAAGAGAGCTGTACGAGCTTACGACAGTAGCACTAACATCGTCGCTTATGCTATCCCAATTAGAACTAAGATAATCAAGGTCTCCGATATCGCTCAGAACACTGCTGATATGGCTCCAGTCCGCAGATACCGCCGAAAGAAAGCTGTATGAGCTTACGACAGTAGCACTAACATCGTCGCTTATGCCATCCCAATGAGAACTGAGATAATCAAGATCTCCGATATCGCTTAAAATGCTACTAAGACTACTCAAGCCATACCAATAATAACTTATATAATCAAGATTTCCAATATCGCTCAGAACACTGCTGATATGGCTCCAGTCCGCAGACACCGCCGAAAGAGAGCTGTACGAGCTTACGACAGTAGCACTAACATCGTCGCTAACTCCAATCCAGTTGTCCTAAACTGTCTAGAATTCGCCGTACGCGCTGACGGCCGCGGCGCTTATATACGGCTCCTCGTTTCTGAGCAGGACAACCGGCTTGTATAGTTCATAATCAAGCATCGTATCCATGTTCAGGAACACCCGATTGGATCCGGCTGTCATGTAGTTCAGAGAAGCTATTTTATATATGGCCATTGTTCTTATTTACTCTCGGTGGAAACCAGTATAACAACCGCGCCGGCGAAAACCAAGGTCGTCTTTCCCGGTAAATTCTGTGAACTCTATGCCCAGCTGAAGACTCGGCGGCTTTTGCATTGTTTTTTTAATGTAAATAATATATGAAATTTGATTAAAATAATCAATTAAATCTAATAGCCGGCTAAAGATGGTTATCTGTTCTCAGCATGGGAAACTATAAAATATGAGTAACTCAGTATCAAAATTTACAAAAGAACGCGAAGACCCGTCGACAACTACGTCATTAATACCTAATAATGGAAATTGGTATTCTACTTTCAGTACGTGTAAAAAATATGCTATAAAAAATAAAGTTCCACTAATAACAGTATGGATATCGACCAATTCATGCGGCTACTGTCGTAGATTTGCTGATGCGTCAATGCACGAAGATTTTATAAACTGGATGAAAAACAATGATAAAGCCAAATACTGCGTATTCTGGCTTGGTACCGAATATTGCACAGGAGAAGACAGCGAAAATGGTGCCGGATATAAATGGTCCTTCAGTAAAAGCCAGGACAAATATCCATGTTGCCGTGTTTACTGGGAATCCGATGGAAACGTAAAAATCAATAAATATCTAGACGGACACGATCTTGCCACATCAAATAAAGCGGGCACTCAGGCACAAACTAATATAAATAAATTTAATACAATACTGAAAACCTATGTATATCCGTCTCCCGGTGAAAAAACGAAATATACCGTCACGTTCGACCCCAACGGCGGCACGCTGGACTCTGCCAGCATGACGAGGACAGTGGCTGAAGGCGAAAAAGTAGGCGACTTGCCGACGGCGTCGCGGGACGGGTACGCCTTCAATGGATGGTGGACGGCCAAGGAAGGCGGCCAGCGGATCGACGCGTCGACGGTTGTCAGCGCCAGCGTCACGTACTACGCGCGCTGGACGAAAAACCCCGACGGCGACGGCGGAGGAGGCGGAGGCGGCGGGGGAGGCGGCGACCAGCCCCAGCCGCCCGCCGACCCGGACAAGCCGCTGAAAAGCATGTTCGGCCTGTGCAAGGACTGCGTCATAATAACGAAGGACAACAAGATCCTGAGGTATTCGGCGGGCGAGCAG
>Ga0256405_10003288_pt1 | contig 33806 bp, 38 predicted proteins | sample RumenRJG_02DNA_FD_189096 | JGI IMG/M metagenome (GOLD analysis project Ga0256405, IMG submission 189096) | Bovine rumen microbial communities from Lethbridge, Alberta, Canada - RJG_02 | ecosystem: Host-associated > Mammals > Digestive system > Stomach > Rumen | place: Canada: Alberta...
TTAAAAGTGATATATAAAAAAAACCTCTCTGCAATGCAGTAAGGTTCTTTTTGCTTTTAAATGGTGGAGGATAGGGGGTTCGAACTCCTGACCCCCTGCGTGCAAAGCAGGTGCTCTACCAACTGAGCTAATCCCCCACATTTTCATGCTGTTATTTTCTCAGCTCTTGTGTTCTTATTATATATAAAAAAATTTTAAATGTAAATACCTAACTTCTAATTTCCGGTAACAATTTTTCACAAAAATATTTTAATCGCTCTTTATCGTTTACATACCAATATCCAAAAAGTGCTTCTAATGACGTTGCTATACGATATTCATTTTGATTGTTTCGTCTTGCTACAGGTACTTCTAAATTTCTTGCTCTACGTTTTATATCCTGTTCTTCTTCTGTTAACTCTATATCTATTTTTTCCATTATTTTTGCTTGAAATGATGCCATTACATGTTCCGTTGTCATTCGATGTAATGATTGAGGATTTTGACATAAATGTATTAATGTTTCACGTACATACAATTCCCATACTGCATCTCCTAAATGGGCATAGTTTCTTAAGCAAATTTCCAATGTTTTTACCTCTCTTAATTTTATTTTATCATAATTTATTGTATAATATAAATATGAATTTTAAGAAAGGTTATTTTATGAAAAATTTATTTATTGTTTTATTTATAATTGTTTGCACTTGTTCTTGTGTATACGCTTTTGAAACAGATTCATACAGTAGTCATGACATTGAATTTAAAGAACAATTATCAAAATTGCAAACTAAACACATAATTATTTTTAATGACTTATTATTATCTGATTTACAAAAAGCTAAAGCAAATTATATTTTTAAAAACAGTGATAATAAAGAAGCAGAAATTTATGCTAAATTAAAAAAAGAACAAAATTTACTTAACAACCTAATAGCACAAAGTGCTGATAAATTTACAAAAAAACAACAAAAAAAGAATATCCGTAAACTTGAAAAAGAAATATTAATTATTGAAAAACAAGCTGATAGAGAGTTTAAAAAAATATTAAACCACGACCAAAGAACAAAATATAACCGCATAAAAAAAGCAGTTAAAATTTAATTCTCTTTATTTACTATCTTCGCTTGATATAGAATATACTGTAATTGCTCTTAGAGGAACTATTTGCGAATGATAAACCAAATATTCATTCTCTCCCCATTTTTCTACAGAAATTTCTTCCTTTAATGATTTATTTTGAAAATCCCAATAATATAATTCTTCAGCATGTCCATCATCACTGTATTTGTAAAATACTGCTTTATCAGAATCAACATATTTATATGAATTATTTTTGTATTTAACATTGCCACGTTCGTTATCATCAATTTCTTCTAACCTCTCAACAGTCATACCAATATCTGATAGTCCACTCAATTTTTCTAAAACAATACTAACCTCAGTTTCATCATCATCGTCAACTGTTACCCATGCTTTTTCGCCATCTCCTTTTTGACATTCAAGCTCAAACCACATATAGTTACCCTGTTGATAAAGATGTTTATGCATAACTTTCAATGTTAAATCTTCATCATATCCTTCTACATTTGCAAGTTTAAATACTCCGCCTATATCCATATTAGTTATATCAAGAGTTTTAGATTTTTTTGCAGATTTTGAAACTGCATCAAAAATACCCTTATTACGTCCTATAGCCATGAATAATATACATAACGTTATTATTATAAATATAATACTCATAACCCAAAGCGGTGATATTGTAAAAAACATTATACCTGATATTATAAGCATAATTACTAAAAAAATATCAATACGCATTTTAAATCTCTCTTTCTATTTATTTAATTAAACGCTAAATCTGAAATGAACTATATCACCATCTTCAATGACATAATCTTTTCCTTCAATTCTTGTAACTCCTTTATCCTTACAAGCTGTGTAAGAGCCACAGTCAACAAAATCCTTGTATGAAGTTATTTCAGCTTTTATGAAGCCCTTTTCAAAATCTGTATGAATAACTCCTGCAGCTTGAGGAGCTTTTGCACCTGCCGGAATTGTCCATGCTCTTACTTCTTTTTCTCCTGCTGTAATAAATGTTCTTAAATTAAGTAAATTGTATACAGATTTAATCATTTTATTTATACCTGTATCTTCAATTCCAAGTTCTTCTAAATATTCTTTTGCTTCTTCCTGCGATAAATCTGATAATTCTTCTTCTATTTTTGCACAAATAATAACCATATCAGCATTATGACTTTTTGCATACTCTCCTACACGTTTTGTATAATCATTTCCTTCTTTTAAGTCAAATTCTGAAACATTTGCACAGTATATTACCGGCTTTGTAGACATTAAATGTAATTCTTTTACAACTGCTTGCTCATCTTCATTAAAATGTTCTTTTACATTAATAAATGAACAATCTGAAAGTAATGTCATTAATTTATTTAATACTTCTGTTTCTAAAGCAGCTGACTTATCACCTGTTTTTGCAACCTTTGAAACCTTAGCTAGCCGTTTTTCAACAGATGCTATATCTGCCAATGCAAGTTCTGTATTTATGGTTTCAATATCATCAAGTGGGTTAATTTTTCCGGATACATGAATTGTATTTTCATCATCAAAACATCTTACTACCTGAATAATTGCATCAACTTCCCTTATATTATGTAAAAATTGGTTTCCTAAACCCTCACCTTTACTTGCACCTTTTACTAATCCTGCAATATCAACAAATTCTATTGCTGTAGGTATAACAACATTTGTATGTACCAAATCTTTTAAGACATCAAGACGGCTATCCGGAACATTTACAACACCTATATTTGGCTCAATTGTACAAAAAGGATAATTTGCACTCTGTGCATTTCTTGCACTTGTAAGTGCATTAAATAATGTCGATTTGCCCACATTTGGCAGTCCTACGATACCTGTTCTTAGCATTTTTTCTCCGTTTATTTTACTGATTAAGGTTAGCATAAATATTTGAGTTATGCAAGTTATTCTATGATTTTAACTTATTTTATTTTTAAAATATAAATCTTTAATTAATAGATTTTTTGTAATTATTAGTTACAAAATGAACATTATAAATTTTTACTTGATATAATATTTGATGGATAACATCATTTACAGGGTTGTAAATTCATGCCGGAAAAGTGTCAGCAAGTTGATTTATCAGCTTATCACAGCTTAATTGAAACTATATGCAAAGTTGAGGCAAAGAAGATGTCTTCATCTTCTCATTTGCTTGATTATATGGAAATGCTTAATATCGGTACTCAAACTCTTTATTTATTATTTAAACAAAAAAATGCAAGCGAATATAATCAATCTTATCTTTCAACGGCAATAAAATGGGCGATAAGAAATGAAGCAAGGCGCAGATATAAATGGTATTCTATGCGCCAAAAACAATATGCTATGCATCCTGATGAAGTTAGAGAATCAATGTATAAAACAATTTTATCAGTTGAAGAAATGGCAGAAGCGGATAATCCGACTATTATTAAATCTCAAGATAAAAGTCCTGAAGAGAATGTTGAGTTTGTTCAATTAAAACATAAGATTCAAGATTTAATTGATATTTTACCTGAACGAGAAAAAGAATTTATAGAACAAAAATTTTATAAAGATAGAAAACTGCGGGAGATTTCGGAAGAATATCAAATTTCTCCATCAAGAATATCAAGGATTATACAATCAGGTTTAAACAGGATTAGGAAAGAATTAGTTAAACAAGGAATGGCTTAAAGGAATAATTATATGAAAGATAAAAAGAAAATAAAAGTATCATTTCCTCACATGGGAACAATTGCGGTTGCTTGGTCTGCTGCTCTTAGAAAATTTGGTGTAGAAGCTTATGTTCCCCCATATACAAATAAAAAAGCATTATCTTTAGGAGTAAAAAATTCTCCTGAGTCTGTTTGTCTGCCTTATAAGTTAATTATGGGTAACTTTATTGAAGCAATTGACGGTGGAGCGGATTATGTTGCTATGCTGACTTCTCCTGGTTGCTGCAGATTGGGCGTATATGGTTTAAATCTACAATCAGCTCTTTCTGATTTAGGATATGAAGCTAAATATGTAGAATTATCTTTGTATGACGGAATAAAGGGATTATATAAATTTTTTAGAGATTTGACAGGAAAAAATAATTGGTTTACAGCAACTAAAGCTATTTATATGTTTATTAGAATGGTTTTTGCATTAGATGATTTAGAAACATTACATTCATATTATAGAGCAAGAGAAGTAAAAACAGGTGAAGCTGACAGACATTATAACAAATGTTTGGATATGTATAAAAAAATAAATTCAACGAGAGAACTTAAAAAAATTAAAAAAGAAGTAAAAAAAGAAATGTCAAAAGTAGAAATTGATAAAAACAGGGAAGTTTTACACGTTGATTTAACAGGTGAAATTTACATGGTTGATGATCCTTTTGCAAATCAATATATTGAAAAAGAATTAGGTAAAATGGGAGTACAAACAAGAAGAAGTCTTACTGTCGGAAGTTTTATGAAAGATGCTATAATTCCTAAAATTTTCAGAAAAGGAGAAACACATTTACAAAGGGCTGATCGTCTTGCAAAACCATATTTAACCAGAGATATAGGCGGTGATTCTCTTGAATCGGTATCTGATGTTGTTTATGCTGACTTGAAAGGAACTGATGGCATTATACATATAAGTCCTTTTACTTGTATGCCGGAAATTATGTCGCAAAATATTTTTCCTTCTGTTAGAGAAGACCATAATATACCGATATTAACGCTTGTAATGGATGAACAATCAGGAAAAGCAGGATATATTACAAGATTGGAAGCTTTTGTTGATTTAATGCGTCGTAAAAAACGACTTAAAAATGGTAACAAAAATAAAGAAGAAATTGCTGCAGGAATTTAATAAAATTTAGGAAAAAGTATGCTGAGAATATTTAAGGATTCTTTTAAAATTACATCTGATAATCTTATTTTATCTACACCTCCTCTGTTGTTTACAGCATTAATTTTATTTTATACAGTTTTAGCAGAAAGAAATGTTAAAAATATTTTTTCTGAATATTTTGTATTGCTTGTTATACTTTTAATGTTTAGCGTACTTATATCCGGTTGGGGATATATGATTAAACTTGCTGTTAAAAAACAAGAAGATAACAAGAATAATAATAAAAATAAAGACGCAGAATCATTTAAATTGATAAATGAATTTTCTACAGGTGTTGGAGAATATTTTATACCTTGTTTATTTTATCTAATAGGAACATTTGTTATATTTATTGTTGTTATAGCAGGTGTTTATATGTTTTGTTTAAAATTCATAGGTTCTTTGGGAATTGACTTTATAACATATTTAAAAGGTATTATGTCATTTTCTGTATTAAAGGATATAATAGCAGAGATGAATAAAGAACAGTTTATTAGATTTTCTAATTGGACACTTGTAACAGGTATTTTCAGTATGTTATTTGCTTTATTTACTATGTTTTGGCCGATAGAAATATTTTATAAGACAAAAAATGTTTTAAAAGCATTGTATTATTCTATTATAAATGTTTTAACGAAGCCGCAAATAATTATATTATTTCTATTTATAATTGCATCTAATACTATATTTTCAATGATAAATATACTTGCATTAAAAAATATATTTATTTTATTTATATTTACGCTTATTTATTTTTATTTTATTGTCTATGTATTTGTATTATTATTTTTATACTATGAAAGAAAAATCAAAAGTAATAGCGATAGCATCTCCGACAGCAACGGGAAAGAGTAAATTTGCAGTAGAACTTGCAAAAAAAATAAATGGAGAAATTATATCTGCAGATTCACGGCTTGTATATAATGGATTTAATATAGCTGTGGCTAAACCAACAAAAGAAGAAAAGGGAAACATTAAGCATTATTTAATAGATATAGTTGAGCCGGAATATGATTATACTGTATCTGATTTCTATAAAGATGCAACAAATGCGATTAAAGAAATAATCTCTCACAAAAAAACTCCAATTATTGTTGGTGGTACAGGTTTATATTTTAGAATTTTACTTGAAGGTTATAAGTTAACCGACGTGAAGCCGGATTTAAAATTAAGGCAGGAACTGTCTTTACTTTCAAAAGAAGAATTACTTTTGATTTTTGAAAAACTTGATAAAAAGTCTTTTCAAAATATAACTGATATAGATAAGAGAAAACTTATAAGAAAAATAGAAATATGTAAATCACTTGGTAAACCAATTTCTGAAATCGAACAAAAACAGGAAGTTCCATACAAAGTAGAGTGGATTGGAATAAATATGCCAAGAGATGAAATATACAACCGTATTAATTCTCGTGTTGACAGAATGTTTGAAGATGGTATTGTTGATGAAACAAAAAATCTTTTAAAAAAGCACGGAAGAATTAAAAATATTGTTGATACTATAGGATATAAAGAAGTTATACAATATTTAGACGGAGAAATAGATTTAGAAAGAGCAAAAGAACTTTTAAAACAGCATACAAGAAACTACGCAAAACGTCAGCTAACTTGGTTTCGTAAAAATGAAGCTCTCGGCTTAAGTTAGATAAAATATCTATATTTTTCTGTTTTTTAAATAATCATAAACATTTTTAGGAACAAATTTTGATACATCTCCGCCTAAACTTACTACTTCTTTTACGGCACTTGATGATATAAAGTTGTATTTTGGTCTTGTTGTTAAAAATATTGTTTTTATATTTTCATCTAAAGAACTGTTAGTTTGGGATAATTGCATTTCAAATTCGAAATCAGAAACAGCTCTCAAACCACGTATTAAAACTTTTGCATTTTTCTTTTTTGCATATTCAACTGTCAATCCCTCAAAACTGTCAACCTCTACATTTTTAAATTCTTTTACGGATTCTTTTATAAGATTTACTCTTTCGTCAATAGTTAAAAAACCTGTTGTTTTATCAGGGTTTACTGCAACTGCTATAATTACCTTATCAAAAATTTCACTACTTGTTTTTAATACATCCAAATGCCCGTTTGTAATAGGGTCAAAACTTCCGGGGTATATTGCTGTTTTCATTTTTGTACCTTTCTTCTAATTCTCAATTAAAATTATACTTCAAAAAAATATTCTTATTAATTATTTTCGTTTCTGTCTTTGATTTTTACACCTAAAATTATTGAAACTATAATACCTATACCGACAAGCACAGGATAAAATAAGCTTTTCATTATAGTAAACGAACTGATTGAAATTGAAGCGGCTAAACTTGTTGCTATTAATATTTGTGCGCCATAAGGTATAACACCTTGTACACAACAAGATGTTGTATCTAAAAGACTTGCAGTTCTTCTTGCATCAACTCCGTATTTTTGACTCAATTCTTTTGCAATAGGACCTGCTGTAATTATGGCTACAGTATTGTTAGCAGTAAATAAATCCATCATTCCCACTAAAAAACATATTCCTAACTCACAAAGTTTTTTGTTTTTTATAAAATGTTCAGTTACTTTAATTATATACGTTATTCCACCGTTATATCTAACCATTTGAAGCATTCCGCCTGCAAGCATTGCAACTACAATTGTATTTGCCATACTGACAGTTCCGTCCCCAATAAAAGTAAAACCGCCAAATAAATCAAAAGTTCCGTAATGAATACCAATTATTAAATTTAATATAATTGCAATCAAAAGCAAAAGCATTACATTCATACCTGCCATACCAAATATTAAAAGAAAAAAGTATGGTGCAATTTTAATGTAAGATGATAATGTAACAGATACAGACGAAACACTGTCTGCCGCAGGTGCAAACACAGGAAGTAAATATATTAATACACACAAGATAGAAGGAACAGTTACAATTTTAAAATTAAATATCATTTTATCACGCATTTCAACATTTTGCGTTCTGGTAGATGCAATCGTAGTATCAGAAATAACAGATAAGCTATCACCGAACATTGCTCCACCAACAACCGCCCCTAACATAACACCTGCCGGCAGCCCTAATGCTTGTGATAATTCAACTGCAATTGGTACTACTGCCGCAATTGTACCACAAGATGTACCGATTGAAAGTGATATTAATGCTGATACAATAAACATTCCTGACATCATAAATCTATGAGGTACGATATTTTGTGCAATTGCGACAACTGCATCTACTGCACCTACTGCTTCTGCCGTTGCGGTAAATGCACCCGCCAATATAAATATCAGACACATCATCATTATATCTCTGTTACCCATACCAAGTGCGAATATTTCTATTTTTTTTCCCAACTTTTCTTTATGGTTTAACGTCAACGCAACTGCGGATGATATTATAAAAGCCACTGACATTGGAACTTTTGAAAAATCTCTTGTTAGAATAGAAAAACCAAAATAAAACAATACAAACACAATAAAAGGAAATAGTGCTTTGACACTACTTTCCCTCCATTGTAAATTATCATCATTATTTGTTAGTTTATCCATTTTTTACATTTAATTACTTTTACTTTAAAAGATTTTTGTACAAGTCCATATATTTACCTGCGCTTACTTTCCAGCTGAAATCAGCTTTCATTGCATTTTTACGCATTTGTTCAAATTCTTTAGGTTTGTTTTTATAAACATTTATTGCATAATATAAGCATTCCTTCATATCCCATCCGTTATATCTCCAGAATTTAAAACCGTTTGCAACATCAATAGGTTCTCCTGTTACAGTATCATCAAGACCACCTGTTGCTCTTACTACAGGCAATGAACCGTATCGCATAGCTATTAGTTGACTTAATCCGCAAGGTTCAAATCTTGATGGCATTAAGAACAAGTCCGAACCGGCATATATTTGATTTGCAAGTTCTGCATTGTAGCCGATTTCAGCTCTTATATTGCTTGTATTATTTGATAACCAAATTAATAAATCTTCGTATGGTTTAGCTCCTGAACCTAAAAATACAAAATCAGCATCCATATTCATAAGTTCATATTGTTCCGCTCTTATCAAATCAATACCTTTTTGATCAACAAGTCGTGAAATAAGTGCAACTAAAGGTCTATCAGGATTATATTTTAATCCAAAATGTTCGCATACAGCTTTTTTATTAGCACTTTTACCTTTTTTCATAGAGCGAACATCATAATTTTCGACTAAATTTTTATCATTTTTCGGATCGAATACAGTATAATCAATACCGTTTAATATACCATGTATTTTACCTTGATTCATTCTCAATGTATAATCCATACCCTCACCGTATTCACCTGTTAAAATTTCCTGAGAATATTTTGGGGATACAACAAGAATTGCATCTGAATAATTTATAGCTCCTTTTACCCAATTTACCATTCCGTAATGTTCTAATCCCCATTGATTAAATACAATATCTTTTCTCATATTTGCAAAATCAAGTACATCTTGATGCCATATTCCTTGATATGCTAAATTGTGAATTTGGAAAACATTTTTTGCCTTGTTCCAAAAATCATCATACTTGTAATTTGCCTTTATAAACATAGGTATCATTGCAGTATGCCAATCGTGTGTATGTACAATATCTGCTTTGAAATTTAATGCCTTTGCATACTCTAATACTGCAAGTGAAAAAGCAATATAACGTTCATGTTCATATCTCGGATCAAGATATTTTGGATAAACTTCTTTAAAACAACCAAAATACCAATCATTTTCAATAAAGAATACATTTATTTTTGTACCCGGTAATTTACAATAGTTTAGTTTAAATTTGTGTCCCTGCCAGCCAAATGTAATCCACATTTCCGAATCAGGATATTCTTTTATTCCAAACTTATTTTTATCTATACAGCCATGCAATGGTGTAAAAATGGCTATTTCCGCATCTTTATCTTTTTCCAAATATTTAGGTAAGCTTCCTACAACATCAGCCAATCCGCCTACTTTGGAAAATGGTGCAACCTCTGCTGCCGCAAATAATATTTTCATTTTAACCTCCGTTATTTTTTATTTTTTATTTTTTTGTTTTTATATTATATTTGTTTGCAATTTTTATATATTGATTATAACAAAAATCAGCTTCTTTTGTTTCATTTTGTAATTTTAATATCTTAGATTGTAACAATTTAAATAACATTAGTATATAAATATTTGAATGATTATTACTTTCCAACTGCACAAGTGCATTCTTTACTAAACTTGAAGCGTTTTGTAAATTTTCCTCTGCAAGTGATTGTTCTGCAATTGAATACCAAGCTAAATATACAAGATTTGAATATCCGTTATTAATTGACATATCAAGAACACTGTTATATATAACAGATGATTTTTGATAATTTTCAAGTTTAAAATATACACGTCCTATCATTAAATCAGAGAATAATTCCATTTGATATAATTTATGTCTTCTTGCTTCTAATTTTGCATGATAAAATTTTTCAGCAATTGAATGCTCATCTGTAGCAGTAGTAAACGCATCCATTATATAATATAAAAAGCCGGAAAATTTATTCATTTTATTATAATTTGGCTCTAATGATATTTTATCATTTTGTAATATCGGTATAATTTGTTTAAAGTAATTATATGAATTTGGAAAACTTCCCAAAATAGCGGTTACTTGATTACAAAATTCTTCAATACCGGTTTCCATTTGTAATTCCATTGCAAAAATTACATATTCTACAGTATCCGTTAATATTTTTTTTAGATTTGCAATACTAATCTTGTTTGTTGTAAATTTATCAATTCCACATTCACCAATAAGGTTAAATATGCGTTTTCCAAGAGTTATCGTTTCATTCCAATTACCAATATTAAATAATATTTCTATTCTATTTATATTTGCATAAAAAGCAATAGGATTATAATCTGCTTCATTTGGATTTATACCTTTTTTATCTATATTGGATAATACACATTGAGATGCAGATAGTGCCTGATTATAATTTCCTGATAAAATACAGCTTCTTAAAATTTTATTATACAAAACAACTGATTCATTACCGCTAAAATAAGTTTTTAATGCATCAATTACAATAGGTGCTACCCTTGATACTTTTTCATTTGTATAACTCGAAAGCATACTTGAAATATTTTTATATAATTCTTTTTTGTATTCTGCCAAATCATTGTTTTCATCAATATCCAATGTATTTATACTTATTGTATCTATGGCTTTTATACAACAATTTAAATATGTATCATAATCACCTATACTTTTACTTACTTTTGCAATAGCATTTAGTTGTTCAAAATCATTTTCTGCATCTCCAATAATAGAGTATAATCTTTCTAAGCAAGGAGATGGTTCATTTGCATTAAAACAAACTTTTATTAATGTTGTAGAATAATTTTCAAGTTCGTCATCAGAAAGTATTTTAAGCAAATTTTCAAACATACTGTTAAAGTTCTGAACAAGTATATATTTATCATTAATTTCAATAAAATCTTTTTGATTTAGTATTTGTAAAAATTCTTCCGTATTTTCTTTATTAAATAATTTAACAGTGTCTAAAGTAATAATCGGTCCTAAAAGTATAATATTAACTGCAAAATTAAACAAATCCGCAGATATTTTTTTTACATAAAATAATTTTTTTTGTATCAATTCATCTAATGTTGCAGGCAGCATAACAGTTGCTTCATTATTTAGCTCAAAAGAACCGTTTACAAGTTTTAATACACCCATTTCAAGTAAATGAAGCAACGACATCATAAAATATGTTTGTGAACCCTTTGTATATTGCTTAATTTTTTGCATATAAAAGGTATTGATTATATTTTTACATAGGTCTGCATTAGATTTAAGTAAAACATTCATTGGTGTCGGTTGTAAAAATATCTCCGTATAATTATTCATTCCAAGTAAAAAGTGTGCCGTTCCATGTAATCTAAAATCTTTACCCGCAACAAAAATGTAACTTATACCTAACTCATCAAATCTACTTAAGATACGTGTCAATATTTGAAAAGATAATTCATCAATAAATTCTGCATCCTCAATTATAATAAGGGTATTTTGCATACCTGAAAAGATTGTATTAAATATCTGTTCAGCTTCAGCAGAAGCTTCTGTCGATTCATTTTCTTTTAATTTACAATTAACAATACTTCTTAAATATCCATTACTATCTATAGCATTAAATATACTAAAATCATTTTTATTATTTAATTTTGATATATTACTGTAACCTCTTGCTTCAGAAATAAATTCTGCAAAAAAAGCGTATGGTTTATACTTCATTTCTCTGTAACAGCAAATATTAATTATATTCGTATAAATATTCTTCTGTTTTATTTTTGAAGTTATTTCTTTTATTCTCGGTTGATATTTTTTCCTTCCTTTTAAAACTAAAACTCGTTTTTTTTGTTGAATTAGTAAATCCGATATATTTGCAGCCAATCCTTGTGCGGATGCTTTTGTAAATTCACATTTTATTTCTTCAAATTCGATACCCTCTATATCATAGATAGAAGTTTCTTCTTCTAATTTTTCATCATCATCAGATGATATTGAAATACCAATTGCATCGGAAATATCTACAATATTATTTTCTTCTTTTTCTTTTGGTTCATATTTTACATAATTATCCAAATCCAATTCATACAAGAATACTGACTGTCCTTTTAATACACACATGCCAATAGAATTGAACTTATAATCTCTGTTTGCAGCATCATATACTGTTGTGTCAACTATAAGCTGGGAATTTTTTTTGATACTTTCTGCTGTTATATTCTGGTACATAACCTGAATGTTTACACCTGAACGATAATCATCATTTTTAGCATAAACGGTTCTTTTTAATATCGCCATGCAGCATTGTAGAGTAATATCTCCTTTTTGTTTTAACTTATAATTAAGTTTTTCAACAATATTTAAGAGCTCAATCGCAAATTGAATTGAATTTTTAACAGAAGATGTATATGTGTAATCTTTATTAAAACGAATTACATAAGTAGTTCCTATAATTTGCCTTCTTAATTTTCTGGCTTTGGTCATATCATAAATAAGACGATTTAATCGGGCATTAAACTTCTGAAATAATTTATTTGAATCAAAAGTTTTAACTAAATCTTTTAAATTAGGAAAATCAATAGAAAGAGTCGCAAATTCACTTATATTAGCAGATTGAATTATTGCACTTACATTTGTATCAAATCCGCATCGCTTACATTTTCCATCAATAGTGTGATTTATTCTTCCACATTTATGACATTTGCTTAATATAACATAACCGCAGTCTGCACATATATTTGTTTTGTTTAATGCACCGCAAATAGGACATTGTAATTGAAAAACTTTTTTACAGTGTGGGCAGGCAAGAACATTGTCATTTATTTCATTTCCACATTTTGGACATTTCATGGTTCGATTATACAATTTTTTATTTTAAAAATCAATTTGTTATAGTATAATGAAATAGTTATTAAAATAAAATAAGAGGTGGTATGAACATTTTAACTTATATACTTGATCCGGCAATACTACTTATAGTAGGAACTTTTATCGTTGTTGTTGTGTATTGTATTAAAAAATTTGATTATGTTAATGCAAATCTTATATGGCTAATCGGTTTTTTAAAGAAATATAATAAAAATGACTTGTCATACAGATTTAGTGAATTTGATAAAACAATATCAAGTCAAAAATATATTTCAAATTCTTGGGCAGAGTTTAAAAGTACATTTGTTTTTTCGGAAAGTGTTGCCATAAAAAATAGAAATAACGGTGTTGCATTTCAAAATGTATCAAATCAGGTTGGAAATGCAATTCAAACTACTTCTGATCCTACATATTTTTTTAATGAGGATTCTCTTGTACAATCAAAATACAACAGCAAATTTGTACAAATTGTACCTACACTTTTAACAGGTATGGGACCTTTATTTACATTTTTGAATATAGCAATTGCGTTTACTAAAGTTGATTTTTCAACTCAGGAAACAACAATAGCTTCTGTTTCCGGATTGATGTCAAGTATGCAGATAGCAGCCCTTTGTTCGGTTTTAGCCGTTAGTTCATCATTAATATTTATGTTTTTTGAAAAAATTTATTATAACAAAAAATGTAAAGTTCCATTAGTTGAAATACAAGAACTTATGTATAATCTGTTTGACAGTATAACATCAGAAAAATTTCTTGTTGAATTGTTAAAGGAAACAAAAATTCAAAACAATAACCTTACAAACCTGCTTTCTGAAATGCCAAAACAGTTAAATGATGCAATAGGTAAAAATTTAACAAAATTAGTTCCGTATCTTGAAAATACAATTTATGGTTTAAATAATTTAAGAGAAACCGTAAAAAGTATTGAAATTCCAAAAAATCTTATGCAAAGCGGAGATGACATAGATGATTTATTTAACGGTGGTAAATAATGATACGTCGATATAATTTACAAAAAAATGATACACAGGAAAATGTTTTTTGGATTACAATGTCAGACTTGCTGCTTGGTTTAGCAGTTATATTTATTGTATTATTTGTTCTTGCAATGACCGGCTTTGCACAGGCAAAATTAAAAGAACAAGCTTTAAAAAGTGATATTGCAAAAAGTCTTGCTCAGGATTTACAGCAAAATAATATTAATGCACAAGTAGACTTGACAACAGGTGTTGTTAAATTATCTGATTTACAATTGTTTGAAGTTGGCAGCTGGGAGCTTTCACCAAAAGGAAAAGAATTTTTAAACAAATTTATACCTGTTTATTTAAAAGCAGTATTTTCTAACGATAAAATTTCATCCAAAGTAGAAAATATAATTATACAAGGACACACTGATTCACAATTATTTGGCGGTGTATCATCAAAAGAAATTCAATTTTCAAAAAACATGGAGCTTTCTGCCAAAAGAGCCAATGAAGTTGCAAAATATATATTTTACACACCATACAATAAAGCATATAGCAAAAAATTGTTTAAGATGCTTGTTGTAGAGGGTAAAAGTTTTTCTGATCCTGTTATAATAAATGGTAAAGAGGATTTCGACAAAAGCAGGAGAGTTGAATTAAAACTTGTTGTAAAAAGCTCAAACTTACAGGATTTTATGGGGATAAGTCAAAATGAACTTGGCAAATGAAAATGAAATATTAGAAACAATTGATATGATACGTTTACATCATTTAGATATACGTACCGTTACAATGTCATTAAGTCTTAGAAACTGTATATCAGAAAATGCTGATAGGGTATACGAAAACGTATACAATAAGATAATAAAGTATGCGAAAAATCTTTGTAAATACGCAAATGACCTTGAAGATGAATATTCAATACCCATTATAAATAAAAGAATAGCAATTACACCGGCATCAATTCTAGGTGAATCGTGTAAAAATTTTGATTATGTAGAATTAGCAAAGTTATTGGACAAAGCTGCAAAAGATGTTGGTGTAAATTTTATTGGCGGTTTTTCTGCTTTAGTTGAAAAAGGTTTTACCAAAGGAGATACAGCATTAATAGAAAGTATTCCACAAGCACTATCGCAAACCGATTTAATATGTTCATCCGTAAATCTTGCAAGTTCTAAAGCAGGTATAAATATGGATGCTGTTTATAAAATGGCAGGAATAATAAAAGAAACCGCAAAATTAACAGCAGATAAAGACGGACTAGGTGCTGCAAAACTTGTATGTTTTTGCAATGCTCCCGGAGATAATCCGTTTATGGCAGGTGCATTTTGCGGATATGGAGAACCGGAATGTGCATTAAATGTTGGAGTATCAGGGCCGGGTGTTGTAATGGCAGCAGTTAAAAATTTACCTAAAGAAGCAAATTTTAGTGAATTAGCGAATACTATAAAACGAGTTGCATTTAAAATAACAACCACAGGAGAATTGATTGGACGTAAATTAGCCGATATGCTAAATATACCGTTTGGCGTTGTTGATTTATCCTTAGCCCCTACACCTGCGGAGGGAGATAGTGTAGCAGGTATATTTAAGGCAATGGGACTCGAACATGCAGGCGCTCACGGTACAACAGCCGCACTTGCTATGTTAAATGATGCTGTTAAAAAAGGCGGAATTATGGCAAGTTCACATGTTGGCGGCTTAAGCGGAGCTTTTATACCTGTTTCAGAAGATGCAGGCATGATTGAGGCAGCTCAAAACGGATATCTGACATTTGATAAACTTGAAGCAATGACTTCTGTTTGTTCTGTTGGACTTGATATGATTGCAATACCGGGTGATACATCTGTTGAAACAATAGCAGGAATAATAGCTGATGAAGCTGCAATTGGTATGATAAACAAAAAAACAACGGCTGTAAGAGTTATTCCTGTACCAAATAAAGGTGTTGGTGAAAAAGTTGTATACGGCGGACTTTTGGGAGAAGCTCCAATAATGAGTGTAGGTAATATTTCATCAGAAATTTTTGTTAAAAGAGGCGGTAGAATACCTGCACCAATACATGCATTAAATAATTAATCAGGAGGTTTATTATGGCTTATACATTTAACAGATATGAGAATATGTTAAAAGAGTATTTAGTTGATGAAGGAAGTGATGCACACAATAAAATGGGAGATAATCAGGCAAGATATAATAATCTGAAAGTTTTAATGGATCCCGGTAAGATAAAAGCACCTCATATAATTGTTCGTATAGGAATATCAGAAGTTATTGTTGCAATAGAAGATGGTGAAATAATAAGCGGAAGTATCGGAGCCGATACAAGGTATATTCCTAAATGGTTAAATAAAACAGGCGTAAGACAAGAATTAATGCAAACTTGGGCTGGTATTGAAGGTATGGATTAATTTAATTATTATATTCGTAGTAATAGATTAACTTTTGTTATAAATTCGCTAAAAAATCTGTAAAATAGACTTTACAACATATTTTATGTGTGTAATAATATGGCTATGAGTAAGTATGTGTATTCAATTGAAGATGATATTGAGCATGCAAAAGTATTGTATGTTAATTTAACTAATAAATGTCCGAATAATTGTGTTTTTTGTATAAGGAAAACGGTAGATAATATTAAAGGTACAGATATGCATCTTGAAACAGAAGATTTTGATGTAAAAGATGTTATAGATGAATTAAATAATTATAAAAATTTTGAAGAAGTTGTATTTTGCGGTTACGGTGAACCATTTGAAAAATTAGATATTTTAAAAGCAGTTGCAGCATATCTTAAGTATAAAAATAAAAAAGTTCGTGTAAATACAAACGGATTAGGAAACGTTATTAACGGCAGATGCATCTTACCTGAAATTAGTAATATTGTAGATGTTGTTTCAATAAGTTTAAATGCTCCTAACAAGGAACAATACAAAGAAATCTCAAAGCCGACTTATGACAACGCTTATGAAGAAATGAAAAAATTTGCAACACAGTGTGTAGGATACGATATTGATACAATAATGACTGTTGTAAACGGACATCCTGATTATACATTGGATTTAGAAGCTTGCGAAAAGGTTGCATCAGAAATAGGTGCAGATTTTAGAGTAAGAGAATGGCTTGAAAAAGGATATTAAGAGTTAGTAGGTAATAAGGATATATAGAAAGGAAAGGAAATTAAAATGATGTCATTGAAAGAACAATTAGACAAAATTATGTGTCCGAAATCAATTGCAGTAGTAGGAGCTTCCAACAAGGAACACACTATTGGTTCGGATATTATGAAAAGATTACAAGAGTACAAATTTACAGGAAAAATTTATCCAATCAATCCAAAAGGTGGAGAAATACAAGGTTTAAAAGCATACACATCTGTTCTTGAAGTTGAAGACAGCATTGACTTGGCTCTTATTGTAGTAAATTCAAAATTTGTTTTATCAACAATAGACCAATGTAATGAAAAGGGTATTAAAGGTTTATGTATCATTACTGCCGGATTTAAAGAAACAGGTAAAGAAGGTGTAGAATTAGAAAAACAATTAGTAGAAAAAATCAATGAATATGGAATGAGATGTGTTGGTCCAAACTGTTTAGGAGTTGTAAATACAAATCCTGAAATCAGAATGGACGGATGTTTTGCAGAATCACTTCCTGAAAGAGGACATATCGGTTTTGTATCTCAATCAGGTGCTTTAGGCGGAGGTATTTTGAACATATTAAAAGATTTAAATCTTGGATTTGCTCAATTTATTTCAATCGGAAACCAAGCTGATATAAACGCTGAAACAGCACTTGAATATTGGGAAAATGATGATGATGTAGATCAAATGTTATTATACATGGAATCAATTCAAAACCCTGCAAACTTCAGAAAATTGGCATCAAGAATATCTAAGAAAAAACCTATTCTTGCCTTAAAAGCAGGACGTTCAGCAGCAGGTGCATCAGCTGCATCATCTCACACCGGCTCTTTAGCAGGTGCAGATAAAGCTGCTAATGCTTTATTACAACAATCAGGCGTAATCAGAGAATATTCATTGAAGAATTTATTTGCAACAGCTAAGGTATTCAAAACTTGCCCTATTCCAAAAGGAAATAGAGTAGCAATTATTACAAACTCCGGTGGTCCCGGTATTATGGCAACAGATGCAGTTTGTGAATATGGTTTACAAATGGCTAAAATTTCAGATGAAACAAAAGAAACATTAAGAAGTTTCTTACCTGCTGCAGCATCTGTTAAAAACCCTATAGATATGATAGCATCAGCACCAATCGAACATTATAAGCAAACTCTTAAAACAGTTATTGCTGATGAAAATGTAGATATGATTATCACAATTTATCTTCCATTCTTGGGCTTAAAAGATATAGATGTAGCTCAAGCATTAATGGAAATTAAAGCTGAATATCCTGAAAAACCTGTTATTGGTGTATTTATGACTAAGAGTGAATTCTTCTCTAAATTATCAGATATGGATGTTAATATGCCATTCTTTATGTATGCAGAAGAAGCTGCTGAAGGTTTAATGAGATTGGACCAACAACGTCAATGGATTGAAAGACCTGAAGGCAAAATACCTTGCTATGATGTTGACAGAAAGAAAGCTGAAAGCATAATGTACAATGCATTAAAAGAAGACAGAGCTCAATTAACAACTCGTGAATCAATTGATGTATTGGAAGCTTACGGTATCAGAGTTTGTAAATCCGGCTTTGCAACTAACGAAGAAGAAGTTGCATCATTAGGTAACTCAATCGGATACCCTGTTGTAATGAAGATGACATCTAAGACAACTTCTCACAAAACAGATGTTGGCGGTGTTAGAGTAAACATTCAATCTGAAGAACAATTAAGAGCTGAATACAGAGATTTGTTATCTAAACTAGAAGAAAAAGGTCTTTTAGACGGTCTTGAAGGTGTAATCATTCAAGAAATGGTTAAAGGTAACAGAGAAATGGTTTGCGGTATTGCAACAGATCCTCAATACGGACCAATGATGATGTTCGGTTTAGGCGGTGTATTCATTGAAGTTATGAAAGATGTAACATTCAGAATTGCTCCTTTAACTGATATGGATGCTAAAGATATGATTAAATCTGTTAAAGCATACAAATTATTAGAAGGTGCAAGAGGTACAAAACCTGCTCAAATGGAACAAATTGAAGAAACATTATTGAGATTATCTCAATTAGTTTCTGATTATAAATTCATTGATGAATTAGACATCAATCCATTATTAATTTCAGAAAAAACAGGTGAAGGTATTGCCGTTGACGGACGTATCAAAGTAAGAATGGAAGAAGCTAAAGAAGCTTTAGGACTTACTTGCTGTGCTTGCGGTTCTTGTAATTAATAACAATTTGTTTTAAATAACAATAAAAGTAAGAGGATGAATTATTCGTCCTCTTATTTTTTACTATGTTATAATTATATATATGTCAGAAAAAGTAGCATTAAAAGATATTTATTTTGAATTTTTGCTTCTTGGTATTCAACTTCTTGGAGGCGGATATGTTATTGTTCCTTTAATGCAAAAAAGTATTATCGAAAAAAGGCATTGGATTACTTCAGAAGAACTTACGAATTTTTATGCATTAAGTCAAAGTATTCCGGGTATTATAGCAGTAAATATTTCCGCATTTACAGGTTATAAACTTCGTAAAAAATCAGGAACTCTTGCTGCACTTTTAGGTATTATAACATCTCCTGTTATTGCAATTATTGTCATCGCTTGCATTGTAGATAAATTACTTCAAATTTCTTATATCCAGAGCGTTTTTTGGGGTGTAAGAATTGCTGTTATTATTCTTATTTATTTATCAATAAATGAGATGTGGTCATCAAGCATAAAAGACATTACATCATGGATAATTTTTACTTTTGCTTGTATTGCATCTTTTTTCCTAAAAATTTCGCCTGTGGTAATAATAATTTTATCAGTAATGTTTGGTGTTTTAGTTAAATACATACAGAAAAGGAAAAATAAATGTTAAATACATTGTTTTACTTGATATATGAATTTTTTAAGATAGGAGTTTTTTCTGTAGGCGGCGGATATGCTACTATGCCGTTTTTATACCAATTAATACATGATTACGGATGGTACACAACGGATGAACTTACAAATATGATTGCTATATCAATGATTACTCCGGGCCCTGTCGGAGTAAATATGGCAACATTTGCCGGCTTTAAAACACTGGGAATTATAGGCAGTGTATTAGCGACTATTGCTTTAATTATACCTTCATTCTTTTTTGTTATATTAATATCAAAATTATTATATAAATTTAACGAAAATTTTTGGGTTAAATCTGTATTATATTCGTTAAAACCTGCAGGATGCGGATTGTTAACAGCTGTGGGCTTAGGTTTTATAATAGATAATATAAAATGTTTTCCTGCAGTTTGTTTACTTTTGTTTTTATTTATAATAAGTTTTAAATTTAAAAAAAATCCTCTATATTATTTTTTGTTTGCGGCAATAATAGGTATTTTATTACAAATAATAGGCATAAAATTTGTTTAAAAATAACTTTATTACCATTATTATTTTATTACTGAAAAAAATTTATATAACAATTCTATATTAACGGATTCATTATTAATAGCAGATAACATTTCTTGTTTTAAAATATCTTTATCTTGTTTATGTTTAAAGTCAAATAAATCTTTTGCATCAACATCCAATGTTTGTAATAATTTTGATAAAGTTTCAGCAGTTACAAAATTACTACCACATTCAATTTTACTTAGGTTTCTTTGTCCCATTCCAAATTTTAAACAATGTAGAAATGCTTTTAAAAAACATTTTCATGATGCTTCAATGTACAAATTTAGAAATGCAAACTCTATTCAAAGAGCAATTCACAATTACTACATGATTGTAAATAATCTTGCGGAACTACGAATGAATCCTGCATTTAAAATGCAAGTAGCACAAAAGCATGTGGATAATCTATATTTAAAATTAGAAAATCCATCCAAAATAAAATTATATATTGAAAATAATTTACAAAATTATCAATACAAATTAGGACATTATTCAGCATGTACAGCAGAAACTGTTTTGTACGCAATACCGGATGAATTGGCTGAATTATAGTATTTCCACAAGAAAAACTGTTGCTAGTATAAAATAAACCGTCAAACCCAAAACATCAATCACAGTAGCAATAACAGGGCCTGATGCAACTGCTGGATCAATATTGATTTTTTTCATGACAAATGGAGTTAATGTACCAATAATTGCTGCAAGAGCCATATTTATTGCCATTGCTGCACCAACAATTATTCCCAATTCAACATTATGCTGCCAACCCCAAGTTACAATAGTTACTAAAATACCAAATAACGAACCGATTAAAAGCCCGATAAATCCCTCTCTTAAAATTTGCTTTAAAGCCGCACCCATAGTTAATTGACCGGTTGATAAACCTCTTACCATTAGTGTAATACTTTGTGTTCCAATATTTCCAGATAATCCGGTTAAAAGAGGCATAAATATTGCAATAACAGGTAATGCTTGTAAAGTTTTTCCAAAACAATCGGCAACATTAACTGCTACAAGTTCTCCCAATAATGTTACAAAAAGCCATGGGGTACGTGCTTTTATTGACGTAAAAAGACTTCCTTCAAGCATCTCATCTTCATCTATATCACCTGTAGATATGGCAGATGAAGCATATATTTCTTCCGTAGTTTCTTCTTCAACTGCATCCTGTGCATCATCCCATGTTACAATACCCCTTAAATGGTTGTAATGGTCAACAACAGGCAAAGAATCAAATTGATATTTCATAAATACATCTGATATTGCATCTCTATAATCATCAATATGCAGTTTTACAATATCAGCATTCATTATTTCTCTTATTTGCGTTTGAAAAGAAGTTGTTAATAATGAACGCAAAGATAAAACACCGAGTAAATGGTCTTGTTTATCTGTTACATAAACATAATAAAGGTCAATATTATCTTCTTCTGCTTCTTTTCTAATATAGTCCATTACCTGTTTTACAGTCATATCAGGTGTTACACGCATAAACAACGGTGTCATCATACCGCCTGCGGTGTTTTCGTCATAATTCATTAATTCTCTGACTTCATCAGAAAATTTTTGAGGTAATGAATCTAAATATGCCTCTGTTTCATCTTCCTCCATATCTCCTAAAACGTCTGCAGCAGCATCGTGAGGAAGTTTTGTAATTATTCTTGCTGCCTTTTCACTGTCAATATCACCAAGTATTTCTACTTGAAGATTTGGCGGAAGATATTCCACCATTTCAGCAGCTTTTTCTTCATCTATTTGATTAAAACACTCTAAACGTTCTTCCGGCTTTAATTCCTGAAAAATATCAGCTAAATCGGCAGAGTGAAATACATTCAACTCATCAGAAAGTTGTGTAGATAATAATTCATCATCTAATATTTCTCGTATTCTTTCTATTGTTGCTTGCATGTTTATCATACTTTTATAATATCATAAATATTTATCCAAGATTATAAATATTATGAAATATTCTTGTACTATAAATTTATTTTTGATATAATACCGTACAAGGAGTTATAAATGAAAAAATTTACTGCATTTACTTTGATAGAAATACTTTTAGCAATGGCAGTTATTGGTGTTATTTCTGCAGTTGCAGCTAATGGTTTGAAAAATGTTAATGTTAATGAAAGCCGGTTACGTTTTAAAAAAATCTATGAACACTTTTCTAAAACTATAACTGATATGCAAGCTGATGAAAATGTATATCCGCATGTAGCACTTTTTGATGGTGAAACAGAAGTTCTTAATTCTAGAACAGGTGAGGCCGTTATGCTTGGATTTTCTAATCCATATATAATGGAAAACTCTGCAAATACAATAGTTAAAAATAAATTTGCTAAACAATTAAAAGAAAGAACTGCAGGAAGCGTTCAAACAACAAATGATGAAACTAACGGCAAATATGTTTTTACTGCAAAAGATAGAAGTTATTGGTATATTGATAATTTTCATTTAACAGATAATCTTGCAAATAATACAACAGAAAGAAAGGTAAATGACGGTAAAGAACCTAAAAAGAACTTGAGTGTTCCTTATGGTTTAGGTTATGCAGTTGTAAAAATAGACGTTAACGGTACCGATAAAAACCCTAATTGTCCTAATATTACTGCATGGACAGCTGAGTCAAATTCTTCTGATTTAACTGTAACAGCTACACCTTGTTCTGATAAAATTATACCTGATACATTTTTATTCAAGGTTTATACTGATGGTACAATAGAAATACCTGATAATTTTCAAACAGTAACAGGTCATAATCAAAGGCAATATTTACTTAATAATCATTTCTTAGATACAAATGAAGATACAACAAACTAAAAATATATTTTTAAAAGAAAGGAAAATTAAACAATGGAACAAAAACATTTAGCAACGATTGGAGTATTTGGCGGCTCAGGATTTTACAAATTCCTTGATAATATAGAGGAAGTACGTGTAGAAACTCCTTATGGTATGCCTAGTGATAACCTTATGATAGGTAAAATAGGTAATAAAAGTGTTGCATTTATGCCAAGACATGGCAGAAATCATACTATTCTACCACATTTACTTAATTATCGTGCTAATGTTTGGGCAATGAAATATGTTGGCTGTGAAAGAGTAATTTCACCTTGTGCATGCGGAAGTTTACAAAAACATATTAATCCTGGTGATTTTGTTATTTGTGATCAATTTGTAGATTGGACAGACGGCAGAAAATCAACATTCTTTGAAGGCCCTGTTATTCACCATCCATCACCTACAGACTTATATTGTCCTGAATTAAGAGAATTGGTTATTGATATAGGTAAAAAAATGGGTATTAAAATTCATGAAACAGGAACAATGACTGTTATTAACGGTCCTAGATTTTCAACAAAAGCTGAATCTAAATTCTTTACAAACCAAGGTTGGGATGTTATAGGTATGACTGCATTCCCTGAAAATTATCTTGTTAGAGAATTAGATATGTGTCCGTTAAATATTTCTCTTATAACAGATCATGACTGTGGTTTAGTTGGTGATGTTCCACCTGTTTCACACCATGAAGTTTGCAGAGTATTTGATGAAAATTTAGAAAAAGTTAAAACTCTATTATTCCGACTTATCGAAAGTATTCCTGATGAAAGAGTTCACTGCGATTGTGCAAATACTTCAAAAAATTCTCAAATGTAATTTATCGGAGTAATAATCAAAATGATAGAACATATAGTAAATGATTTATTCTATATATATTATCTCATAATAATTATAAGAATATTTTTAACCTGGATACCAACAATTGATTGGGATGCTCAACCTATGAAATTAATGCGTGATATAACAGATCCATATTTAAATTTCTTCAGGGCATTTATACCTCCATTCGGCGGTTTAGATTTTTCTCCTATCATTGCACTTTTAGTTTTAAATATTCTGCAATCAATTATGAATGTACTATTATGAGGTAAATAATGAATAAATTAAATTTTACTGTTGATGAAAATAAATGTGTAAATTGCGGGCAGTGTGTCAAATGCTGTCCGCAGCATATTATTAAAATAAAAAATAATGTTCCTAAAATTTATAATGAGAAAGTATGCTTAAAATGTCAACATTGTATGGCTGTTTGTCCTGTTGGTGCAATTTCTATTTTGAATAAAAATCCTGATAATTCTGCTCTTGAAGGTTTTAATATAAACAGCGAAGATTTATTAAATGTAATAAAATCCAGAAGAAGTTGCAGGCATTATAAACATGAAAATGTGGCAAAAGAGAAACTTGATAAATTGAAAGAAATGCTTGATTATACTCCTACAGGAGTAAATTGCAGGGGGTTATATTTTTCATTTATAGATGATGTTGAGGTTATGGACGATTTTAAAAAACATGTTTATGAAAAATTTGTTAAATTTATAAAATTCATACCTTTTAAGCCGGCAATCGCAACAAAATTAGTTAAACAGATAGAAAACGGAAAAAGTCCAATATTTTTCGATGCACCGCATATTGTTGCTGTATCTTTCGATAAAAAATCAGTTTGTAAAAAAATTGATTATGTGATTGCCCTAAGTTATTTTGAGTTATACGCACAATCAATGGGGTTAGGAACATGTTGGTGCGGTTATGCAGATGGAATATTCAGATTGTTTCCTGATGTAAGAAAAAAACTTGGTATACCTAAAACACATGAATTAGGATATGTAATGTTATTTGGCGAAAAAGATGAAAAATATACTCGAATAACTCAACCTATTCCTTATGAAAAATATTCAGTTCAAAAATGGGATAAATAATTTACATTTTACAATGTCTTTAGTATTATTGATATTGAGGGGATTTTTATGAAAAATAGTAAAAAAGTTGATATAGTAAGAAGAACTGCAAAAAATTTTAACTTATGGAGAAGATTTTTTCAGCATTTTGTATCAAAAGTAATTTATGGATTACAATTTAAATTTATATACAAAATAGAAGTAGAAGGAAAAGAAAATATTCCTAAAGATTGCAAGTTTATTGTTTGCGGAAATCATCTTTCAGTTTTAGATCCATATATATTGAGTTATATATTACCAAAGCCGGTTGCATTTATGGCAAAAAAAGAGCTTTTTGAGAAATGGATAATGAAAATATTTATGGATTGGCAGGGTGCATTTCCTGTTAATAGGGAAAAGCTTGATATATCAACTATAAAAACTGCATTAGAAGTAAAAAATACTAATTGGGTTCTTGGTTTATTTCCACAAGGCACAAGAGAACAAAGCGGTGTAATAGAAAATATTCATAAAGGATTTGCAGGACTTGCAAGAACAACTAAATGCAATATTCTACCTGTAGGCATTGTTGGTTCAGAAAATATAAAATGGTGTCCTTTTAGCGGTAAAATTAAAGTTAAAATAGGTGAAATGATACCATATAGTGAAGATTTGAATAAAGTTGTTCAAGAATGGGGTGAAGCCATTCAAAATTTAACCGGCTTTAAGTATATTCCTAATCAGGCAAATTAGTACATTATATGAAAGAAAAAGAAACAGAAAAAGAAAAAGAACGCAGCTATTCAAGGCGTTATACAAATGAATACGGATTTTGGCAGACAGCATTTCACATGTTGTTTGTATGGGTTGTTGTGAATTTTGTTACAAAATTTAAGTACAACATAAAAGTAGAAGGTAGAGAAAATATCCCTAAAAAGGGAAAACTGATATTTGCACCAAATCATGTATCGGAAATGGATCCGCCTTTTGTTTCATCCGCAGTAAATATGCCTATTGCCTATATGGCAAAAAAAGAACTTTTTATGCCTGATGATAAAAGAAGTGAGCTAATAAAACGCTTAGGTGCATTTGCAGTAGATAGGGAAAAGCCGGAAATTTCCACATTTAAGACAGTACGAGATATATTTAAAACAAAATGGGCTTTAGGTATATTTCCTGAAGGCGGTACAAGAAAAGATAAAAAAATAGAAAATATAAAACCCGGTTTTGTTGTAATTGCAAAACATGCTAAGGCAGATATAATACCTGTTTCTGTTGTTGGCTTTGATGGTTATGCAAAACATTTTTTTGAAAAAAATATTAAAGTGGTAATTGGAAAACCAATATCATATGAACTTGATACAGACGAAATAGTAGATTTATGGTGTAATGAAATATGTAAAAATACGGGATTTGAAAATTGTATGTCAAAAATTTCAAATCCGTGCTAGAATAGATTTGTAAAGTTTAATAAGGAAAAAGATATGAATTCGGTTGTAATTGTAGGCAGAGTTGGTCAGGATGCAGATATAAGATATTTTGAATCAGGAAAAATAAAAACAAGTTTTTCTATTGCAAGTAATCGCTGGGATGCGAAAACACAATCTGAAGTAACCGATTGGTTTAATGTTGATGTTTGGGATAAACTTGCAGAAATTGCAGGAGAATATGTAAAAAAAGGAACATTGTTAGGTGTTGAAGGCAGAATTTCATCTAACAAATGGAAAGATAACACAACAGGAGAAGAAAGAGAAAAATATTTTATAATAGCCAATAATATAAGATTTTTAGGTTCAAAACGTGATGATATGCAAAGTGTAGAACATCAGTTTTAAAATATGAGAAAATAATTATGATTATTTCAGATACAATAGGTATAATTGCGGATGATTTAACAGATGCAAATGAGGCAGCATTACAATTTCACTTGAGAGGTGCAAATTCTCAAATATTACTTGATTTTAACAGTAGTCCGCAAAATGTAAAAAATACTAAAGTTTGGGCTATATCAACAGCTACAAGAAACAAAGACAGAGATTTTGCAATTGAAGAAGTAAAAAAAGCTGTTCAGCGTTTTGTTGAACAAATTAATCCTGACTTTTTCTTTAAAAAAATTGATTCTACATTAAACGGAAATATAGGTGTAGAAACATTAGCAATGTTGGAGGAATTACAATGGGATGCCTCAATAATCATTCCTGCATATCCTGCTGAAAACAGAATTACAGTAGGCGGTTATCAGCTTGTTAGGGGTATACCTATAGAGCGTACTGAAATAGCAAGAGATAATTTTAATCCATTATTTGAATCACATGTACCTACAATGGTAAAAAAACAAATTGGTTTAGAAAATTCTGACATAGTTACATCACTTGACTTACAAACAGTTATGAAAGGTGCAGGACCGATTATACAAAAATTGAATGAATTTGTTCGACAAGAGAAAAAACTTATAATAGCAGATGCCGTTTCCATTACAGATATAGAACAAATTATACTTGCTTGTAAAAAATCCGAATATGAATTTTTACCATCAGGAACAACAGCAACGGCTCAAGTATTAGGAAATGTTTGGTTACCTCAAACTGAAAATCAATTGATTACAAAATATATACCGGAATTACCAAAGTTAATTTTATCAGGAACAGGAACTAAGACAACTATTACTCAATTAGAAGTCTTAGAGGCATCAGATGATTATGAAAATACTTATTTCGTTGAACTTGATATAAACACTGTATTATCAGGTGTAAATAATGAATTAACAGATAGAATATTAAATAATTTAAAAGATAATAATGTTGTAGTTATAAATGCATCTAAGCTAGTTAATGAATTTGACGGTTTTTCTGATGATTCATTAAATACAGATATGACAAAAGTTAAGTTACTTGAACATGTTTCTGTATTTTTAGCAGATTTAACAAGAATTGTAACTGAACAAAGAGATGCTATACTTATAACATTAGGTGGAGAAACATCTTACAAATGTTGTAATGCTATAAATGCAAATCAATTACAGATAATAGATGAAATTATCCCATCTGTTGCTTTAACACTCGACCATAAGGCACAGTGGATAGTTTCAAAATCAGGTCATATAGGAAATTCTAATTCTTTAATTGAAATTTTAAAATACTTTGATTTACACGCAAAAATTTTATAAACAAAAAAGACTTGTATTTAAATTAATACAAGTCTTTTTATTATTTAGTTTTATTTAGTTTTATTTATTTTTACTCTTTATTCCCCAAATCTACATCGATATATTTTTTAGCACATTCAAACATAGAATTAACAAGCGCAGCATTAGAATATATATTCATCCCCCCTGCTTCAAGAACCTGTTTTACTCTATTTTCCCATATATCGTATGTTTCTTCACTTGATAAATCCAAAACCTGACCTATCATACTCAAATCTTTGTAATCAATTGGCAACGGTAATGCGCCTCTCAAGACATCTACCATATCAAGACGTTTTTTTCGTGGAAACGATTTTAAAAAATTAACAACACTTAAGCCCTTTTTATTCATATTATCACGAATAATATCTACGGCTTCATCAATCATTATCGGTTCTTGAGGAATTTTATATTCTTCAAATTCTTCAGGTAAAATTTCCATTACAGTTGCAATTCGTTCTATAGTTGTACTCCTTGTTGAAAAAGGTATTGTTTCATCAATTAAATTGTAAACATAGGATAATGTTACCCCTATCATTTCTGCAAAATCTTTTTTATGTAAGCCCGTTCTTTCTAAAAAATTTCCTACTTTTTTAGAACTCTTTTCTGTAATTATTTGTTTTTCTTTTTGTGTTTTCATTGCTTATCTCCCCTTAAAATTTCACAAAATAAGTTTTCTGTGTATCATAAAATAAACGTTATTTATCTTTTTGTTAAGCGAAAGGTAGACAATACGTTCGGTAATATTTATTTGCGTTAAAATTATAATTATAAGCACTTTTAAACAAAGGTATATTATTTTGAAACTTATTACAGCACTTGGAAATATCGGAGATAAATATAATTTTACAAGACATAATGCCGGTTTTATGGCTGTTGATTATTGGTCTGTTAATGAGAATTTTAGTTTTAAAACTGAAAATAAATTAAAATGTATGCTTACAAAAATAAAATATAATAATAATGATATTATTATTATAAAACCAACTACTTATATGAACTTATCAGGAGAAGCACTGAGCCAAGTAATGAACTATTACAAAATTGATATAAGTGATGTTCTTGTAATTTATGATGATATAAATTTGGATTTGGGACGTTTAAGATATAGACCATCCGGCTCTGATGGAGGACATAACGGAATAAAGTCCATTATACAACATACAGGAACAAATAAATTTGACCGTTTAAAAATAGGTATAGGGCCTCAACCAAATTTACCGTCAGAGGTTTTTGTCCTTCAAAACTTTACTTCTGAACAAACTCCTTTATTAAAAGAAACTTTAAAAACAGCAGTTGAATCTATCAAATTTTATCTTGATAATGGAATTGAAAAAACTCAAAATAAATTTAATTAGTATTTTATTTTAAAAACGGGCTTTGTTGTTTCTGCAAATAAAACAATCTCATTTGATTCTGACGGTTGTTTTATTAATTTATAAAAATCTTTTACAAGAATATTTTGGGTTTGAACACAACTGAATTGCTTGTTATTTAAATATTCTTCTAACATTTTTGTATCTTCTGTATACTGTTTTGTTTTTACAAATATAGTATAGTTTTTAACCCTTTTTTTAATTTCATTTTGAGCAAAATTTAAAATACTATCGTAGTCAAGTGATATTCCAATTGATGAAGTTATATCAATTATATAATTAGTAAAATCTAAACTTTGAATAGAAAAATAAGCAGCCAATGTATGCAAATTTCTATCTTCCTGTACATAATTCCATTTCAGACCATCTTTTAAGCCCTTAAACGGAGTATCAAAATATTCATTTTTAGTTTTTAACATAGACGGTTTAAAATGAGTAATTACAGTGTCATTATACAGCATTGCAGCAGCTTGTGCATCAGTATTTTTAAATAATCTAAAATTCGGTTGTGATATATTATCTTGAATATCCTGTAAATTAACTCTCCATAGTTGTTCACAAGAACAATTTCTAAATCCGCATCCGTTATTAAATAAATTTAAAAGTTCATCATGTGAATCATCAATTGATACAATAAAAGTTTGCACACCCTTTGCACCGTATCTTGCAAGTATAAATTCAACAAGCTGTTTACCTGCTGCAAGATAATCTTTTTTAAACATTAAACGTGTAATATTTAGTTTATAAGGATTACCATAAGTTGGTTTAACAGAAATCATTCCAAGCAATTCACCGTTTTCAACAAGCACATAAGATTCAGTTTTAAACTTCATTTCTAAAGGCAGCCAATAGTGAAATAAATCACATGATGTATCCAGAACACGCCGCATAAATTTTTCTGCTTCGTCATTACCTAAAAAAGAAATCATGTTTTTTATTTTTTTAGTATCAAAAGGTAAAAGTTTTCTTATTTTTGCCATAAATAAATTATACCCTTTTTTCAAAGCACTTTCAACCTGCTCAAAAAATTTTATAAAATTTTTTTGCAAAAATGTTGACTTTATAAAAAACATCATTAAATACATGACATCTACATCATTATTTAATTTCTACAAAATGCAATTGAGAGGTCTATTATGGGGTTTAACATTATTTCTGCTTTATTTGGTACAAAATGTAATCATGAACACGTTGGCATGGACAAAGATTTTGGATATTGTCCTGATTGTGGTGCATTAATTGAAAATCAATGGATAATATTAAAATGTTCATGCTGTGGAATGAAACATAAAGCAATCATAAAACATGGAAAAGTTGTTCCTGTAAATAATTTTTGTCATAATTGCGGTTCTGAAGAATATAAATTAGAAAAATTAAATAAAATTGATTTTGTAAATGCCAATTATGCAGTTTTAGTGCGTAAAGAAGTAAAAGAAAAACCAAGAAAATCTGTTACTCAATGCTGGGTAGATTACACTACAGGAAAAACATTCTCGCAACAGCAATTGCTGCCACAATACCAATAATATCAGCAATAATACCTGTAAGCATTGCATATCTTACTTTAGATATTTTTACAGAGCCAAAATATACAGCCAAAACATAAAACGTAGTTTCAGAACTGCCAACTATTAATGCCGCAAGTTTTGTTGCATAACTATCAGGACCAAAATTATTAGCAATATCCGAAAATACACCTAAAGCAGCAGAACCGGATAATGAACGTACTATCATTAACGGTATAACATCTGCCGGAATGGATAATTTATTCAAAATTCCCGACATTAAATGTTCACACATATCAATTAGACCGGAAGCTCTAAGCATAGATATTGCAACCATAATCGCTACTAAATAAGGTATTATATTAATTGCAACCTTAAACCCGTCTTTTGCACCCTCAGTAAATTCCTCATAAACATGAACTTTTTTACATACAGCAACTGTTAAAATTATTAAAATTATAATTGGTAAAGTCCAAAGTGAAATTAAATTAATAAAATTCTGGAATGTCATTACTGCTCACTCCATAATTTTTGAAAAATCTTAGCCGTAATAATAGCACCTAAAAAAGCCGTTGTTGTAACAATTAATGTAGGCATAATTATTTCAGTCGGATTTTTGTAACCTATTCCGACTAAAACAGCAATAACAGTAGCAGGTACAAGCTGAAATCCTGCAGTATTCATTGCTAAAAACATACACATAGCATTTGAAGCTGTTGATTTATCTTTATTAACTTCCTGCAATTCTTCCATTGCTTTTAAACCAATAGGAGTTGCAGCATTTGTAAGACCTAATGCATTAGCCGAAAAACACATCGCTATATCACCAATTGCCTTATTATCGTGAGGAACTTCATTAAATAAATATTTTGCAATTGGTTTTAATAATTTTGTAATAAAATTAATTATCCCTGATTTTTCTGCAATTCGCATTATTCCTAACCAAAATGCCATTATACCTATTAAAGAAAAAGCAACCTTAACAGAAACATCCGCACCTGTCAAAATTGCATTTACAACATCCTGCAATTTACCGTTAATTGCACCTGCAATAATCGAAATTATTACTAAAAAATAAAATATATAGTTCATACATGATATTAAAACATTCAAATTTATAAATGAAAAATTTTTAATAAAAGTTAAAACAATTGTTTAATATACAATTGACAGTTGTTATAATTTATGTTTTTATTCAATCTATGGACGAAAATAAAATTTTAGGAATATTACCTGCAAGTATAGGTGGAAGATTAACTATATCAAGTATATTTGACGGTTTCAAACAAAATGGATACACTGTTGATATTTTTGATGAATTATCAAACGAAAACTTTAATCAATATATAAAATCAAATTATAAATACATTGTAGGATATGGATTTTCACCTGTTATTTTAAAACAAAAATATGATTTACATTTAACGTCAATAAATTACTTTTCAGATGTAATAGAAAGTAAAACTTCCGGTGCAGGAGAATTATGGGAAAAATATTTATACAATTTAAATGAGCCGGATAATTACAATTTTTATTGGGATAGAGAACTTTCAGTTCAATCCCAAATAAACAACCTTTATTATATGCCTCATTTTGTTAATACAGAAATATACAAGGATTTAAAGCTGGAAAAAAAAGATGATATAATGTTTGCAGGCAGGTTAGATACTGATTTAAGATTAAATACATTTATAGATTTAATGCACACATTTCCTGAATTGAATTTTTCATGGTATGCAATTCAAAAACACTATGATGATGCATTAAAAAGAACAGAATATAAAGATTTAATTAAAAAAGCTTATAAGGGCTTTATTGATAACGAATGTGATATGGCAAAAGCTTTAAATCAAGCCAAAATAGTTTTTAATATTAATGCTCAGGGCATATCCTCTCTTAATTATAGAACTTTTCAAGCAGCCGCATGCAAAACTCTTGTAATCTCTGATTACAGAACCGAATGTGGACAATTATTTCAGGGAAAAATGCCATATTATGCAGATTTTGAAGATTTAGTAAGTAAAATAAAATATTTTCTTCAGAACCAAAATGCATACAATACAGCCGTAAACGGTTGTTATGATATAGTAAAAATACGTCATAACTCAAAAATTTGTGTAAAAATGATGCTTAATGTAATTAACTAATCACACGTTTTTTTAGTTTTCCAATTTAATGT
>Ga0256405_10003289_pt1 | contig 33787 bp, 22 predicted proteins | sample RumenRJG_02DNA_FD_189096 | JGI IMG/M metagenome (GOLD analysis project Ga0256405, IMG submission 189096) | Bovine rumen microbial communities from Lethbridge, Alberta, Canada - RJG_02 | ecosystem: Host-associated > Mammals > Digestive system > Stomach > Rumen | place: Canada: Alberta...
GGTCGTCGGCGTTCTCGAAGCCGATCTGCACCGTGTTGTGGTCGACGTAGCTCACCGAGATGTCGGTCTTGACGCGGGGGACGCCCATCGACTCGAACTGGAGGTACGCCATCGTGCCCGTCGCGTCCTGCGTCAGCGTCTGGTCGATGCGGATGCCGAGCTCCGCGTCCGTCTGCGCCTCGCCCTCGACGAGGTGCGCGGCGAGAATCTTCTGGACGACGTTCCGCGGCGCCGTCTTGACCGCCGCGGCCTTCTTCTGTGCTGTCTTCTTCGTGGCCATGATGGGCGGTAGTATATCACAGCCGCCCCGCCCGCTTCAACCGCGATAAACCGGGAGCGTGAGCGGGCGCATCGGGCCGGACTACTCGCTGCGGCGCATCTTGAGTCCGAAGAGCCCGCCGACCCAGCTCGTCGACGGATGCCCCCGGAACTCGACCCGGACCGCCTTGCGGCCGTTCGTCTTCTCCGCCGGCAGCCTGTAGACGACATCGTGGAAGCGCGACCGGTCGCCGCCCGCGAACGCGAGCGTGACCGTGCCGAGACGTTCGCCGTCGATGAACAGATCGAAACTCCGGCCGCTGTCGCCGCCGAAATACGTCACGACCAGCTCCATGTCGGCCGCGGGATCGACGTCCATCGTGTAGCCGATCCGCCCGTTCGCCCCTGCCGCATGGCGGTACTTCCGGTCCTTGAAGTCGCCGACGCTGCTGTGCTCGCCGGCGTAGGCGTGGTCCACCTCGCTCTGCTGGAAGCCCGGCTCGACGGTGTCCGTCACGCGCGCGGCCATCTGCGCCTTGAGCTTCTCCACGGCCGCGAGCTTCTCCTTCTCGGCCGCCCACGCCTTCAAGGTCATCACCGGGAAGTACACGGTGTAGTGCTCTTCATAGACATGATGGAACGGAACCAGCGTCAGATCGTCCGGCCTGAGGAGTCCGTTCGTGCGCCACCGGAGCGCGCCCTTCTCCCGGACGACCCGTGCCGTGACGTCGCCGCCGTCCGACACGATGGCCCTGGCATTTTCCTCCGTTCCGCCGGGCGAGGCGAGATGGTTGTCCCAGCGCTCCTTCGCGAGGTCCTTCTCGCCGGTCTTCGCCGGGTTGATGCCGACCAGCACCATCGGCCCGTACATGAACGCGGCGAATCTGCCGTCGGAATGCGGCAGCGCCTCCAGATGCAGCGCCATCGGCAGCCGGACGGTCAGCTCGTCGCCGTCCTTCCACGTCCGGTCGATCGCGAGGTAGCCGTCCCTGTCAGGCACGCCCGTGAACGACGTCTTCAGACCGGCGCACCAGTACGGCCGGCGCAGCTTCAGCCTGAAGCGGACGGGCCGGCCGCCTGCGGTGCGGACGGTGAAGCGGGCCGTCTCCTCTTCCGGGAAGCGGGTCTCCTGCACGAGGACGACGCCCTTTTCCGCCCACCGGACTCGGGAGGCCATGTAGAGGTTGACCCAGAGCGTGTCGTCATCGTAGTAGTAGTAAATCTGCTCGGTGTAGCGCACGGGATTCTCCATGCCCGTCCCGACGCAGCACCACCAGGCGCCCGTCGGCGTGGACCAGGTCTTGAACGCGACCGGCTTCTGGCTCAGGAAGTAGCCGAACTCGCCGGGCCGGCGCCCGATCTGGACCAGCAGCTGGTTGATGATCGCGCGCTCCACGAAGTCCATCCGGCGCGCATCGGGCCGCCAGGAGAACATGTGTCCCGTGAGCCGGATCATGTTGTTGATGTTGCACGTCTCGGAGTTGTCCTTGCCGAGCTTCTGCGGCGTGAGCGCGACGTTGTAGAAGTGTTCGGCATCGCTGTGTCCGCCGTTCGCGAAGGAGCGCTCGTTCACGACCGAGTTCCAGAACGTGTCGATGGCAAGATGCGTCTTTTCGTCCCCGGTCATCTCGTAGATCGTCGCAAGACCCGTCACTTTCGGCACCTGCGTGTTCGCGTGAAGTCCGTCGAGCCTGTCCTCGCCGCGGCGGAGCGGATCGAACACGCGCCGGTCGTCGAACCAGTCGGTCGCGAGGCGCATGTACTTCGCGTCGCCCGTATCCTGCGCCAGCTGCGCGAACACCTCGTTGAGGCCGCCCCATTCGGAGACGAGCAGCTTCTGGCGCTCCGCGTCGTCCAGATTCCTGACGGCCTCGAAATAGAAGTCCGCCATGCCGCGCTCGACCGCCAGCGCCTTCCGGTTCCCCGCGATGCGGTATGCGTCGCGCAGGCCGGCGAGAATCTTGTGCAGCGTGTAGTTCGGCACCCAGCACTTGGAGATGTCGAATCCGCCCGTGGTGAACGTGTGGTTTCGGATCGACTCGTAGATCGCCCGGCGGCAGGTGTGCAGATACCCGTCGCCGTTCGCGGCCTGACACGCGGCGAGCTCGTCCACGATGTAGTCGATGCGCGCCTCCGCCTTTGCCTTCGCGTCGCCCGTCTCCTGCGCGTACAGGAGCGAAAGCGCCGTGAGATAGTGCCCGAGCGAGTGGCCCGTGATCTCCGCCCCCTCCCAGCCCGTGTAGCGAGACGCCTTCTTCGGCAGCTTCGCCTCTTCGCGGAATCCGGCAAGAAGGCTGTCCGCGCTGACCGTCTCCAGCAGGAACGCGCGGTTCACCTCATACGCGCGAAGGAACGGGCCCTCGCCCAGCCGGACGTCCTGCGGCGCGAACGGCCGCGCCCGGAACGCCACCTCGGACGCCCCGCAGCGCGGCGCGACGGCGCAGGAAAGCGCGAGCGCCGCAACGGAAAAGCAGCATGTGATCATTTTCATGACAGTATTAGATGTGATCATTTTCATGACAGTATTAGAGCAGATGCGAAGGGACGACCCAGCTGACGCAGCGGTTCTCCGCCCGGAACATCTCCCGCGCGACGGCGCGCACCTCGGCCGCCGTCACGGCGCGCACGGCCGCGATCTCGGCCTCGATGTCGGCCGGCCGCCCGAACGCGAGCAGCGTGGAGCCGAGATGGAACATCCGCGTCACCATCTTCTCCTGCGACAGCCGGAAGTTCCCGATCATGAACTCCTTCGTCCGCGCGAGCTCCGCGGCGGAAACGCCGCGCGTGCACAGCTTCGCGATCTCGCGTTCGACCGTCGCGAGCGCCTGCCGCGCCTTGGGGACGTCGAGCCCCGCCGTGACGGTGAACATCCCCGCGTCCTTGAAAAACTGCAGCCGCGACGCGATGTCGTAGCTGAGGCCGCGCTTCTCGCGCACCTCCTGGAAGAGGCGGCTCATCATCCCGCGCCCGAGGACCGCGTCGACGACCGACGCCGCGTAGCGCCGCGGATCGGTCACGCCGAACGTGCGGTAGCCGAGCGCGAGCTGCGTCTGGTGGATGTCCTTCGCCAGCGTCAGCTCCCCCGCCGTCGGAACCGTGAAATCGACGGGCCGCGCGCGCACGGCCGCCGCGCGCCGGCCGCGCCCCGCCGCCGCCTTGAACGCGCGGGCGACCGCCGCGCGCGCCGCCGGCGGGTCGAACCGCCCGACGACGACCAGCACCGTGTTCGCCGGCGTGTAGTGCGCGGCGATGTAGCGCCGCAGGTCGTCCGGCGTCAGCGGGCGGAGCGTCGCCGCCGCGCCCGCGACGGGCGCGCCGAGCGCGTTCTTCGGGAAGAGCCCGCGCTGCAGCCGCTCGAACGCGACGGAATCCGGCTCGTCCGCGTACATCTTGATCTCCTCGAGGACGACCTCCTTCTCGCGCGCGAACTCGTCGGCGGGGATCGCCGCGTGCAGGTACATGTCCGCGAGGATCTCCACCGCCTCGCCGAGATAGTTGTACGGCAGGTGCGCGAAATAGACGGTCGACTCCTCGCCCGTGCAGGCGTTGAAGTTGCCGCCGCGCCCCTCGATCGCGCGCGTGATGTCGAGCGGCGTGCGCGTGGGCGTGCCCTTGAAGAGCATGTGCTCGATGAAGTGCGAAATGCCCGCCAGGCGCTTCGGCTCGTGGCGGCTGCCGCTCGCGACGAAGACGCCGAACGCGACCGACTGCGCCTCGCACGGCGCCAGGACGACGCGCAGGCCGTTTGCCAGAACCTCGATTTCCGTTTCCATCTCTAGACCGGTTGCAGAATCCACCGCTTGTTGTACCAGAACCACTGCTCGGGATGCGCCATCACCCGCTCGGACAGCAGCTTCATCGCCTCGCGCGTCAGCCGTGCGGCCTCCGCCTTCTTGTCGACGGCGGCGGGATCGGGCCGCAGCGTCGCGATATGGTCGAAGACGTGCCGTCCGCCCTCGCGGCGCATCATCGCGACGACGATCGGCGAGCCGCACCGGACCGCGAACATCGCGCCCGCGTGGCTCACGTTCGCCGTGCCGCCGAGGAACTCCGCCGCCACGTCCGGCTGCGGCACGCGCAGGTCGGGCAGGATCGCGAACGCGCGCCCGGCCGCAAGCCGCTCCTTGATGTCGACGAGCGTGCGCGCGCTGCCGCGGTCGAGCACCTCGATGTCGCCGTACTGGCGCTTCATCCACGCGTCGATCTTCGGGTTGCGCTGCTTCGCCGCGATGGAGACGAGCGGCAGGCCGTACTTCGCCATCGACCACGCCGCCATGTACCAGTTGCCGGCGTGCGGCACCATGATGACGACGCCCCTGCCCTCGTCGACGTACGACTGGAGCCGGTCCTTGTAGAGCCGGCCGTCCTTGATGTAGCGGTCCATCCACGCGCGGTCGAGGTACGGCGCGCGGATCATCTCGACGCCCGTCTGGAGGACGTTGGTGAAGCTGAGGCGCGCGATGCGCCGCAGCTCCGCGTCGCCCTTTTCGGGGAAGACGCGCCGCAGCCGCTCCATCGTCCGCGCGCGCTTGAGGCGGCAGACGTCGGTCGCGAACCACCCGATGAACGCGGCGATCCGCATCGCCGCGCGGTACGGGATGACGCGCACGACGCCGCAGAAGAAGCGGAGCGCGCCGTATTCGAGGTTGATCGTGATCTTGCCTTTCGTCGCCACGGGGAATATTTTACCATATTTCCCCGCGGCCGAAAAGCCTAGGGCCGGCGCACGGTGATCGTGCGGTTGGACCGGCTCATCGCCTCGCGCGTCCAGTCCTTCAGGAGCGCGAAGTAGCCCCTGGCGAGCAGCGCGTCGGGATGCTTGTCGAACGTGCGCGTCAGCGTCACCGTCAGCCGCCCGTCGACCGTGCGGCTCGTCACCGCGAAGTCGAGCCAGCGCTCGCCGGCCTTCAGCGGATGGACGAACCCGTACGCGTCCGGCAGGTGCTCGGCGAGCGTGTAGCCCTCGGGGAAGACGACCGTGATCTTCGTCACCGACTTCTCCGCCGCGCCGACCATCAGCGGCGTCGTGCGCACCGAGCCCGTCAGCGGCAGGATCGGCTTGTAGAACGCCGGCACCGTCAGCGTGATCGCGCCGTCCGCCACCGTCGCGAAGTCGGGGATGTACGCGCTGTACGACAGCCGCGCGGGATAGCCCTCGATGTCCGTCACCAGATCCTGCGTCGCGCTCGCCGCCTGCGCGAGGTTTCCGAGCAGCGCCTGGAAGTGGCGGCTGCGCTCCTCGGCGAGCATCTCCGCGTACTCCTTGCGGAACGCGCCCACGCCCGGGCCGTACGTCGTCTCCACCATGTCGACGTCCGCCGCGCCGTTCGCGCGCACGGTGATCGTCATCTCGGCGACGGATTCCGACGCGAGGTCGGCCGCGCTCTTCGCGACGACGCCGAACGCGCCGGTCGCGGGGTCGAGGTAGTGCGAGCCGTCGTAGATCGTCGCGCCCAGGGGCGCATACTCGTTCTCGGTGCCGATGAAATACGTCGTCTCCGCGCCGCCCCACCACAGGAAGCCGCCGGCGCGCACCGTCACGCGGCAGAGCGCCGCCGCAAACGCCGCCTCGTTCGGCTTCTCCACCATGTCGAGCCGCTTCAGCGCCGCGTCGTCGTCCGCGTCCAGCGTGGCGAACACCACGTCCGCGTCGTAGCCCGCGCCCCGCAGGAGCGCGCAGAGCGTGCGCACGTAGTCGAGCCGCGTCGCATAGCGTTCCTTCAGCACGGTGCGGGGATCGGTCAGCTGCGCGGCGAGCGGCACTTCGTAGAGCGACGGCCCCGTGAGGCGGACGTGCTTCGCCATCCAGTTGCGGATCTCCTCCAGCGTCGTCGCCTCGACCGCGCCCGCAAGCGGCGCGACGTCCGCCGCGCGCTTCAGCCGCGCCGCCGTGCGCGCGAAGTCGCCCTTCGAGACGATCGCGTGCTCGCGCCACAGCACGCCCGCGGGCTGCATCGGCTCGGCCTTGATGCGCGCGGGCCGTCCGTCGAAGACGAGGTGCTCGCCCGCGCCGTCGATCGTCAGGGTCAGGCGATCCACGGGCTCGACGCTGTCGAAATACCGCAGCGCATAGAACGCCGACGGCGCGTCCGTGACGGTCGTGCGCACGGTGTAGGTGATGACGCTGCCGACCTCCACCGACGGCAGGTTCACGACGAGCTTCTTCGACGCGGGGTAGCGCGGCGCGGATGACGCCCATTCGCAGTCGAAGAGGTTGATCTCCTTCTCGCCGACCGTCGCGACCTTGCCGTCCTTGTTCGCGACCGTCGCGGAGACGAGCTTCACGTCCTGCCACGTCGGGTTGTAGTGGAACGTCAGCTCCGACTCGCTCTTCTTGCCGTCGTACGTCAGGATTTCCTTCGAAACCGTTCGTTCGACCGTCCAGTTGTGCGCGTCCTTCAGCGTGATCGCCTCGCGGCTGCCGAGGTAGCGGACGTTCGCGTTGGCAAGCGCGTCCTTCGCGAAGACGGGCCGCTTGCGCTCCGACGCCTCCACGCGCTTGATGCTCTCGCGCACGTTCAGGTAGTCGTCCGCCGAAATCTCCACGGAGTTGATCGCGAGGCACCGGCGCGCGGTGAAGACGCCGTCCGCGACGCGGTAGGTGCGCGTGAACGCGTAGCTCCCGTCGATCGCGATGTCGTCCGGCAGCGACACGACGTCGCCCACCGACTCGCCGAGGTTGACCGTCAGCGTCTCCTCGACCTTCGCCGTCGAGTCGATGTCCAGCGGATAGCGGCGCTTCTCCAGCGAGGTCGCGCCGTTCAGCAGCCAGTTCGCCGCGCCGAACTGGCGCGACAGGAGGGGCGCGACGAACTCGTCGCGCGTCTCGCCGCGCACGAGCGTCTCGGGCATCTTGACGAGGAACCGCGCCACGAGCGGGCGCGTCGTGTCCTGGAGGTCGTCGGGCTCGATCGTCAGGTCCAGCAGCTCCGCGCCCGCCGCCGCATTGCGCATCAGCCGCTCGAACATCTGGCGGCGGTCGTCCGGCTTCTGGCGCAGGAACACGCCGCGGTAGATGGTGTCGTTGTAGCCGAGGAACTCGACCGTGCTCTTGAGCAGCACCGAGCCGTCCTTGGCGAGCGTCCCCTCCGACGCGATCGTCACCTTGTTCGCCTCGGCGGTCGGCACCTGCGAGACGTGCAGACCCTCGCCATACGGCGTCGCCACGAGGTAGGAGCGGTCGCTCAGGTAGGCCGGCATCAGGTCGCGGCTCGATTCGTTCGTCGGGTCCATCAGGATGAAGCCGTCCGCGTTCGCCGCCGGCGACTCCGGCGCGCGCACCGCGACGATCGCGTGGTTGAAGTAGGGCTGCGGCACCTCGTCGTCCATCTTCGCGCCCGCGTGGATGAGGACGGGATACGCCTCGAGGCCCGCGATGCGCAGCATCGCCACGAGGAGCGCCGCCTTGTCGCGGCAGACGCCGTAGCGGTTGTCGAAGGTGATCGCCACGTCGTGCGGCGCGTAGCCGGGCGAGGTGTCCTCCATCGTCAGGCCCATGTAGCGAATCTCCTGCGACACCCACTTGAAGAGCGCCTCGATCCGCGGCAGTTCCGCCGCGTCCGTCGCCGCCAGGATCTCCTCCACCTTGTTCGTGATGCCGGCGGTCGTCTTCCCGAGGTGCGGCACGCAGAGCTCCCAGTACCACTTCGAGAGCGTCGGCCAGTCCTTCGCGGTCGAGACGCGCACGTGCTGGACCTGCGTGTAGAACGGCGGCGTATTCGGCTCCGCGAACGCCTGCGGCGAATTCCGCGCGGTCCAGGTGTAGCTCAGGCGGCCGTCCGACAGCGTCTCCTCGCGGTAGTCGACATTGCCGAGCGGATGGCGGACGGTCCTGTTGACGAGCGGCCGCTCCTTCGGCGCGATGAAGGTGACGACGCTGCGGACGATCGGCACCGACCATTCGAGCACCCCGATGTCCGCGAACTGGTTTTCGACGCGCGAACGGAGGTTCTCGCGGTGGGTGGTGTACTTCAGCACGTCGCCGACCTTGAGCCCCGGCACGGTGCAGACGATCTTGCGCGCCTGGGGGTCGAAGATGTTCTCGCTCGCCGAGGCGTTGTCCGTCGTCTCCTTGGTCGTCGCCGACACGTCGACCGCGCGCTCGGCGCCGTCCGCGCCGACGACCGACACGCCCGTGATCGCCGCCGTGCCGTAGCGGCGGTTAAAGGCAATCTCGATCTCGCTTTCCGACACGCGGCCCTTCTCGGTCAGAATCTTGATCTGGTGCTCGTCGTCCGAGACGTAGGAGCCGTCCGCCTGGTAAGCCACCGTGGCGACGCTGTCCACCAGCACCGCGTCCGCATCGGGATACCGTTCCGTCGTGACGTCCTCGTAGATGCCGAACGCCGACAGGGCGGCGAGTCCCCCGACCGCCGCGACCATCATGACCATCCAGTTCCTGTTCATAGGCAGAGTTACCCTGTTTCGAGTCCCAAACGATTCACCACCCACTCCCCCCCTTGGAAAATGAGTGGCAAACAGTATATCAAAACTGCGGCGGCTGTGGCAACCCCCGCGGCGCGCCGGCGCCGCGCCACGGCGTTAGAAATACCCGCCCTTGTCGATGATTTCGCTGATGGTGTCGCCCTGACGCACCCACGAGAAGATGTCCACCTCGTTGCGCTCGACGCCCTCGGCGCGGAGCAGCACCTCGTAGGCAATTTCGCGCGGTATGCAGATGACGCCGTCGATGTCGCCCATGATGATGTCGCCGGGACGCACCGTCACCTTGCCGATCCTGACCGGCACCTGGTAGTGCGTGATCATGCAGCGGCCGAGCGAGCCGTTCGACACGCGGTACTTGTAAAACACCGGAAAGTTCTGCTCCAGTATCTGCTTCGTGTCGCGGATGCCGCCCGCGATCACCGCGCCGCGGATTCCCTTCGTGATCGCCGTCGCCGTCATGACGCCGCCCCAGAGCGAGGCCTCCACGTCGTCGGACGTGTCCCACACGACGACGCCGTTCGGCCTGAAGTCGTCGAGCATCTGGGCGCGGAACGTCATCTCGCCCTCGATCATGCAGTTCGGCGCGGACTTCACCGTGAACGCCTCGCCGCAGACAACCATCTCGTCGCGGAGCGGCATGATCTCGTGCGGCAGGTTCTGGTCGAGCAGGCACGCTTCGCGCATCACGTCGTTGACGCAGCCCGTGTAGAGCTTCTCGAAGCGCTCGCAGAGCTCCTTGACGGGGATCGGGAATTCGTTCGTCGGCACGCTCTGGCGCTTCGCGATGAGCCTGTCGAGTTTCATAAGGCCGGCTTCCTTGGCCTTGGTACGCATATCGGCGAGTGAGGGCATTTGAATTCCTTTTTGAGTTTTAGACAAGATTCACAGGATTGTTTTTAACGCAGAGGCGCAGAGAGCGCAGAGGCATTTGCGATTTGTGATCTATGCGTTCTTCTTGACCACCATAGCCTCGCCGAAGGTGGTTGCGGATGAAACATTTCCAGTACCTTGAAGCAGCGCTTTAAGGTATCCGTTGGCGAAGAGGCGGCCAAGCGTGAAGTAGCCCGGCGTGCCTTCGGGCGTGAGGACACGGTCGTAAGCCATCTCGGGGACATGATCGCCGCGGACGGGCACGTCGAGCCCGATCGCGCGGTAGGCGCGCATCAGCGCGAACTGATCCGTGTCGCCCTGATCGTGGAAAAGCTCGGTGAAATCGGTCTTGTCCCCTTCCACGTCGCGCACATGGATGAACGCGATGCGGTTGCCGAAATGCCGCGCAGTCGATTCGAGATCGACGCTCATGAGTTTGAAGTTCGCCTGGCAGAAGGTGACGGCGTTCGACGGCGATGGAGAGAGCGCGTAGGCGCGGTCGTAGGCTTCGATGCTGCCGAAGATGCGCGCATAGCCGCCGAGCGAATCGAGGCACGGATCGTCGGGGTGAAGCGCCATGCGCACGCCCCACTTCTCCGCCGTCGGCATCACGGCCTTGATGAAGTATTCGTAATTCGCCCAGACCTGGTCGTGGGATATTTTTAACTCCGATTTATCCGAAGCCTCCACTAACGCTCCGGCACTCTGGAGGGGTGAAGCGTTAGCGAAGCCATCGGACTCCTTCGGAGTTAACTCTTTTAGCGAAAAGTACGTTGCCTTGGCTCCGCCGCGGCCTTCGCGCACGCCCGTCCGCGACCAGCCCTTGCCGACCATGAAGTTGTAACAGAGAAGCCTTATCCCGAGCCGCCCCATCGACTCCAGCAGTTCGCGGTAGTGCGCTAAGGCCTCCTCGCGCAGAGTTGCAGGGTTTTCCTCACCCGCCCCATACTCCTTTATCGGGGTCATGTCGAACGGGTCGCCTTCAAGTCCGACAACGTTGAGTCCAGCAGACTTGAGACGCGACACGATGGACGAAAGAGTTTCATATCGCCACGGATCGGCGAGTCCCGTCAAATCGGGATTCACCTTCACGATGACATCCGTGATCCCCATCTGCGGGCAGAGCGCCCACAGCGGATGCGGCGTCGGCGGTACGAATTCCACAAGCGTCATTTCGTTCCTCCATGAGATGTCAGCACGAGAGACTTCTCGGTCAGCAGACATGGCGAGTCGTAGATTGGCACATTGACGTAACGCGTGGAATTGGCCGACACGCACACGTCCCTCTTCGGGAACTCGTAGACCGCGCCCGTGAAGAGATCCACCCACACGGGATCCTTTAGGGGCGCGCCTGTCCACTTGAAGGTGTGGGGTCGCGTGATGAAGCTGTCGCCCGGACGCTCGTAGACGGGCACAACCTGTCCGGCGGGCAGCAACGGCTCCTTTTCCTTGTCCACCTTCCGCGTCGTCTCCGCGCATGTCCAGAACACGAACACGCGCGCGCCGTCGGCCTTGGCATATTCATAGGTGCACACGGTGCTGTCCGTCGTGCTGAAACCGGAGTCGACAACGCGCGTGAGCGTCTCGTCGAACACGCTCACCACGTTCTGCACGGCGTAGTAGGCGCGCTTGACGGCGATCACCTCCTTCTCCTCGTTCGCGCGCAGAAGCCCCTTCAGGTTGATTTCGCGCCCCGTGTGGTTGAAGTCGCAGATCGTGAACACGCTCGACTCCACGTCGTGTCCGAGATCGCCGAGCATCCTGCGCATATCCCATTTGGCCTGGCTGTACTCGCTCCAGGGGATGTTAGAGAGCGCAAAGCGCGTGGCCATCTCGCTTGGACAGCCGTTCTCGCCCTGTCGCAGCTTCGCCGCGGGGTTGTACTTCGCGAGCACGGCCTTCTGCGCCTCGACCTGCGCGTAGGAACTCTCGGGCGCGGGCGCGTAGCCGTGGTAGATGATTGAATCGAACAGTTTCACATCCTCGCCCATCGCCTTCAGACACCTGTCGAGGAATTCGGCGCTGTTGTGCGCGAGCGAGAGTCCGGCGATACGTGCGTTTGGTACGTTGCGGCGAATCATCTTAGCGGTGCGCACGTTGAACGCCGCGATAGCGGCGGGCGTCTTCTTCGGCGTGCCGATGTCCGGCTCGTTCCACATCGCCCAGTCGCGCACACGCGTGGCGAAGTGCTTCGAGAGGGCATCCACCCACGCATCCCATCCGGCGAGGCCCTCCTCGCTCGTAGGAAAACCGCCGGCGAGGTCCCTGCCGCCACCGCCGGGATAAACAGGATTGCCGTAGCCCGTCTCAAGCATCGGCAGGATGCCCTGCTCAAGCGCATAGTCCACCTGGTGGTCGAGCCATGAAAAGTCGTAAACGCCCCTCACCCGCTCGCACTTCGCCCAGCCCGCCTGCAGACGTATCTTCTTGATGCCAAGAGGCGCAAGAAAGCGCCTGTACTCGTCGAACTTCGCGAAGTCGCGGTCGAGCACCTCGCAGCCGAGCGTCCAGTTTGAGCTGCGGATGTCCTTCACGCTGCGCGGCGCGAGCGTGCCCACGCGCTTCAGCCCCACGCGAAGCGGGGACTCCACGCGGTCGGAGGCTGTAGACAGCTCCACCTCGCCACTCGCCGAAATAACCGACGCGCAGACCGCCGCAAAGATCAAATTCGTTTTCATCTGCCGTTCCTTTTCGATAATTGTCCGGTGGCAACTGGTGGATAGCCTACACGCCCGCCGACGCGAGAAAGCCGCCGTCGACGGGAACTGTTATGCCGGTGACGAAAGCTGAAGCCGAATCGTCAAGAAGCCAGTTCACACATCCGAGAAGGTCTTCCGCCTCGCCGAACCGCCCCATCGGCGTGTGGTGCATCACCTGTTCGCCGCGCGCGGAGAGGCCGCCGTCCGGCGTCATGAGATAGGTGCGGGAGCGTTCGTTAACCATGAAGCCGGGCGCGACGGCGTTCACGCGCACCTTCGCGGGCGCCATGTACTGCGCGAAGAACATCGTCCAGCTGGCGATCGCGGCCTTGCTCATCGCATACGGCGCGACGCGCGTCAAGGGACGGTAAGTGTTCATCGACGCGAAGTTGAGTATCGCGCCGCCGCCAGCTTTCGCCATCTGAAGGCCGAAGATGCGCGACGGGATGACGGTGCCGAGCGTGTTGATCTCAAGGACGTTCTTGAACGCCTCCATGTCGATATCGAAGAAACCGCGATCTGCGGGGAGTTCTTTTTGGACAGGATTGACAGGATTGTTTTTAACGCAGAGGTCTTTTTCGCAGAACCTAAGCCGCGTCGGCATGGCCTTTACGTTGTTTCCGCCCGCGCCATTGATCAGGAAGCGGCAAGGTCCCCATTCAGCCTCTACACGCACGGCGATATCAGCCACGGCCGCCTCATCGGTAACGTCACCTGGCTCAATGCGGCAGACGCCTTTCGCTGCCGCGATTGCGGCGGCCACCTTCTCAAGTTTTTCGCGCGTGCGTCCCACGAGAACGACCTTCGCGCCTTTTCGCGCCAAATCCTCGGCTATGACGCTGCACAGCGTCCCGCCCGCGCCAGTCACGACGGCGACTTTCTCTTCGTATGCGATCATGGCCGGATTCACCTTAAGATAATCACCATTCCGCGTCGCGTATTCTCAACCGTGGCCGTGTTTGAGACGCCATAGCCCGCTATCGCGTAGAAGGCGAGGCACTGGTAGCTGGCGGCGGGAGCCTTTTTCCACTCCAAATCGAGCGTCCGCCCCGTCGCGCCCGGGATGGGTTCGCCGTCCTTGAGCCACTGGTAGCCGGTCGCGCCGGGCGCGTACGCCGAGAGGGTCGAAGAGCCATCGACGCTGACTGTGCACGACTGTGGATGTTTGGAGAACATAAGTCCGTTGCCGTCCGAACCGCCCCCATGAATCGAGAAGTCGGATTTGGCGGAAGCGTTGACATTGTCGGCGAACGTGCCCGTCAGCGGATCATAAAGTCCCGCTTTGCCATCCAGCACTGCGGGCGTGAAGTCGCGCACGAGATTGCCGTCTTCGTAAATCTTCAGAGAATACACCCTGAGCGCCTGGGGATCCTGGACGCCCGTTCCGATGTCGGTGCGCCGGCCGAAGAGGACTATCGAAGCGCCGGCATCGAAAGATGAAGGAATGGCGAAGGTGTCGCTCTTGACGACGGTTCCGTCCTGCTTGATTGTCCGCTTTCCTGTTGAAAGGTCGATGTCGTAGACGTGGCGCGTGAAGTTCCACTGCTCCGGCGAGTTGGCGCTGTCGAACGCAGCCTTGGCGCCGTCAAAGTACCGGAAGCGGATTCCGCCGTTCTGGTTGTAGAACCCGAGGCACGGGGCCGACGCGCCGCTGCGCGCGTCGAGGGCGAAGAGCGCCGCCGTGTCGTTCGTGGCGACGAAAGCGTAGTCCAGGACGATGCGCGAGTTTTTCTTGAAAGAGTAGCCGGTGTCGAGAATCGGTCCCGCCGTCGCCGCCTCCAGATAGGCGTCGGCGGACGCCGCGGCGCCGATTCCTCCCGCGCTCGCGCATTCCACAGCGCCGCCGACGGCGAGGCGGCAGCCGGTTTCGGGCGTGTAGAACTTGGAGTTCTGCGCGTCCCAAAGCCCGCTCACGCCATCGACGATGCGCGGCGTGAAATCGCGCACGAGCGTGCCGTCATCCCATATCTTCATGCCGTAAACCTTGACGTCGGCGGCGTTGCTATAACCGCTCGCAGCATTTCCACCGAAAACAACGAGCGATTTCGCCGCGCGTTCGTTTGTGTCCGGCTTTTGCGAAAGCGTCCCTTTGAAAAGGATTTCGCCGCCGGCATCGGCGAGGACGGCGGAGTTGCCGGGCCCGTCGAGCGTGAGGACGCGACGGCTGCTGTCGGCGTCTATCTTCGTCGACACACCGTTGTTATTTTTGGAGCGTACGGTATAGGCTATTTCCCCGGCAGCCGTCACATACATCCCCCAGCACAATCCAGAGGTGGCGATGACGCCGAACGGGCGAGGCCCGCTGTTGGTGGAGCAAAGCGCAAAGTCGAACTCGACCTTTGTATTGCAGTCCGGGGTGAAACCGGTGTCGATGTAGACGGGCTTTGCGGACGAGCCGAGCGCGTAGGCGGAGTCCGTGCCGAAGACAAAAGGATTGCCTTCGCTCTGGACGTTCCCGTAAACCACGCCGTTGACGCGGTCGTAAAGCCCTGTCACGCCGCCGAACGAATACGGAATAAGGTCGCGCACGAGTTCGCCGTCGTCGAAGACTTGCATCGAATAGAGCCTACCCTTGAAGCCGCTGTCGTAGCCGCTGGCCGTGTGGCGCGCGAAGACGGCGAGGGAGAGGTTGTTCGTCGCGGTGCGGATCTGGGACGAGACATCCACCTCTATCGTCTTGCCGGCGCCGGCCAGAGTCGCCGTTCCGCTCAAGCAGTCGAGTATGGCGGTGTAGCGCGAAAAGGTCAGCGGTGCCTTGGAGCCGAAGTTCTTGTAGACGGAGGTATTCGCCGCGTCTCCCATTGCGAAGGCAATGTTGGCGCCGGATTGGAAGTAAAGTCCAGCCGAGAACGGGAGCGTGCTGCCGGCGGAGCCGAACACGTAGCTCGTGCCGTTCGTGTCGGCGCACTCGAAGTCTACGACGACTTTGGTCTTCGCGCTCGCACACCATCCCGTGTCGATGGCCTGCGAGCCGTCCGACTCTAGATATGTGTCAGACATGTTGGCGACTGTGGCCGCTGCAACGGTCTCGCACGATACGGCGACGAGTACCGCAGCGATGCGGGCACTCCAGCATTTAGTCTGTTTTGAGGTCTTGCTCATTGTATTGCTCCTTTCTGTAAGAACATGGCATGTGCGTTTACGTAGCATATATTCTCCAATAGCGGGCGCAGCAGCGCTTCGTCGTCCGGGAACGAACCAGACGCAACCTTCTCCGCCAACCACTTGCAGAGAACGCGGCGAAAGTAGTCATGGCGCACCAGCGAGAGGAGAGAGCGGGAATCCGTCGTCATGCCGACAAACGTCGAGAGGACGCCATACGCCGCGTTCTTCTCCAGCACGTCGCGTATCCCTTCCTCGTGGTCGCACCACCACCAGGCCGGGCCGAGCTGCACCTTGCCGGGAACGCCGTCTTCGACGAACGATCCGGCGAGCACCGCAAGCGAGGCATGCGCCGCCGGGTTGAGCGACATGAGGATGGTGCGGGGGAGAGCGTTCTCCTTCTCCAGTCTATCCAAAAACGCGGCAACGACGGCGGGATCGACGGGCGCGCGCATCCCGGCGAAACCGCCCGCCGGACCCGCAGCCGCGCGAAGTCGCGACGACGTCTCGCGGCGCGCGCCCATGTGCAGCAGCATCGTCCAGCCGTGCGCCGCGGCATACACCGCGACAGTCGGTAGGGCGCGATGACCCCATCGCGCCGCATCTGCCAGGATCGAAACATCATCGACCGAGACATCAACCACCCGGCAACCCGCCGCGTGGAACTTCTCAAGCGTCTCGACCGGGACTTCGTCACCCGCGTTCATGCGGAGCGATGGAACGACCTTGAAAGAGGACTTCGGACTTGGGACTTCAGACTTCGAAGCGACCTCTCCACGCGCCGTCCCCCGAAGTCTGGCGTCTGAAGTCTGAAGTCCTTCCAACTCCCCCGCGCCTACGCACGGGCTGAGATACTCGACATTGAAGCGCTTCAGCATCTTCGACGGCGTCCATTCGGCAAGCGAGATGTTTTCCGTGCCGTCCAAGCCCAGCCACGCCAGTTCGAGCCGCGCCCACGCGAAAAGCGGGTTGCCGACGAGCTTCGGCAGCGTGCGCTTCCACGCCGCCCACTTCTCGTCCTCGCTCGCGTCGCCGGTGATGACGCGCTCCGGTTCGCCGCAGATGCGCATCGCACGGTGCTTGTAGGGATCGGTCTTCACCCAGACTTCGTAAAGCGAGCCGAGCGGCTTGTCCTCGGCGAGCATCCGCATGTCGAGATGGTTGTGCCAATCAACAATCGGCAGGTTCCGCACCCACGAATACATGACGTCAAAGTTCACGGAACAGTCCCTCCCTGTCTTCCCGCTCCTTCTGCGGCGTGCCGAAAAGCGCACCGCCGAAGAATCCCGCGAAGCACACCGCGATCTGGATGAATGTGCCGGCCTCCCACGAAAGATCCTTCCAGCAAGTCTTCAGAAGCAGACCGGAAATGACGCCCGCCGCGACGCACAGATACACGCCCTTCGCGTTGGGGCGACGCCAGAGAATGCCGAAGACTGTCGGTATCACGATCGGGATGCCGAAAAGCGCCATCAGAAGCTTGTTGGCCTCGAACGCGCCGCCGAGACGCGAGACGAAGAGCGCACCGAACGCGATGAGCGACGCGACAAGCACCGTTCCGATGCGTCCGACGAACAGCAGTTCCCGACCCTCCGCGTTCCTGCGGAAAAGCCGCTTGTAGATGTCCGTCGTGAGGACACTGCTTGTCACGTTGAATTCCGCCGCGAGCGTCGAAAGGGACGCCGCGAGCATGGCGGAGACCATGAGCCCCAGCATCCCGTGCGGCAGAAGGCGGGCACACATCTCGATGTAGCTCCTCTCGTGCATCTCGGGCGGAAGATCCGGAAGATACACGCGCGCGGCGACTGCGGGAAGGACGGCAAGAACCGGGAACATGAAGAATATTGCGGACGAGAGGAGCCCCATCTTCACGGCGTCACGTTCGTTCGGGACGGACGCGAGACGCTGGACGAACGACCAGCTGCCGTTGTACTTGATGAAGACGATCAGGTAGTAGGCGGCGAGGAAGTACAGCGTGCCGCGATGTCCGCCGAAGAGCGAGAAATGGTCCGGCACGGCGCGATAGAGCTCGCCGAGGCCGCCGACGGCGTTCAGCGAAAGCGGCAGAATCGTCAGCGCGACCGTCATCAGCACGGCGCACTGTATGATGTCCGTCACGAGAACGCTCCAGAGTCCGCCGGTGGTCGTATAGACGAGCACGACGCCCGCACCGAGCGCGATGCCGGTCGAGAGCGACACGCCGAGGAACTGCGAGGCGATGATGCCGAGCGTGTAGAGCCTGACCGCGTTGTCGAGAATGCGGAACGCGACGCCGCACCAGGAGAGGAACTGCCTCACGCCCGCGCCGTAGCGGCGCTCGAGATATTCGACCGGCGTCGCCAGATTCGCCCTCTGCCACCGACGAGCGAAGATGAAGGTGCCGAGAAGTATCGCGAACGCAGTCGACCAGAAGACCGTCAGACCCACAAGACCATCCTCGTAGCCGATCTGCGCGTAGGCGATGAAGACGAAGCTGCTGATCATCGCCATGTAGGAACTTACCGCGCCCATCCACCACGGCACCTTCTTTCCGCCCGAAAAGAAATCGCCGGCGCTCTTCACCCGGCGCCCCATGGCGATGCCGACGCCCATCGTCAGCGCAAAATACGCGACGATGACGATGATGTCCGGCAGACTCAGATGGAGTACCTTCTCCATACGCGACAATTATAGCATTTCCATTGTTTTGACAGCATCCCATTTTGTAATGAAATAACATCCCATTCAGGAAATATGGTATAATCTCGCCCATGAACACCGTACTGTACTTCCAGTCAAAGTCCAAAACGTCCGCCCCTGAAAAGCTCGCTGGTGTCCACGAGATCATGGAAAAGCACGGACACGCGATACAGGTCATCGAAGAGCGCCCCACGGCGCGGCTTGTGCGCGAACTCTGGGAATTCTGGAACCCGCTCGGGGCGATCATCGACTGCGGCGGGGAATACAACAACATCGACGCGGACATCTTCGGAGAAAATCCCGTTGTCTTTCTCGGACACAACCCGGACACGCTTCCGAAGAAGTGTCTGCTCGTCAGCAACAACCAGGCGGAAACGGCGCGGGCGGCGGCCCGCGAACTGCTGTCAACGGGCTTCGGGAACTTCGCGTTCGTACACGGTCCGGAGAGGAAGAAGTGGAGCGACCTGCGGGAGAAGAGTTTTGCCGACTCGCTTGCGCTCAACGGCAAGACGTGCAGCGTCTTCGCTCACGCCGCGGACAGGGCGGACGCCGTCCACTGGATTTCGGCTCTGCGCCGGTTTGTCGCGGCGCTGCCGAGGCCGTGCGCCGTGTTCGCCGCGAACGACAGGACGGCGGAAAGCGTCCTCTCCGTCGCCGCGATCGAGGGCATACAGGTTCCGTCCGAGATGGCCGTCATCGGAGTCGACAACTTCACGCCGATCTGCGAACACACGACGCCGCCGCTGTCCAGCATCGAACCCAACTTCCGCCGGGGCGGAAACCTCGCCGCACTGATGCTGCTGGCCTCGCTGATGTCCAAAGGCCGCTGGCGCGGCAGCCGCGTCCAGACGTTCGGACCGCTGCGGGTCGCGCGCAGGGCTTCGTCGCGCGTGCTGAGCTTCGCCGACAGACACGTGTCCGCCGCGCTCGACCTGATACGCGGAGAAGCCTGCGCGGGGCTGACCGCCGCGCAGGTCGCGGCCGCGTTCCCCTGTTCGCGGCGCATGGCCGACATGCGCTTCAGACGGGCGACGGGGCATACGATCCTCGACGAGATCCACGCCGTCCAGCTGGAACGCGCCAAGGAACTTGCCGGGAATCCGAACATGCCGCTCAAGGCGATATCGGACTTCTGCGGATTCGCCAACCCGAATTCCCTTCGCAAGTTCTTCCGCAGGGAGACCGGCATGACGATGTCGAAATGGAGAGCAAGCTGCAAGTCCTGAAAGCGCGCGGTCGGCCGCGTCGTTCGCTGACGCACACTCAGCGCGCGGCGTGCGGCGGCGCACCGGCCTGCGTGCAGCGCCGCAGGAGCTTCCGGTCGCGCGTGACGACATTGATCCGGTCCGCGAGCCCCAGCCACCGCGCCATGCGCACGAAGTCGACGATGAAGTCGTCCGCGCGCTGCGGCCCCGTCCCGCCCGTGTACGAGACGCGCACGCGCCCGTCTGCGCAGGAATTCTCTCGCGCGCCGTCGTAGACGATCCAGACGAAATCGGCGGGGTGCGCCGCGACGTGCGCGCGCGCGTCGGCCAGCAGTTCGTCGCGGCTCGCCGCGAGACGGTCGGAGCCGAGAATCCGGTTCCAGCCGTCGACCACGACGAACGTGCCGCCGTCCGGCAGCGCGCGCAGGTCCTGCGCCGCGACGAGCGCGAGATCGAAATGCTCCTTGAGCGCGGCCGACTCGTTGCGCAGCCGCTGGCACTCCGCCTTCAGCCGCTCGACCTCGCCCTTCAGCTCCCGCAGGTGCAGGACCTTCGACGACAGGATGACGTCCTGCGCGTTCATCCGAGGGCGAGCGCGCGCCGGTACGCCTTGACCATCTCGTCGTAGGCCGCATCGTCGAGGAACGTGCGCTTCGGATTCATCGCGAACGTGCCGCCCCACTCGAACGCCTCGTTCGCGTACTTCGGCACAAGGTGGAAATGCAGGTGGTGGCCCGTGTCGCCGTACGCGCCGTAGTTCACCTTGTCCGGACGGTAGAGCGTGTGGATCGCGCGCGCGACCCGATCGACGTCCGCGAAGAAGCGGTTGCGCTCGGCCGCGGTGAGCGCGGTCAGCTCGCTGACGTGCAGCTTCGCGGCGACGATGACGCGGCCCCTGTGCGACTGCTCCTTGAAGAGATAGACCTTCGACGCGGGCAGCTCGCCGATCTTGATGCCGTAGGCCGCGAGGTATTCGCCCTCGGCGCAGTAGCCGCACGTCTTCTTCTCCTCGAGGAACGGCTCCTCGCGCGGGTCGCGCGTCCGCTCGCCGTAGCAGCGGAAGACGAGATCGAGATGCTCGCTCGGCAGCTTCGGCGTGAAGAGGCTCACGAGCGGCACGACGACCATGCCGCCGAGCATCGCGACCGCGCCGCAGTTGATCGGGTTCATCGGGTTGCCGAGGATCATGTTGACGACGGTCAGCCCCACGCCCCACGCGAACGACGTCCACACCGCGCCGCGCGTCACCCAGCGCCCGTAGAGGCCGTACATGAACGGCGCGAGGAACGCGCCCGCCAGCGCGCCCCACGAGATGCCCATCAGCTGCGCGATGAAGTGCGGCGGATTGAGCGCGATCATGAGCGACAGGACGATGAAGAAGACGATCAGAACGCGCATCACCACGACCTTGCGGCGTTCGATCCGCGCCGTGATCGTGTCGTCGATCTTGCCCTCGGACACCTCCTCCTCGATCGACTTCCTGTCGCGGTAGATGAGGTCGAGCGTCATCGTCGAGCTGGACGTCAGCACGAGCGACGCGAGCGTGGACATCGACGCGGAGAGGACGAGCAACAGCACGAGCGCCATCAGGACGTCGGGCAGGTTCTGGCCCAGCATCGTCGGCACGATCGAGTCGAACGCGAAGCGGCCCGTCCCGGCGTTGAACGCGGTCGGCACGAAGAGCCGCCCGAAGCCGCCGAGGAAGTAGCAGCCGCCCGCGACGACGACCGCGAAGAGCGTCGAGATGATCGTCCCGCGCCGGATGGCGCTCTCGTCGGTGATCGAGTAGAACTTGCCGACCATCTGCGGCAGGCCCCACGTGCCGAGCGAGGTGAGGACCACGACGCCGAGGAGGCTCCAGCCGTTCGGGCCGAAGAGCGAGGCGAAGTCGCCGGAACGGAAGTTCGCGTAGAGCGCCGCGCCGGGCTGCCCGAGGTCGTCCGCGTTCGGCGCGGCCTCAGCCATCTTCTCGACGGCGGCGACGAGCCCGCCCTGGTGGTTCAGGACGACCGCGATGACCGTCGTGATGCCGAGGAGCATGATGACGCCCTGGATGAAGTCGTTGATCGCCGTCGCCTTGTAGCCGCCGAGGATCACGTAGACGGCGGTCAGGATCGCCATCGTCCACGCGCAGTAGGCGTACGGCACGCCGAAGCCCATCTCGAAGAGCTTGGAGATGCCCATGTACACGCCCGCCGTGTACGGGATGAGGAAGATGAACGCGATGACCGAGGCGACGACGCGCAGCCCTTCCGAGTCGAAGCGCGTGCCGAAGAAGTCGGGCATCGTCCGCGACTGGATGTGCTGGGTCATCAGGCGCGTGCGGCGCGCGAGCACGAGCCACGCGAGCATCGAGCCGATGACGGCGTTGCCGACGCCGATCCACGTGGAGCTGAGGCCGTACTTCCAGCCGAACTGCCCGGCGTAGCCGACGAACACGACCGCCGAGAAGTAGCTCGTGCCGTAGGCGAACGCCGTCAGCCACGGGCCGACGCTGCGCCCGCCGAGCACGAAGCCGTCGACCGAGCGCGACTGCTTGCGGCTGTAGACGCCGACCCCGACCATGATGCCGAGGAAGACCAGGGTGAAGAGGACTTTGACGAGCATGGGGACTGTTCCTTTTTGTTACTTGCGAAGCTTGATCTTCTGGCCGACCCAGATGTTGTTCCACTCGCTCAGCTTCCTGCCGTTGATGCGCGCGAGTTCGGCCGGCGTGAGCCCGTAGGCGGCGGCGATCTTCGTGACGGTGTCGCCCTGCCGGACGACGTGGACCGCCGGCCGCGCGGCGGCGGGCGCATCGACGCCCGCGACGTTCGTCGTGATGTCGGCGAGCGAGCCCGTGGCCGCGCCGGCGACGGGCGTCAGGGGCGCGGGGCGCGACGGCGACGCGGGCGCCGACGGCGTCAGCACCGTTGTCGGTGCCGCCGTCGGTGCCGCCGGACGCGAGGCTGCCGCGCCGGTCGGCTCCCGGACGGGCGTCGGCGTTTCGTCCGCCGCCTCGATCGGTTCGGTCTCCGGCTCGTCCGTCGCGCCGGTCGTGCCGGACCGGCCGCCGCCGACCAGGAGCCCCACGATCACCGCGTGAAGCGCGAGACTCGCCGCCAGCCCGAGCGTCCAGCTGCTCGCCCGGCCGTCAGCCGCCATGGTGCCCGCCTTGCGCCGCACCGGCCGCCGTCAGAATTCCAAGGAGTGTCGTTTTCATTGAATGATAGTATATCACAACCGCGCGCGCGTCGTCAGCCCCTGCGCTTGGCCAGCATCTCGTGGTATTCAGAATAGCTGCCCTCGAACCACGTCGTCCGGCCCTTGCCCTCGAACGCGAGGATGTGCGTCGCGATGCGGTCGAGGAACCAGCGGTCGTGGCTCACCACCATCACGCAGCCGCCGAATTCCTGAAGGCCCTCTTCGAGCGAGCGGAGCGTCGCGACGTCCAGGTCGTTCGTCGGCTCGTCGAGGAGCAGCAGGTTGCCGCCGCTCGTCAGCAGCTTCGCGAGGTGCACGCGATTGCGCTCGCCGCCGGAGAGGACGCCGACCTTCTTCTGCTGCTCCGGCCCGCGGAAGTTGAAGCGCGAGCAGTAGGCGCGGCCGTTCATCATCGTCTCGCCGGCGAGGCGCACGAATTCGCCGCCGCCCGTGATCGCCTCGTAGACCGTCTCGTCCGGCTTCAGCTCCGAGCGCGTCTGGTCGACGTAGGAGAGCTTCACCGTCTCGCCGACCGTGAACGTGCCCGCGACCGGCTGGAGCTGGCCCGTGATGAGCCTGAAGAGCGTCGTCTTGCCCGCGCCGTTCGCGCCGATGACGCCGACGATGCCGCCGCGCGGCAGGTCGAAGTTGAGGTCGCTGTAGAGCACCTGGTCGCCGAACGCCATCCTGACGTGCTCGGCGCGCACGACGAGATTGCCGAGGCGCGGGCCCGGCGGGATGCGGATGACGAGATCGTCCTCGCGCGTCGAGACCTGCTGCTTCTGGAGCTCCTCGTACCGTTCGACGCGCGCCTTCGCCTTGGCGTGGCGGCCGCTCGGGTTGGTCTGGATCCACTTGAGCTCGTTCTCGAGCATCTTCTGGCGCGACTTCTCCACCTTCGCCTCGCGCGCGAGCATCGCCTCCTTCTGCTTCAGCCACTCCTCGTAGTTGCCCTTGTAGGGATAGCAGATGCCCTTGTCGAGCTCCAGGATCCAGTCGGTCACGTCGCTCAGGAAGTAGCGGTCGTGCGTGACGACGATCAGCGTGCCCTTGAACTCCTTGAGGTACGCTTCCAGCCGGAACGTCGTCTCCGCGTCGAGGTGGTTCGTCGGCTCGTCGAGGAGCAGGACGTCGGGGTTCGAGAGGAGGAGCCGCGCGATCGCCACGCGGCGGCGCTCGCCGCCGGAGAGGACGGAAACCGGCTTCGCGCCGTCGGGACAGCCGAGATCCGCCATGCGCCGTTCGACGAGGTTCTCGAGGTTCCACCAGTCGTTCTTGTCGATGATCTCCTGCAGCCGCTCCATCTCCGCCGCCGCCTTGGGGTCGTCCAGCTCGCAGCAGAGGTCCTCGTAGCGCGTCACCATCGCCTGCGCGTCGGCGACGCCCTCCATCACCGTCTCGAGGACGGTTTTCGCGTCGTCGAGCTCCGGCTCCTGCGGGAGGTAGCCGACCTTCGTGCCCTTCGCGACCTGCACCGTGCCCATCAGCTCGGTGTCGAGCCCGGCGAGGATCTTCAGGAGCGACGACTTGCCCGCGCCGTTCGCGCCGATGACGCCGATGTGCGCGCCGTAGAAAAAGGAAAGGTTGACGTCCTTCAGGATCGTCTTGGTGCCGACCTGTTTCGTGACGTCGATGAGACTGAACTGGTATTCTCCCGCCATTGTCTGCTCCGTTCGTGCCGTGAATCCGTTGAGGGTGAGAGAGATAGTATATCAAATCCTGCGCATGAAGAAGGCCATCAAGATCTCCTGTCCTCTCGTGCCGTTGGACATGCAGAGAGCATCTCTTTCATCTCGTCATTCGCCGATCTGTGCAACTGACCGCATTTGCCGCGCCTTGAGAAGGTCGGCGACGGCGATTCGCGATGGCGAGAGGCCGGCCTCATGTTCATTTCCCGCCGGCCAGCGTCTCCACGATGTTGATGTAGCACGACCTGATGCGTTCGTAGGCGTTCAGGACGTCAAGTTCGGCAAGAACGCGCACCGGCGAATCCGGATTGCGGCACGCGGCCCGTTCGCCCGCACCCGCGGCAAACACCGTCATCGCCGCCGCAAGAACCGGCGCGAGCGAAAGGAGCATCCCTGTTTTCATGGCACGGCAACTCCTGTAGGCGGTCCGGGCGTGCGCCAACGCCCCTTGATGTGGTTACGGTAGCGGCTTGACCTTGAGCGAATAGTTGACAGCAAGCCCATCAACCTCTCTCGTGGAAGATTCGCCAATATCAAAGTTAAACGAGAAATTGTCTTCGCTCACGCCTACAGCTAGGCTTGGGACAGTATCGTCGGTGAACGTGAGATACCCGATCATATACGCCTGGATGCCGTTGATGCCGTGTGAGTTGGGCGTATTAAGCTTCGCCTCGCGTGCCGCTGCATCACCGCCCAACCATTCATTGAGATCAGGATCGGCAGTAACCATGGTTGTGAAAGCCTTGTTATTGCCGTCCTCGATAAGCGTCAGCGTGCGTTTGTCGGATTCCGCAGGCTCCGTGGCGTCTCCTGCCTCGACATACACCTTGGCAACGGATTCCTCATCGTTAAACGTGAACATACCTCTATGCGCGACGTCGCCGCCAATCGCAGTGCCGTTGCCGCTCGTCATCGACGCAGCCGAGCCGATGCTCGCGCCGTTCTTGACCGTGACGTTGACATTGGCGTCGTCGCCGTTGTCGTTTTCGCCGGTGAACTCGACGCGCCCTTCCGCGACGACGACCCGCCGAGATAGAGCCCGGACGCCTTGTTCCGGAACATGAAACCGCCCGGCACCTCGGCGACCTCCCAGCGCCCGTCACCGTCCCGGTCCTGCCCGAACGCGAACTTCCCGTTCGCCCGGCACCCGCCCGCGATGAGGCTGCGTCCGTCGGGATGCGCGCAGAGCGAGTCGCCGTTGCCCCATGTGCCGTAGTTCGCCTTCACCTCCTACCCGAACTCGTTGAGCTTGCTTTTGCCGGGGCATTCTGGGCTCCAGTCGCATTCGGTGACGACACACGAATAGTCCTTTACTACCGGCACACTGTCTAGAAAGTGCCTCATGAAAAGCTCCGGGTCCGCGTTGTCGTCGTTCTGCGAATACCAGCCGGGATATACATGTACTGCGTAGCCGTAGTTCTTGAGCGGGTCCTTGATTAGATGCTCGGCGAAGTCGCGGAAATTCGACTGGTAGCCCGCGCCCGGCACGAGCACGACGCCCTTGAAGCCCTTGCGCCGGACCATGTCCATCATCTTCTGGCAGTATTCCGGAAGCGCGGCGGACGACTTTTCGCCGTCCTTCGTCAGGATGTTGACGGGCTCGTTCTGGAGCTCCAGCAGGACCTGCCCCGCCATCGCCTTGATGCGCTTGTTCGCGGCGATCACCGACCTTTCCTCGATGATGTGGCGATGATAGCTGTCGCCAATGCGCACGTCGTGCGGCGCGCAGTAGCTCGGGCGGATGACGACATACAGACCGCGCCGGACGGCGTTCTCCGTAAACGGCACCAGCACCTTCTCGACGTAGCGGTCGAACTTCGGGCGGTCGAAGGCGGTGTGGTAGTGCGCGTCCTTCGAAGGCTTGTGCTGATCGTCCGAACACCAATATGCGTCGTCCGTTACGCGAATCATGTTCGCATAAAGCCCCTGCTTGCGTTCCATGAGCCCAGCACAAAGCTTGTCGAAGTAGTCAAGGCACCTTTCGACCGCCGCGTCATCTGTTCCCCATCCCAAGCGGTTGCCGCAGAAATAGGGGTGGAACGGATGCATTGCGCCGGCCAGATGACGTTCAACCGGCAGCGCAGCATCAGCTCGAAAATCTTTTCGTAGCTCTTGGCGCCAAGCGACTTCGTGCCGTCCTTCTCGTAGTTGTGAACGGCCCAAGAGCGCAAGCACCAGCCCTCGTCGTTGATGAAGATGCCTCGATACTTGACTGGGTCGCGTCGATCTTCTTCGTCTTAGTCGAAAGGTCGAATTTCTCGCACTGCGCAACCGGAATATTGTCCATCCAATGGAACGGCGAGACGCCAAGTTCGTCGGAGATCGCATAGATGCCGTAGATAGTGCCGCGCCTGTCCGCGCCAGTAACCGTCCACACACCATTTGCATAGGTGCGGATCGATGACTCCCAAGGCCCACCCGCCTTCGTGCGCACGACGATCCTGCGCGAGTCCTTGGCATGATTGGGGCAGGCACGCGCGATATCTATCCGAAGATTCTCCGCTGCGATCTTAACCGCTTCGCTCTCGCCATCGCCAACCTCTACGGTGATCGCGAAGAGCCTCGGAACGGAAACCGCCGCCAGGACGGCAAATGTCATGGTTTTAATATTCTGCGACCCCCTTACGGTTCGAGCACTATCTTGAAGAACTGCGAAGCTGCGGCAGCGGCAGCGGGTATTCCGGCATCCACAGGGAATGCGCGTCCGAGCTCCACCACATCGGGGGCGGACTTGAGTTTCCCGATGCTGTCCGCGCGATAGACGCGTATCGTGCCGTTTACTACGTGCGAGACCGGCTCTCCTCCAAGCTTCAGGTCGCAGCCGATGGTCGGTATTCCGTCTGCACCGATGGAAAGCGACCGTATCTCCACCTCAACATTGGGCTCGTCCATCGGCACGACATTTGCCAGCACACAGGTTCTCATCGCGTCTTTGCCGCCTCGGAAAGAGGAAAGTCCGTTGCGGACTGCTTCACTGCCTTCCGCCATCTCGACAAGCCACTTGTCGAAAAGATCGTTTTCCGCGACAAGCGGCTCAACGACGGCGGCAAGGGCGTTCGTCTCTATTCCGTAGCCCCCGATTGCGTCGAGCGCAGTCTGATACCAGCCGATCGCGCGGTACTGGTCAATCAGCGTCGCGGCACGGCCTGTGATGAACTTTATGCATATATTCTCGCAATTGTCGAGCCACTTGTCGCGCGTGCGGCTGGCATCTCCTCTGTTCCAGCGGGCGGACTCGCAGCAGATGGCGTCGTCGATCTCCGCCATGCGCGAGCGGAAACGTGCGATGCAAGCCCCGTCCGTAAGCGCGCCACCCTCGACAAGGCAGGCGCTGCGTACGTATTCGCGAAAATCGCGCCTGTAGTTACCGTTCTGCATCAACTTGTAATGCAGCTCAGCAGGGCCAAAGCGATTGCGATATGTCTTCAGTTGCGAGCCGGCCGACGATGCCTCCGTCCCTACAAACGTCGTATTATTCGTCAAGCCAAAGCCAAGCGACCACTCGGCATCGTGTTTGTTGAAAATGAAGCCGCTGAGTTTACCCGTCCCTTCACGGTTGCAAAAGGCATTGAGGTTGTTGATTCGCTGATTGTCGAGCGTCAATGCGTTCGGGCAGTCGGTATCGGCGGTGTAGTGGGAAATGAGCATGTACGCCATCAGGTTTGTCGTATTGACAAGTCCTTCATCGATCACTTTGGCGTAATTGCCCTCGTATTCGCCGACGAAGCCCTGATTGACAGCGATATCCCAGAGCGTCTTCCAGTTGTCTTCCGAGCCCGATACGGCCTCCGTGACATAGCCGGGCTGCGTCGTGCGGATAACATCGTAGTCGTCCTCGTCGCCGCCGAAGTAGCTCTCGGCATAGCTGCCGTCCACGCGCTCCTCGGTCTGGTAGAGCCCCCAGTAGACGCCGTTGAGGAACAGATGCACATAGCGGCTGCGGTTATAGGGCTGGCCGAGGTCGCGCTGGCAATCGCGCGAGAACACCTCATGGATGAACGTCTCGCGGCTGTCTCCGTTCGCCCATGCGAAGTTCTGGGAAGTCCGAAGGTCGATCTTGTCAAATTTCTTCGTTCCTTCGTCGCCGAAGAGCGGATGCTCCAGCTTGCTCATCCCGTAGATACTCTTGAAAAGCAGCCGGAGCGAATGTTTGGGGTAGCCAGAACCACGGCTTGCCGCGCCACGAATGCGCAGCCCCGCCGACCCCTCGAACTCATCCGATGCGCCATTCACCGGCGAAATCTGCTCGACCATCGCAAGCCGCTCCCACTCGCGGCCGTTGTCCGAACAGTGCTTCGCCGCATTCACGTAAATACCCGTAGATGCGCCAAAGAGGAACGCAGGATCAATAACAAGCGATACCGTGTTAATGGAGTTCGTAAAGCCGCGCTCGATCCTATCGCGGAAGTTGGCGACGATGGCCTTGTCCATGCCATAGAACATCGCCTGATTGTTCACTTCATTGTTGGCAGGGAATCCGGCAGGAGGATTGGCATCCTGCGTCAAGATATCATCGAGAAAGAGGTAGGTCGCGGTGGCATCCTGCTGCAGTATCGTGTTATCCTTCAACGTCGCCGCCCTGACGACCGTTGTGCGCGAGATGGGAATCGCGTTCGTGTAGAGAATAGACTGCGCCGTGGGCGAGGTGCCGTCCAGCGTGTAATAAATTTTCTCGTCAGGCGCATTCGTGCATGAAATCACAAGATCAAACGCCGCTGTCTTGTAGCCGCGCGGCTCCGAGAACTGAACCTTGGTCGTCGGCCCCTCGAAGTATTCCAGGCCGTTTGCCGCGCCAGGCGTCGGATCGCGGAAGTACTTAAGCCCCTCTACGCCCGCAACCACGCCGATGGACACATCCTTCAGAGACACACCGTAGTTATCGATCGACACTGCCGCGTCCTTCACTTTCGCCGCCTCGGGGTTTGCGAGAAACAGCGGATCTCCAGATGCGGAAAGCCCGGTCGGCGTCCAGGCCTCGCCATCGGCAAAGTCCGTATAGTCCTTGTCCGCCCACACGATCTTGTAGCCACCGGCAGGAATGATGCAAGAGCCATCGATTTTCTTCCACTTGGAAGGCTTCTTGTCGGGATTGTCCGAAAGATACCACCCCGTCAAGTCGACAGGGAAGTCGGCGGCGTTGTGGAGTTCCACCCAATCGAGCCCCTTTTTCCCGTTCTTAGTACAAACCGTATCACCGTTCGACGCCATGATTTCGGTTATGGAAAGGACATCCTTGCCGTCCACGGCGCGGGGCCGCCCCTCCTCCGGAAGATCCATCGTGCCGTCCACGCGAACGACCATGCTCTCTCTGTCAAGGAGCATCCCCGGCTTCGGCGAAAACCAGACGGCGACAAGCGCATTCGACGGGACAAGGTAGTTGCCATCTTCCCCTGGCGTGACGCTCGTTCCCGCGTGCGTGACATCCACGAGCGACATCCCGGCGATGTCGGGAACGGAAAGCGCCACGGCCGGGATATCTCCGTCCAGTTCGCCGGAAAGAAGCACAACCTCGCCCTTGCCAATGAAGCTAACACGCTCAACAAACGGTGTGGCGCAGACGACGGGCAGCCAGACTTCTCCGCCAAGGCCAAGCGCAACGCCGTCGACAGAATACCTGACCTGGGTTTCGCCATTGGCGATTCTGTAGTCGACCGTGAACGCCACGTCTTCGTCTTCCACGGGAACCGCGCCATCCAACTTTGACCAGACGTTCGTTCCGCTGTCGCCGACAAGCCCCCAATATGCGTCGCCGTCCATTCCGCGCAGCGGGACGATGCCGCCCTTTGCGTCTGACGAGAAAGGAGGCAACTCGTCCGCGAGCGAAAGCATGGCCTTGAACGACATGGAAGGCGGCGCATCCGCAACGATGGACCTTTGATCATCAAGATCAAAGCACAACGCGTTGACCAAGGAGGTGTCGAGCACGAGGCGTCTGGCGCCCGTGTCGCCTGAAAGTACCGTATCCCCAGTTCCCCTCCAGACGCCAGCAGCGGGGACATGCATTTCGTCCCCGTCCGTTGGCCATTTTTCATATCCGGCGACTCCGGCTTCAAACCAGCCTGTCCCACCGGCACTGCCCGCCGCCGCCGACAATGCGACGACAGCAAATGCTGCTATTTTAAAAGCTTTCATTGCTACTCGTCGTCACGTCATTGGACGGGCGACTATTGAATGACTATGGAAAACCCGTTGCGGCGCATGATGGTAACGATGTTCGTCCCAACTCTAGCCCGCATGGAAACTTCCGCAGGATCGGTCTCGACCGAAGCGAACTCGCCGCTGACGCCACCCGTCGCCGTAATCGCGTCCAGCACGCTTCCGGCAGGAAGCTTCTTGGCGTTCTTCACAACAAGCTTTGCGCCCGCCCCAAGCGTCAGCGTCCCGTCGATCACAAGCGGACCGACTGTGCCGTCATCCTTGACGGTAATCACAATGTCGCCGGTCACTATGACGTTTGCATTGGAAATCGTTCCTACGCCCGCAATGCCATCGAATGTCCAGTTCCCGCCGGCAAGATCATAGACCGCGTTCTCACCCTCGAATGCAATGTTCGCCGGAAGCAACGACATGTCAACCTCGGGAACGGTGTACCACTTGGCCTTGAGGTAGTTGGCTACTGCGGTCTGCTCCTCGTCCGTCAACACCTTTTTGAAAACGAGCTGCTCGGCGAGAATACCCTTTTTGGTTGGAGAGGCATATTGGCGCCGATACCCCATGTATAGCTTCTCGGTACCGTCGGCCGTAAGAGAACCACCCGCAGTCATGTGCTCGGTGACCGTGCTCGTCTGTCCCACAGACTCGCTGTACAGCCACATGCGGACAGCGTCGGATCCGTCAAAATCCATGAATGTGATCGCAAGATCGGTAGGATCAGCCCCGGGGCTTATAGTACGGTCCCTGCCAATCTTCTGAACCCCCTGGTCCTCATACTCGAACATGGAGTCGTAGAACCTGGACTCCTGGCCCCAGTCCCAGCGGCTGATGCGGAACATTCCCGGGGTGTCGTTGGAATCCTTGGAGAATCCTATCGAGTAGAACTGCGGATCCCCCTCCTGCGGAATGTCACGGCGGCCAAGGGAGATCAACGTACGGGCATCGGTGCTTGAAAGTCCGGGCGCAGTCTTGGAGACAAGGCCCTTCGAGTTCTCAAAAGTCATCACCCTGCGGCCGTTTATGGATTCGGAGCCATATACCGGCAAATGGTGATCTGCGTTGTCGTCTTCGAAAATGACGGCGTCAAGATCACTCCCATTTTCAATCTTGTTGAGAACGCCGGCTACTCCGTCGTTTCGGTCGAACTGGATTGTTGATTCGTCCGAATAGTCGTACCAGGCAATCGCATCCTTGACGACCGCTGGAACGGTCCAGCTGCCACGCGGCGCGACAGTCCCGGAGATCGTCATGACAAGCGAGGCATAGTCAAACTCCGCCGAGTCGGGCATGCTGGTGGAATACGGGACGGTAACGGCTGTGTTCGACGCAGGGAGCGCATCCCAAATCACGACGCCGTTTTCGTCGCGGCACGTCCAGTTCGCGGGATTCGTCGCCTCTCCGTCGCCAGATTCGTTCGTCCAGACCGCCGTTACGGCGTCCCCGGGAGCCGACACATGTATCGTGCCGCCATGCGCCGAATAAGTTCCTGCTGGCTGTTCGATGCCCGCCACCTTGTAAGACTGCACATAGACCTCCGCGCCGCTGAGATCGAGCGTTGCGCCGTCCGCGACCGAGATTTCCTTCATCGGTGCAGCCGCACTCGCGCCGCTCGTCAGGCCCTGCTCAAAATCAACTGAACCCGCCTCGACCACTATGCCGCGCCCGAGGTTCGCAGCCTGCTTTATCCAGCAAGTCCCAACGCCGCGCTTGATGAACGCGCCCTCGCCGGCAAGCGCCACGGAGACGGACCTGTCCTTCCCGTTCGTGTCGAGAACGGCACCGCCGCGCTTCACATTGACGTCGATCTTCTCCGGTGTCTCGAAGATGTTTTCGTACACGTCGTTCGGCTTGAACGTGCCGCCGTTCCAGTTGAACGTACCATGCGAGACGCCTGAATTGTGAATAAGTCCGATGTTCAGTTCACCGCCGTTGAGGTTGATGGTCGAACCCTCCGCCGTTGATTCTCCGTTGCGGTTGAAGTCGCACCAATAACGACACGAGACCGTGCCGCCGTCGATTGTCAAGACGCCAACGCCCAAGACGCCGACGTAGATATCCGCTCCATTTGCCAGTGTGCCGGAAACCACGTGCACAGTGCCGGTTCCGTTGTCGCCGATTGTCAAATTGCCACCGTTGTTCACGGTTGTGCCGGCGACCGTCAACATACCGACGCCGTTGGCGCCGGTTCCGACATTAATCCCGTAGCGTGGCGCAAGCGTGCCGCCAGTCAGTTCTGCAACGCCATCGCCATTGTTGCCGACATAGAAAGTGTTACACGCAAACGTTCCGCCGGAAAGAGCCATCTCGCCGTGGGAGAGTACTTCGTCGCCGAGAATAACGTTTTCGTTCACGACGTTGAAGCTTCCGCTGGACATCTCAAAAATGCCGTGGGACCCGGGACTGCGGCCAAAGCCGGTCCAGCCGTACACCGTGACATCGGCATTGTCCCTCACATACATCGTGCCAGACGAAGCGCCCCAGCCAAGGTTCAAAGTGCCGTACCAGTCATTATTGGTCAGCACCGTCGTTCCGCCTGAAATGTCGACAACACCCGTGCCACCCGTGCCGCGCCCGACATGCAGCGTCCCCGAATGCCAGTCGGCGTTCGTCAGGTTTATTGTGCCAACGCCGCTGCCGTCGACGCCAATCATCGTCTCCTGGCAGTTTATCTCGACGCTCGCGCTGTTGACGTTAAGGGTTGCCTTGCCGGTGCCGACATAGACGTCCTTGCCCGTCTCCTTCGTGAACTTTGCGCCGTCCGTTATGTTGACGAACGTCGTACCGCCGAAGAAGTTGGAAAAACGGACGTCTCCGCCGCCGACCGCAAACACCGTTCCAGATCCAGAGATGTTGATGGTATCCTTCTTCCCGCTCCACGAACCGCAATCGCCGGTGAAGAGACTAGCGGCATTGACTCTACCGCCCGCTACGTTCATGACGGCGTCGTTGTTGTCTGCCCATCCTCCGCCAACAGTGAGACTACTCAAGACATTGAGGATGCCGCCGGAGACATCAAGCCGCCCGCCCAGGTCGTTGGCGGCGTCGTCGCTTATATGCGTGCCATCGGCGTCATATTTCCGGCCCCAGCCGACATACAGGTTGTTTACGGTCAGCTCGTCCCCCGCTTCCACTCGGGCCGGCTTGTTCGTGCCTATCGTGACGCCAAGGGTGTCCTCCGCGCCTGGAACCCCCTGCGGATTCCACGCTTTGGCATCGTTCAACTTTGCCCCGTCGTCACCAGCCGCCCAATAGCGCCAGACTGGGTCGGCGCAGAGCGTCAAAGCGCAAATCGGCGCGCACATTGCAATAGAAGAAATTAAAGTTCTGGCCTTCATCCTTATCTCCTCCTTTGTACATTTTGCGAATTGTTGGCTATATTGTATCAAACGTGCCCGTAAAACGCTATCGCCCGTTCGGGTGATATGGGGAAACGGACTTTACTCTGCCTTTGTCGTGGCATAGAGGCCGACGACGGAACCGACGAAGCCGCCGGCATAGTCCGTCG